>Ga0208748_1000995_pt1 | contig 13535 bp, 15 predicted proteins | sample Knorr_S7_td_Bott_FD_185599 | JGI IMG/M metagenome (GOLD analysis project Ga0208748, IMG submission 185599) | Marine microbial communities from Southern Atlantic Ocean transect - Knorr_S7_td_Bottom_ad_4513_LV_A (SPAdes) (version 2) | ecosystem: Environmental > Aquatic > Marine > Oceanic | place... | reverse complement strand
TATTCAATGACTCGAATCTCAAACCGGACATGTTAAAGATATATCCATCATTGGTTTTGAAAAATACTCCACTGTACAACGATTACCTGGAAAAAAAATACAAGCCGTATACTGACGAAGAAATGCTGTATGTACTTACTGAAGCAAAAAAAATGGTTCCAAAATGGGTTAGAATTATGCGCATTCAGAGAGAAATTACACCTGGTGAAATTCAGGCTGGTCCAAAAGCAGGCAATTTAAGGCAAATTGTTCAGAAACGATTGAAGGATGAAGGATTTTCTTGTAAATGTATTAGATGCAGAGAGGCTGGGCTTTCTAGAAAAAATATGCCTTCAGAATTATTGAAACTTGGCAAAGAAGAATATGATTCCTCAAATGGAAGAGAGACTTTCATTTCTTTTGACGATGAAGATGAAACAATTTATGGATTCTTGCGCTTAAGAAAACCAAGTGAATTGGCACATAGAGATGAAATTACTCCAAATTCATGTATAGTTAGGGAGCTTCATGTATTTGGGAAATCAATTAAGATTGGTGAACACGAAGAAAACAGTATTCAGCATTCCGGGTTAGGTAGAAAATTGATGGATGAGGCAGAAAAAATATCAAAAGAGGGTTTTGACGCAAAAAAACTTCTTGTTATCAGCGCAGTTGGTACGCGCGAATATTACAAAAAATTGGGCTACTCATTAGATGGACCATACATGTCAAAGCAATTGAGGTAAATGATGACTGAACAAAAAATAATTGGCAGAGGTACTTGGATAGACAAATTAGCTCATGAATTAATTGAGCGGGAAAAACAGCTTGGGCGAAACATTGACGGCATTATTAGGGTAGAAAGTGGATTAGGTGCATCTGGCATCCCACATATTGGTAGTCTTGGTGATGCTGTTAGAGCATACGGTGTAAAATTAGCACTTGAAGATATGGACTACAAATCTGAATTGATAGCATATTCAGATGATCTAGATGGATTACGAAAAATCCCAGAAGGGCTAAAGGTTGATGCTGCTGACATTGGTAGAAGAGTATCTGACATTGATGATCCTCTATGTGACAAACATGATTCTTTTGGAGAACACATGAGTAGCATGCTACTCGAAGGACTTGAGGCTGTTGGTATTACAGAATATGTGCATAAAACAGCACATGAAACTTACAAAAATAATCTACTAAAGGATCAAATCCATGAGATACTTGTAAACAGCAAAAAAATTGGTGACAAGATTGAAGAGATGACTGGTCAAGAAAAATTCCAAACAGTTATTCCATATTTCCCAATTTGTTCTGAATGTGATAAATTATACACAACGGAATCATTCGAATACATTGAAGAAGAAAAAAAAGTTAGGTATAGATGCAAGGATTCTGAAATTGGTTCTAATAAGATCCTTGGTTGTGGACATAATGGTGAATCCGATATCACAAAAGGTTTAGGAAAATTAGCATGGAAAGTTGAGTTTGCTGCAAGATGGAGTGCGTTTGACATTAGATTTGAGGCGTATGGTAAAGATATCATGGATTCAGTAAAGGTAAATGATTGGGTTGCAGATGAAATCCTAGGATTTCCACATCCACATCATGTAAAATATGAAATGTTTTTGGATAAGGGAGGAAAGAAAATTTCAAAATCACTTGGAAATGTTGTAACATCACAGAAATGGTTAACATATGGAACGCCTGAATCAATTCTTCTCTTACTTTACAAGAGAATTACTGGTGCAAGAGAGCTTGGATTTGAAGACATTCCTAGACTAATGGATGAATATAATGAATTAGAAGACATCTACTTTGGAAAAATCAAAGTCGATAACGAGGCAAAACTTGTAAAATCTAAGGGACTTTATGAGTATGTTAACCTTCTAAATCCACCAAAAGAGCCTAGCACACATGTGAACTATAGATTATTAATTAATTTATGTAGAGTGTTTAAAGATGACCGAATTGAACGCGTCATTTCAAAGTTGATTGATTATGGTACAATAAAGGAAGAAAAAGATGACATAAAGAAACTGATTGAATATGCTGGAAAGTATTCGGATGCTTTTCTAGAAACAAAAATACCAGCTGCTGAACTTGAAATTGATGATTCAACTAAAGCCGCACTAAAACAATTAGTAAAATTACTAGAAGAAAATGTCGAAATAGAAGATCTGCAGAATTTGATATACAGTATAGCAAAAGAAAATCAAGTTCAGCCGAAAGATTTCTTCAGAATTATTTATAGAATCATAATATCAGGACCAAGGGGACCAAAACTCGGTAGATTTATTGAAGATATTGGAAAGAAAAATGTTGCAGATGCTATTTCTAGGCATGTTTGATCATTATGGTACATAATGAGCACAATAAACCAAAAAGAAGCGGTTCCTTACTTTTGATTATTTTTGGTGCAATATTATTCATGATTGCTCCAACTCAATATCAAAACTCCCCTGAATTGGGAATACTTGCCATAGTTTCTGGATTCATTTTGGGCGGAATTGGTTTTTACTTAAAGTATGTAAAAGGGAGAATAATTAGATAAAAAATATAAGAAAAAGATGAATTTGTATGAATTGGTTTAGAGGCTCCGGAAAAAAAGAATCAGAAGATTACGAGAAAGAATATCTCGCACAATATAAAAAACAACAAAAGCCTAAGCAAAAGAAGGGAGTGTCAAAACATAATAAAGCCATAGAAATAGAGTCGGATGAAAAAAATCAAGATGTTGAAGTTAGAACTCAAAAAAATGAACCAGAACCACTTTCTATAAAATTCGAATCTGCCAAACAGGAATACAACGTTACAATAAAAAATTTAATGGATGCAAAAAAAGTATTGAACGGTATAAAAGAAGATATTCAAAAATCAAATAGTGAATACGCTGACATTATTTCAAAAATCAAATCGACTCGAGTAGAACTACTCAATGCAAATAGTGAACTTCGGGGAAAAACTGAAGAAATTGGCAAAACAACAGAAGAACAAAGAAAAAAAGACTCTCTAATTCAGGAAATCAATAATTCTAAAAGAGAACTATCTGAAATAAAAGATGAAATTAAGAAATACAACGGAGAACTTGAATCTGTTAGAACAAAAGTGGATAATTCTCCAGATGTTAAAAAAATGAAAGAAGAAAAAGAACAGATTGAAAATGAAATAATACAAAAAAGAAAAGAACTTGATTCTGGATTTAGAGAGCTTAAATTCATTAAAGATGAAATGACGAAATCCAGTAAGAGCGAAGGAACAGAAAAAATTGTTGATGCAGCTAGTGCAGTAGTAGCATCCATGAATCAGAAATTGCAGACTACGCTAACAGAGTTAAACGCAGTAAAAAAAGCCCTTGAAGATGAACGAGGACGACGAAAAAATTCTACTTAACTAGATCAAAACTTATAATGCTTTTTCCATTTAGTTTTTAATTCTTCTTCTGTATAACCAAGATCATAAAGTGGTGAAAGTATTTCACTTAACTTTTCGATTTTCACTAAGATGATAGATTTGATCGAGCTTTTAACTCCTGACGTTTTGTAATATGAAATAATTTTACTAAATTTATCACCAGATGAAATTATTTCTGCAATTCCCTTAAAACGATATCCTCTTCGTGAAAATGGATCAACTACATTAATTTCAATTGATGGATTATGCTTTAGATTTTCTACTGTTTGAGGTGAATGTATATGCGCAAAAGCCAGATGTGATTCATCTAATACCATAATGGTGCCTTTAGGAGATAGATTTGGTGTATTATCAGCAGAGATTGTTGCAACATACCCTAGTTTTTGAAAGTTAACAAAATTTTTTATTTCTTCAGTAATAATAACCATAAAAAATATTTTTTCTAATCCTAATTAAATAAAAAGGCGGGCCCGGCAGGATTCGAACCTGCGACCTAACGCTCCGCAAGCGTTCGCACTATCCAGGCTATGCAACGGGTCCAATTCATAACACTCTTAAATTTTTAGAAGGTTTATAGATTGTTTTTTAATCTAGACAGATATTAAATTTCGTACTTTTTTAGTTATTCATTTTCATCTGTTTTCGGTTCCTGCTCTAACTGTTTTGATGCCCTTTCTTTGGCTTTGATTTTTGTTGTTTTTTATATTGTGCGAGATATTCTTTCTCGTAATCTTTTCTTTCTTTTTTGATATCTTGTTTTGGCTCATCAAGTTCTAATTGACTAAGTCTTAATTTTTGCTCTAATGCGGCAATTTTCAATTTAGTTTTTTGCATTTTTTTAAATCTGGATACATATTCCATTTCATATAGTTTTCTTTCTTTTTTGATATCTTGTTTTGGCTCCTCTGGAATGTGTAAGTAAGATTATGATTTCTTTAGTTCAGCTTTTTTTTTCTATCGCTTTGTTTTTGGCTGCTTCGATATCGTGCGAGGTATTCTTTCTCGTATTCCTTTCGTTCTACTTGTAATTGCTTCTGTTTAGTAATAGCATGTTTTCGAAAACTTAGTCTGCCTAGATCATCATCAAATTCTGTCATAGATTTTGATTTCTTTTGGCTTGCTTGTGGTTCTTTGTATTTGGAAATATACTTCTTTTCGTATTCCTTTCTATCTGTTTGTAATTCCTTCCGTTTTTTATCAACAAAATCTTGAAGGTTTAATCTTCCTGAAATCAAATCGTGATCAAATTTTTTGCTAGATGATCGCTTTGATTTAGCATCTAATGTTTTCATAAATCGCAGTACATACTTTTGTTCATAATCCTTTCGTTTTGCTAAATATTCTCTTCGTTTTATACTAGAATGTTTTCGGAAACTTAGTCTGCCTAGATTGTCCAGTTCTGACGGTTTTGGTGCCCTTTTCTTTGGCTTTGATTTTTTGATTATCTCGTACGTGATCTTGATACTTTTTTTCTTTCTTGTTCTACTGGTTTTTTTTCTAATTTGGCTAGATATTGTTTTTCATACTTGTCTAGTTCCTGTGATTTACCGATAGAACTAGCACGTGATCTACGTTTTGTTTCTGGTTCTGCATTATTCACAAAAATATAATTCATGATTACTCCAGCAATTATTCCCCCAATGATAGGTGCAACCCAATATAGCCAATGAAGTTCCCAAAATCCTGATACAACTGCGGGACCAAATGTTCTTGCAGGATTCATAGATGCACCAGTTAATGGTACACCTACCAAGTGGAGTAAAAAGACCATTCCTCCAATTGAAATTCCATGTATACCCGCAGGAGCTTTTTTGTGAACAGCTGTAAGGAAGATTACTGTTACAAGGAAGAATGTTAAAATTATTTCTACCGTGATGCCAGCCATTACACTATTGTTTAATAGTTCACTGGGTCCACCCTGTGTGCCAAAGTTTACTTTAGCACCAATCTCAGGCAAAATAGCCTTAAGTGAAAATGCAGCAACCACCGCTCCAATCAATTGGAAAATTATGTATCCAATTCCATCAGCAACACTAATTTTTTTTGTGATCATCATTGGTATAGTCACAGCTGGATTGATATGGGCTCCAGATATGTGACCAAATGCATAAACCATCAAGCCAATTGCGGCACCATGGGCTAAAGAGATCATAATGATAGACTCTATTGATAAGCCATCGCCAAAAGCTACAACAGACAATATTATAGCAAGAGGTCCAAAGAATACTAGAGCATACGTTGCTATAGCTTCTGCAAACCAATTACGAGGATTAACCAATGAAGTCAACCATTTTCAAGTTCCATTTAAAACATTCGAATTCTATACAGTGAATATAGAATAATTAATAGGGAATTTTAAACTTGTATTGATATGATTGCAGAAAATTCATCCTTACCAAAATTTGAGCTGAGTGACGCGGATGGGAATATTGTTAAATCAAGTGATCTTAAAGGAAAAAAATATGTGATCTATTTTTATCCTAAGGACTTTACTCCTGGCTGCACTATTGAGGCTGATGAATTCTCCAAAGATTATAAAAAATTTCAAAAAGCTGGCATTGAAATCATAGGTATAAGTAAGGACGATATAGAATCTCATAAAAAATTTTGTGAGAAAATGAAAATTCCTTATGTCTTACTTGCAGACACTGAGAAAGCAGTTTCAAAATTATTTGGTGTTTGGGGTAAAAAGAAGTTTATGGGAAGAGAGTACATGGGTATCAATCGAAGTACCTTTTTGGTCAATGAAAATGGAAAGATCTTTAAGGTTTTTGAGAAAGTTAAGGCAAAAGGTCATTCAAAGGAAGTTTTGCAAGCTTACACAAACGTAGAATAAAATAAAATATTTGTTTAGAAACCCTTTGGCATTGCGCCCCTTTTAGATGCTGCAGATGCTTCTTCAGCCACAGCTTTTGTCGCCTCTTCTTGCACTTGTGCATATCTAACAATATACTCCTACTCCTTTTCATAATCCTCTAGTTCTTGTTGTTTTGATTTCTTACCAGAACTGGATTGAGGCTGACTTTCCGGTTGTGATTGCTTAGGTGGTGGTGGTGGTGATGTTTGTGTTGACCCGCCAGAGCCTGCTGACACTGCAATGCCTGGCTGGAAGGTCTTGTCTCGTGGATGATTTGCAAGTCTTTGCCTTGTCGCAAAATATTTGTTACCTGGATGTGTATAGCCTGTTAACACTGCTTTTTGATCATTCCAATTAGCTGCTGGAACGTCAGGGGCGTTTTGTACATGAAGGCTAGCCCAATATCTATCACTTGAAGCAGTATAGCCTGTTAACACTGCTTTTTGATCATTCCAATTTTTAGTTGAAACCTGTTTCCACTGTTCGTAAACTAAAACTGGTGGTGCTTTTTCTGCAGGTTTTGGTGGTGGAGGTGGTGGTGTTATCTCCGCAGGTTTTGGTGGTGGTGGTGTTATCTCTGCAGGTTTTGGTGGTGGTGGTGTTATCTCTGCAGGTTTTGGTTTTTCTTTGGAAAGATCTTTTAATTTTTTCTCTAAATCCGCAATTTTTGATGTAATGGCTTTCTTCCTTCGTTTGACCGGTTTCTTAGCCTTTTTTATTATTCTAGTTTTTCTAGCAGTTTTTCTAGCAGTTTTTCTAACAGTTTTTCTAACAGTTTTTCTAACAGTTTTTCTAACAGTTTTTCTAACAGTTTTTCTAACAGTTTTTCTAGCAGTTTTTCTAGCAGTTTTTCTAGCAGTTCTTCTAGCAGTTCTTCTAGCAGTTCTTCTAGTTTTTCTAGATCTGTTAGATGCCATATGGATTCAATGCATGATATGTGGTTTATTTAGATTGTGCTTATAATCAGAGCATAATTTGATCGAATTTTTATAAAATGTATTATAATTATTCATATGGATGATTTTGATGAAGAATTTCCAGATTTTGATTGGAAAAATACGCCTGCGTATAAGCATCCTGGTGGAAAAAATTGTCCATGCCCTAAGCATGAATATATCAGAGAACAAGTTAATTTTACGAAACAAGTAAATCAAAGTGGAAAAGATGCTCGGGTTACTCTAAAATTTTGTCCTGAGCACTACAGCGTTTACATGAACGAAGTAATACCTGCTATGCCAATGAAATACAAAATCTTAACAAAAGTTGCCTTAAAAATTGGTGCAATCAAAATTGTAGTGCTAAAATACATGCAATCAGATTTATGTTTTTATTGCAGATTTGGTTCAGGCGGTCACGGTAAGAAAAGTGAACTTCCACCTATGTGATAATTATTAGTAAGACTACATTGGACCCAACAATATTTTTGGCTTATTTGGTGTATCATGATGGCATTTCTTTCCACATAAAGGACAAGTTTTTCGATTTAAGAATATGCACTGACATATATGTGACTCGAAATAATTTTCTGAAATTTTTGTAAATTCTCCAGTACTATTACAAAAAGGACATGGTGAGTCCAGCAATTCTATCTTGCCTTTTCCCTTGCATACAGCACATTTTTTCTTGCTATCCATGACAAACACGCTGGTTTAAAGTAATTAAAACACTTACGTTAAGAATTTTTTCAACTATACCAACTAGGATAAATCGAGTTAAGCTTATACTGTATTCTCAAACACAAATGTCGTGCCCATTGATGACATTAGACGATTTATGGAGGAGCTGGAAAAAGTTGGTGAATTAAAGCGGATAAAAACAGAAGTAGATGCCAACTTAGAGATTGCTGAAATTTTGAGGAGAGTGTCTTATACAAAAGGACCAGCTGTTCTCTTTGAAAATGTTAAAGGACACGAAATGCCTGTTTTAGGAAATGCATTTGGCTCAATGAAAAGACTTGAGATTGGACTTGAAACTGCGGAGTTTTCTGAGATTGGACAAAGAATTGCTGACATGACAAAGATGGAAATTCCGTCTGGAATTTTCAATAAGATTAGAAAATTACCGGAGCTGTCTAAAATGAGTGAATCGTTTCCAAAACTAGAAAAAAGTGGTCCTGTAACTGAAATGGTAAGCGAATCTCCTTCATTTGATAAAATTCCAATTTTAAAGTCGTGGCCAAAAGATGCAGGAAAATTTATCACATTTGGACTTGTAGCTACAAAACATCCTGAAACAGGTGTAAGAAATTTAGGTGTATATCGAATTCAAATCATTGATAGTACTCATGCGTTAATGCACTGGCAAAAACACAAACGAGGTGCAGCACATTTTGACATATCAAAAGAAAAGGGCAGCAAAATTGATGTTGCTATAATTATAGGCGGAGATCCAGCAACTATATTTTCTGCGATAGCTCCTGTGCCAGAAGGACTTGACAAGTATCTTTTTGCTGGTATTGCTAGAAAAAAAGGAATCAGGACTGTAAAATGCAAGACAGTAGATCTTGAGGTTCCTGCGAATGCTGAGATGGTGTTAGAAGGATATGTTGATGCTTCTGACGTTAGAAATGAAGGACCCTTTGGTGATCATACAGGTTTTTACACACCACAGGAACCTTTTCCAACATTTACGCTTACAGGAATAATGCAAAGGAAAAATCCTATCTATCTAACAACTGTTGTTGGTAAACCAATCTTAGAAGATGCATATATTGGAAAAGTTATTGAACGCTCATTTTTACCACTGATAAGAATGCTACATCCAGAAGTAGTTGACTTTAGTATGCCACCTGCAGGTTGGTTTCAAGGATTGGCAATAGTATCAATAAAAAAACGATACCCCGGTCAAGCAAAAAAAGTCATGATGGGGTTATGGGGTATGGGTCAATTGGCACTAACTAAGATAATCATAGTGGTTGATCATGATGTGAATGTGCACGATATGAATGAAGTAATCTGGGCAGTTACAACTAGAATTGATGCTGCACGTGACACAATTATCATAGACAATGCACCTACAGATACTTTAGATCCTGCTTCACCTAGAGTTAATTTGGGTTCAAAATTAGGAATCGACGCTACACAAAAGACAAAAGAGGAAGGTTTTGAGCGAGAGATTCAAGAAGAGGTTAAGGTTGATATTGATACAAAGAAAATGGTTGACTCAAAGTGGTCAAGTTATGGGCTTTAATGCATGCAAACAGTTTGATAGAAATTATCTCTTTCTTCCACCTTATATCCAATCTGATGAATAGAATCAATAATTTTCTTATCAGTGAGTTCTGTAGAGCGAGCTCCAGTACATGATACAACTTCTTCCCCAATTAGCGTTCCGCCAAAGTCATCAGCACCATACTGCAGCGCCAACTGTGCCATTCCAATTCCGTTTGTTAGCCACGATGATTGAATATGCGAAATCAACCCATCAAATACAAGCCTAGATATTGCAATCATCTTTAGAAGTTGAACTCCACCAGCACCAAAATTAATTATTCCTTCTTTTTGCATCTGTGTATTATTTGGTTCAAAACTCCAAGGAATGAATGCCATAAAAACGCCAGTCTTTTTTTGTAGTTGTACAATTTTTCTAAAGTGTTCAGCAATATCTTGATTTGATTCAACATGCCCATACATCATAGTAGCAGATGCTGGAATTCCAAGAGTATGTGCTTCCTCCATAATGCGTAACCATTCATCACTTGTAATTTTTTTTGGACTGATAATCTCCTTTACCTTATCAGTTAAAATTTCAGCCCCAGCGCCTGGCAAAGATTGTAGTCCCGCATCCTTTAGTCTAGATAAAATTTCCTTAGTTGATGATTTTTCAACTTTAGCAATAGTATCAATTTCGGATGTTGACAAGCCATGAACCCCTACTTGTGGAAATTTTTTTCTAATCATTCTAAACGAGTCTTCATAATATTCTATTCCGAGGTCAGGATTATGCCCACCCTGAATCAATACTTGCCTTATTTTGAACAAATCACATGCAATCTTGACACGTGATTCAATTTCATCTAAGGTTAATGTGTAAGATTCCTCATGGTTAGGTGGTCTGTAAAACGCACAAAATTTGCAGTCGGTTATACAGACATTGGTATAGTTTAGAATTATGTTGTTTACAAAAGATGCCTTTGTGCCAAATTTATTACGCGTTAAAGTTCCAGCTACTAAACCCATCAAAGATACATTATCCGAGTCAAGTAATCTAATGTAATCATCGTATTCAGGTCTTGTTCCCTGAAGTGAATTTTCAAGTATATCACTAATTTTAGAATTATGAATTTGATCAGTGATTTGGCTCAATCCAATTGTGATGTTTTTCAGTTACTATTTAATTCTTAAAAATTGAGTCAATGTTACTATAATTTTTAAGTAGCATACAAAAATAATACCTTCAATGACCAACGGAACTGAGATTAGATTACACAGAATCTTAAGAAAAGGAAGAATGCTTTGTATTCCAATGGACCATGGTATTTCAAATGGTCCTATTGAAGGTCTTGAAAAACCACATTCTATGATTTACAAGTGTGAAAGCCATGGAATTACTTGCGTCATAATTAACAAAGGCATTATCAAAACACTACCAAGACCACCCAAAGTAGGCATTTTAGTTCATTTTTCCGCAAGTACATCCCTCTCCACTGCACCAAACAGGAAAATGCTTACTGGTTCTGTTAAAGAGGCGTTAAGACTTGGTGCCGATGGCGTGTCTTTACACATAAACATTGGTGGAAAAGAGGAACCAGAAATGCTTGCTGATTTAGGAATGATTTCTGAACAATGTCATGAATGGAATGTTCCACTCTTAGCAATGATGTATCCAAGGGGTGAAAATATAAAAAATCCTCACGATCCTGAAGTAGTAGCACATACTGCTAGAATTGGTGCTGAATGTGGTGCTGATATTGTTAAAACGCTTTACACTGGAGATATAGATTCATTTTCAAAAGTAGTTGAAAGCGTTCCTGTACCTTTGGTGATTGCTGGTGGTCCAAAAGCTAAGACAGATATGGATATTTTACAAATGACAGAAGATGCTATGAAAGCAGGTGCTAAGGGAGTGACTTATGGAAGAAACATATTTGCGCATAATTCGCCAGAAAAAATTGTAGGGGCTCTTGCAGGGATAATCTTCAAAAATCAAACAGCAAAGGAAGTGGCAAGTATAATTGGCAATTAATAAGCAATTAATCATTCAACCAAAAGTTGCTAAGAATCATCTTGTAAAGTTTGTTAAAAATTTGGAAGATGAAGGTATTAGGATAGTCTTTACGGATCCAAAAAGTTTAGGCAAGACGAAAATTCAAACAATTTTTCCTTCCCAAAATGCTAATTACGTAATTTTAGATAAGCTCACAACTAAAAAACTCAAGGGAAAGAAGATTGGAAGACGGTTTAAGGTCTTATCAAATAAAGACATTGAGAATATTCTTGATTCTGCAAAAAAGGGATTGGATTTTGTTATAATCGAAGTAAAAGATTGGAAGATGATTCCGCTAGAAAATATTATCGCAAAATTACACAAAATGCATACTGAGATTTTTTCAATTGCTAGAAATGCGAAAGAGGTAAGAAAAATGTTTTCCATTTTAGATGTTGGCGTGGATGGTGTAATTTTTAATGCAGGTTCAATGAATGAAGTCAGGGAGGCGTTAGTATATTTAGGTTCAAAAAGTTTTGAGCTCAGCTCTGCGAAAATAGTGGAGATTCAGGAGGTAGGTGACGGTGAAAGGGTATGTGTTGATACAGCATCTATGCTGAATCAAGGTGAAGGTATGTTGATTGGAAGTAGAGCTAACTTTTTGTTTCTAGTTCATAACGAATCGGTTGGTTCATCATTTACTTCACCTAGACCATTTAGAGTTAATGCCGGCGCAGTACACTGTTATACGTTAGCGCCTGACGGTACTACAAAATACCTATCTGAATTAGAAACAGGAGTGGAAATATTAGTACTTAATTCTAAAGGAAGGGCAAGGCGTGCTACAATAGGCAGATGTAAGATAGAAAAAAGACCAATGCTTATGATTAAGGCTAAAGTTGGCGAAGAAATAGGTGGTATTATAGCACAGGATGCTGAAACAATTCGTTTTGTAAAACCTAATGGACATTTAGTGTCCGTTACACATCTAAAAAAGGGTGATTCGGTACTAGTCCATTCAAAGGCTGCTACAGGTAGACATTTCGGAATGGAAATATCTGATGAGTACATTTTAGAGAAATAAGAAAAATGGCATACAAAACATGTGTTAGTATTGCTGAAAAAACTCCAAAAAAGCTCAAACAGACTCTTACAAAAGCATTAAAAAAATCAGATTATGCTGAAATTAGATTTGACTTTCTAAATCCAAACGTAGTACCTGAAGCATTACACTTGATCAGGAAGGATTTAAGAAAATGTGTTGGTACGTTGAGACCAATTTACGAGGGGGGAAAATTTTCTGGTAGTGAGAAAAACAGAATTTCAATTATAAAATTAATTGCTGAATATAATCCGTTTTTACTAGATATAGAATTTAACGCCTTAAGAAAAAATAAAAATCTCCAGCATTATCTCAAAAGTACTGAAACAAACATTCTTGTTTCTTGGCATAATTTCAATCAAACGCCAAACATTTCTGTGCTAAAAAAGAAATTATTAGAAATGAAAAAATTTTCAAATAATATCAAAATAGTTACAATGGCAAAATCAATTAACGATGGATCACGAATATTATCATTATACAATTATAGCAATAATGTAAGACTGGTTGCGTTTTCAATGGGAAGTTTTGGAAGGATGTCACGTTTACTTTGCTTGCTTTTAGGAAGTCCATATACGTACGTTTCATTAGGTAAGCCAGTTGCGCTAGGACAATTTAGTGTGGATGAGGTTAAATCAATCTTTACGATAAGAAAGTAGATGTCTAATACATATGCTGTGATAGGAGATCCAATAGATCATTCTCTATCACCAAATATACATAATGCAGCATTTCGCCATTTAAAATTAGAACATACTTACATTGCATACAAAATACCAGCTGGAGAACTATCTGCGGGAATAGAGGCACTAAAAGCAATAAAAATTGCGGGATTTAATGTCACAATTCCTCATAAAATTGAGATGATGAAGTTTTTAGATGAAATGGACACAACATGCAAAGTAATTGGAGCAGTAAATACTGTATTAAATGAGGATGGAAAACTAAAGGGTTACAATACAGATATGATTGGATTCCTAGATCCTATCAAAAAGAAAAATTTGACAATAAAAGATTCTCAAGTATTACTTTTGGGTGCAG
>Ga0208748_1000989_pt1 | contig 13603 bp, 8 predicted proteins | sample Knorr_S7_td_Bott_FD_185599 | JGI IMG/M metagenome (GOLD analysis project Ga0208748, IMG submission 185599) | Marine microbial communities from Southern Atlantic Ocean transect - Knorr_S7_td_Bottom_ad_4513_LV_A (SPAdes) (version 2) | ecosystem: Environmental > Aquatic > Marine > Oceanic | place... | reverse complement strand
TTGGCGCAAATGGGCCTGCGGCCGATTGTGCTGGAGCGCGGCCTTGAGGTGCGCCAGCGCACCCAGGAAACCTGGAAATTTTGGCGTAAACGCGAGTTAAATACCGAATCCAATGTCCAGTTTGGCGAGGGCGGCGCCGGTACGTTTTCCGATGGCAAGCTCTACAGCCAAATAAAAGACAAGCGCTACCTGGGACGCAAAGTGCTGACCGAATTTGTTAAAGCCGGTGCTTCCGCCGAGATTCTGATGCTGAGCAAACCGCATATAGGCACCTTTAAACTGGTCAAGATCGTGGAAAACATACGAGCCGAAATAACCCGGCTCGGTGGTGAGATTCGCTTTGGCCAAAGAGTGGAAGCTCTGCTGTGCGAACCGATTCCGGTGGATGGCAACGACGGCGATCACAGTCGCCAACGGGTCAGCGCTATCACCCTGGCTAGTGGTGAGACCCTGCACAGTCGCCACATTGTGCTGGCGATCGGTCACAGCGCCCGCGACACCTTTCAGATGTTGTTTGAAAGTGGCGTGTACATGGAAGCCAAGCCCTTCTCCATCGGCTTTCGTATTGAGCATCCTCAATCGGTAATTGATCGCGCCCGCTTTGGCAAGTACGCCGGCAACCCGATTCTCGGCGCCGCCGATTACAAGTTAGTGCACCACTGCAAGAACGGACGCAGCGTTTACAGTTTCTGCATGTGTCCGGGGGGCACGGTGGTGGCGGCATCCTCTGAGGCAGGCGGTGTGGTCACCAATGGCATGTCGCAGTACTCGCGCAATGAACGCAACGCCAACTCGGCGATCGTGGTGGGTATTACCCCGCAGGAGGATTATCCCGAGCATGTCCTGGCCGGTGTTGATTTGCAGCGCAAGCTGGAGCAGCTGGCCTTTGAATTAGGGGGCGCAGATTACAGTGCTCCGGCGCAATTGGTGGGTGACTTTCTCAACGACCAGTCCTCCACCGAGCTTGCCAGCACACTGCCTTCCTACCAACCGGGTATCAAGTTAACGGACCTCTCGTTGGCACTACCCGCTTTTGCGGTGGCAGCCATTCGCGAGGCGATTCCGGTATTCGACAAACAGATCAAGGGGTTCGCCATGGCCGATGCATTGCTGACTGGGGTTGAAACCCGTACCTCCTCGCCGATCTGTATCAAACGCGGCAAGGCCTACCAAAGCCTCAATACCATCGGCCTGTATCCTGCTGGCGAAGGCGCCGGCTATGCCGGCGGCATCCTCTCCGCCGGAATTGACGGGATCAAAGTTGCAGAAGCTATTGCCATGTCACTGTTAGCCTGCGAGTGAACTAAACAGGCTGCAGCTCAGTTGTCGCAGAGCGAAGGAAAGAGATGATTTCTCATTTCGTTGAGTCTCGGGGGGCACGTAAGAACGCAATCCAATTATCTCGGAAGTATCAATACTTTGATTAAATAGTCGATGCTGAAAAAGTCGTTTTCAGTTGAGTGAGCGGGGGGTCCCAGAGCAGAATGGACGAGCAATCCTCCGCAAACAAGGCGGCAAGACGGGTGCTAAATTGAAAGCTGAAGGGAAGTAGTCATTGGAAAGCACCACCACCATCTCCTGCCCCTACTGCAACTCAGACACCCTCGTCATACTGGACGGGACGGATGGAGAACTTGACTTGGTATCCGACTGCGAGAACTGCTGCAGGCCGATCAACGTGAGGGCAACGGTTGAAGGTGGACAAGTCATCGGAATTGAGACTGATTGAACCTCTCCTTTTTAGCCAAAAAATTTCCAGTCACCAAAACCCATCACCACTCTTCCGCTCCTCCAGAAGGCCAACCCCCTCCCCCCCGATTACGGACCATTACGGACCTTTTGTAATTCGCAATGGTGCGTATTCCTGCAATTTATGATTTGAGAGAGAGATGAATCAACTCGTCATGTTGCAAAGCGTTGCGTACCAAAGCGCAAGGAGAGCAAAGTCACCGAGAGGGTTCGAATCCCTCTTCGCCCACCATTTTTCCTTTATTTTTAGGATTTATTTCTTGCGCCGAACAGATTCCGAACAAATGTTCGGTGCATGAGAAAACCTGAGACCGTTTGCATTTGGCGGCTAGGTATGACTTCAAAGAAATCTCCGAACTACTTATCGACAAAGGTGCGGATGTAAACGCGAAGGATGATGGTGGCGATACACCGCTAGATGTCGCCATGTTAGGGAATGATAAAGAAACCGCCGACCTCCTCCGCAAACACGGCGGCAAGACGGGTGCAGAATTGAAAGCTGAAGGGAAATGAAACACCTCCTCCTCACAACAATCGCAGCCGTGGTTTTGGTGGGGTGTGGTGAGTCGCAAGAAGTAAAAGATAAAATGCTTGGAGAAGCTGCACATTCGATGAAGAAATGAAAACATGATCCTCGCTTATATCGACGTTCGCCCATTTCTATTTGTCATTGGTCTTCCCGTTGTCATCTTGCTTGCGATCCTCGGTTGCTGGATCGCTAAAGCTAGGGTTGTGAAATGGAAAGTGGCATTATTTGCCACAGCTACTTTCGCAGGGCTATTCGGATTCTTCCTTTACGGTCCCTTTATCGGCCAGACTGAGACGCGAGAGCATATCATGACTTGGAAAATCGAGCCGACTCCATCAAGCGGAATCAATGAACCGAAGGTTATTCTCTCTTTCGTTGAATTCCCTGGCTATTTCATTGGCGGGTATTCAGATGAGATCGCAGCCCATCTAAAGAAAAATGGAGAAGAGAAGGTGAATGTTATTTTCGAGATTACTTCGGACTACGGTAAGTTTCGAGGGTACCGCGAGACTGAGATAGCAGGACTAAAAAGTTGGCGATGGATAGATGGCTTCGGGGGGAGCAGTGGATCGCCTGAAAGATCACCATGGGACTGAAAACGATGAACATCGAACAAGAGGTCGTAGAATGAGGAATTTGTGTCTGATCTAAGTCGCCGACCTCTTCCGCGAACACGGAGCCAAGACCAAGAAGGAACTGGAAGCCGCAGACAAATGACACACCACCTACTCACAACAATCGCAGCCGTGGTTTTGGTGGGGTGTGCTACGACGAAGTCGCCCGCACCACCGTCAGCCAAAGCACCAGACATCTCAATTTATTTTGCTGCCGGTTTAGGAAACATCGAAGCCGTCAATCAATACTTGGCTGCAGGTACAGATGTGAATGCCAAGGATAAGTATGGCCGCACTCCTTTGCATGAAGCGGCTTATTGGGATCACAAGGAAATTGTCGAACTGTTAATCACCAAAGGTGCGGATGTGAATGCGAAGACGAAAAGAGGTGAAACACCGCTAGATCAGGCCAAACGCCATCCTGAGACCGCAGCACTCCTCCGCAAACACGGCGGCAAGACGGGTGAAGAATTGAAAGCTGAAGGAAAATGAAACACCTCCCAATCACAACAATCGCAGCCATGAACCGGCGAAGCTTTCTCTTCTCCACAAGCATCCCTGCAGCCACTGTTTTAATGGGCGGAATCCCTCAAGGTCACAGCAAGCCCGTAGATCCGATCGGAACCTTCAAACCACTCGTTCAGCGCGATCGCCTTCCGAATCCGGTGATCATCCAGTCGCTTGAACTGTATGAAAGGGATGACAACTGGTTCATCCGTGCCCGCTCCAAAGATGGCGCTGAAGGCTGGTCCGTCGGGCATCCTAAAAAGATGGAGCTGAGCCAACACGTCTTCACCAAGGTGATCGCTCCCTACATGCGCGGCAAAGACGCGCGGGATCTCGATCGATTGGTCGATGGCGTCTTTCTCAGCGGCAGTAATTACAAGATGCAAGGGCAACTGTTCTGGGTTCCCCTCGCAGCAGCCGAATTCGCGATCCTCGATCTCCTGGGTAAAGTCGCCAAGTGTTCGGCGGCGGATCTGTTGGGCGGACAGCGACGCAAGCAGATCAATCTCTATATCGCCAACAATCATCGCACTAAAGATGCTCAGGAATCCCTGCGCCGCATCATCAAATCAGTAAAGAGCATCGATGCCAAAGCATTGAAGTTCAAAATCGGAGGTCGAATGAAAGTGATCGACGAGGTTCCCAACCGCACCGAGAAATTGATCCCCATGGTCGCTAAAGCCTTGGGCGATAGATGCACCCTCTACGCCGACGCCAACAGCTCCTACCTCTCAGTGCAAAAGGCTATTGAAGTCGGAAAAATATTGGAGGCAAACGGGGTCGCATTCTACGAGGAACCTGTGCCCTTCGACTACCTTGACGAAACGAAACGAGTCGCTGAGGCATTGAACATTCCCATCGCATGGGGCGAACAGGAGAGCAGCCAGTGGCGCTTCAAATGGATGGTTGAAAACAGTGGCGTCCGCATCTTCCAGCCTGACATCTTCTACTACGGTGGCCTGATCCGCTCATTGCGCGTCGCCCAGATGGCAGCGGCCAAAGGCTTTGATTGCACCCCACACATTTCCGGCGGTGGCCTTGGATTTCTCTACATGGGAATCTACGCCGCATGTTGCCCCAACCCTGGACCACATCAGGAATACAAGGGACTGACCGACGGTTTCCCCTGGGAATCCACAGGCGACAAGATCACCGTCAAAAACGGATCCATGACCGCACCCAACGGCCACGGCATCGGTGTGGACATTGATCCCGACTATTTGGCGAATGTCGACAGAGTCAAATAGCCAGCTCCGACCTCCTCCGTAAACACGGCGGCAAGACGGGTGAAGAATTGAAAGCTGAAGGCAAATGAAACACCTCCTTCAACGACATCGATTTGGGCCAAGCCGATCGCCGCCAATGTTCTAGCGTGGTGGTGCTGACCTTTGGCGGTCGCTTCAATGAGGATTACCCGAACCTCCGGACTGTTTAAGGTCACCAGAGCTCTGGCACCTTACGGCATCTCGGGGCGATATAATTGTAGGAATATTGTAATTTCATTGTCATCGCGGGCTTGAGGGTGAATGGTTCCTTTCCCTCCTGAATAAACGGGAGGATTCCTCTACACTTTCATGAAACTGATTCGATCGCTCGTTATCCTGCTGGCTTGCTTCCTGGCTGCAAACAGCGCCTTCTCCAAGGATCGTCCCAATATCCTCGTCATCATGGTAGATGATCTGGGGTTTTCAGACATCGGGTGTTACGGGAGTGAGATTGAGACACCCAATCTGGATGCGCTCGCAGCGAATGGACTTCGCTTTAATCAGTTCTACAACACGGCCAAGTGCCATTCCTCGCGTATCAGTTTGTTGACGGGGCGTTATGCGTATCAGGCGGGGAATGTGGATTTGAGCAAAGCGTTCACTTCAGCCGAAGTGTTGGCGACTGCCGGTTACTTCACGGCCATGTCCGGCAAATGGCATTTGAAAAAGGAGCCAACGGATTTTGGTTTCCAGCGTTACTTCGGGCATTTGAGTGGGGCTTGTAATTACTACAAAGGGGATAATACCTTTCGGCTGAATGGTGAAAAATGGGTGGTTCCCAAGACAGGCTTCTACACCACCGTGGCCAAAGTGGATCATGCACTGGGTTTTCTCAGAGAGGCGCGGGAAACCAAGAAGCCATGGTATCTCTACATCGCTTTCAATGCCCCCCATGCACCGCTCCAGCCCTTGAAGGAGGACTATGAGAAGTATGAGGGTAAATATGACGCAGGGTGGGATGTCATGCGCGCCAAGCGGGTTGCCAAGATGAAGCAGCTCGGGCTTTTTCCAAAAAGCCTGAAGCCTTCACCACGTCCGTATCATATCCCGGCATGGAAGGATCTCCCCAAGGAACGGCAGAATTGGGAGGCCCGGCGGATGACGGCGCTGGCGGGGATGATTGACCGGGTCGATCGGGAGTTGGGCAGGGTGATCAAGGATTTGAAGAAGGCAGGTGAGTTCGAAAACACCTTGATTCTCTTTGTCTCCGATAACGGCGCCTGCCCCTACGACCGCAGCAGTCAGGGCATGGACCTGCCTCCTTATCATCCTGATGCCAGATGGGGTGACAGCACTGGCTGGGCATCGGCGCGTAATACTCCCTTTCGTTTCTTCAAACAGAACCAGTTTGAAGGCGGTGTTTGCACTCCAGGAATTGTTCATTGGCCAGCCGGGCTGAAATGGAAGAAGGGCAGCATCACAGATCAGCCGGTTCATTTGATTGATGTTCTGCCTACGCTTGCTGAAGTGGGCGAAGCATCCCTACCCAAGTCATGGTCTGGGCGTGAACTGGAACCGATCTCAGGTATTTCGTTTCTATCCCACTTGAAGGGAGAACAGATTGAGAACCGTCCGCCCATCCATTTCCTCTTTGGTTCGGACCGTGGATTGCGTGATGGCGATTGGAAACTGGTGAGTTTCCACAGTGAGCCATGGGAGCTCTACGACATTGCCAAGGATCGCACGGAGTTGAATGATGTGGCTGCGGAGCATCCGGAAATTGTGGCGCGCATGAGCAAGCAGTGGCATGACATGACCGCCAACGTTCTTCATGCGCCAAACAGGAGCAATGTTTCAGTCACCACCAAAAGAATCCAACATGCCCACATCGAGTGGACCGCCTTTGACCAGGAGCTTGGGCCGGTAGGCAAGGCGAGGAGTAAGACCAGGAAGAATCAGAATGCCACGGCAAAGAAGGGAGCCCAGAGGAGCAAAGGGATTCGGGCAAGGAAGGATACATCGTTTAAGATCGTGAACGGTGCCCTGCACCTGAAATGCACCGGCACGGATTCCGGTCTAGCGATGGACCCTATCAATGATGTGAAGGCAGCTGGCCCCTATGTGCTGAGCTTCCAGTTGAAGACCTCCGCCGGAAAGAATGCTGAGATCTATTTTACCACCAATCCGAATGTGCAACTCCCGAAAGGAAATCATCAGTTATATGCGGTGAATCCAAATGATGAATGGCAGGACATCGAGCTGAATCTTGCGACCGTCGAAATCATTCGCGCGCTTCGCGTGGATATTGGGGATACACCCGGTGCTGCTGTTATCAAGGAGCTGGTGCTCAAGGATGCCAAAGGGAATGTGGTAAAGTCGTGGCCTTAGATGAATCCGGGTGTCGCGTTGTATTGAACGGGATGTTCAAACCAACAAAGGCTCAGGCGTACTTACAGCCTCAAAGTGGCCGGATGACGGAGATGTTGCGGTAGTAATCGAGCAGCGTTTCAAGGCTCACGACACCCCCGCCCATGCCGCTTTTTTTGACTCCGGCGTAAGGGACGCCGTGCACGACCACGTTGTGCGAGTTGATCCAGCCGTTTCCGGTCTCGAATTGAGAGGCCACCCGTTTGCATCGGGCGAGGTCGCTGGACCAAACACTATTGGCCAGCCCGTAGTCGGTGTTGTTGGCCAGGCGGATGCCTTCGCTTTCATCGTTGAACGATGCGAGATAGGCGACTGGCCCAAAGATTTCCTCACGAGCGGCGACATTATCCAGTGAACCGGCGAGCAGTGCCGGTTTCACGTAATGGCCACCGGCACAGCCCTCGACCTGGGCAGCGCCGCCCTCGAGCACGGTTTCCGCGCCGGCCGCAGTGCCTTTCTCCAGATAACCGAGCACGCGCTTGTGCTGTACTTCACTGACAACCGGACCCATTTGTGTGCCTTCACCAAGGGGATGCCCGATCTGTACTGCCTTGAGCCGGTCCACGGCAGCATTCACAAAATCATCATAGATGGTTTTCTGCACCAGCCACCGCGTGGCAGTGCAACAAACCTGGCCGGTGTGGGAGGTGATGGCCTGGGCGAGTTTGTCGGCGGCTTCTGGGATGTCGACATCATCGAAGATGACGGCTGCTCCCTTGCCGCCCAGTTCAAGTTTTACCGGGACCAGGTTTTGGCCGCACTCTCTCGCCACCAAACGACCCACCTCAGGTGAGCCGGTGAAGGACATCCGGCAGAGGTTGGGATTCTTGGAAAGCGCCGCGCCGGTTACCTCACCCACACCGGGAATGACGTTGATCACGCCATCCGGGATGCCGTTTTCCTTTGCAAGGTGCGCCACGTAAAGGGCGGAGAGTGGCGTGTCCTCGGCCGGTTTTACCACGCAGGTGTTGCCGGCGGCCATTGCGGGGCCGATGCCCCAGCCACAGAGCAGGAAGGGAAAGTTCCACGGCACGATGAAACCGCACGGGCCCCAGGCATGTCGCACCACGGACGCCTCATGACCGGCAACCGGAATGGCGGTATCCAGGGAGAGTCCCTGTGCGAGGCCGCAAAAATATCGGATGGTATCAATAAAGTTTTGCACATCATCAGCTGCCTGAGCCTCGATCTTGCCGCAGTCCAGCGCCTCGATTTGTGCGATGATGGGTTTGCGTTGCTCCACGGCATCCGCCAGGCGCATGAGGTGCACACCGCGTTCATTCACCGGCAGGCGCGCCCAGTCGGCTTCGTCGAATGCCTTTTGGGCGGCGGCAACGGCTCGTTCGACGTCGTCCGGCTGCATGTTGGACACGGTGGCGAGCTTCTTCCCGGTCCCGGGGTCGCGGGTGTCGAAGGTGTCCCCGTTGGAGGCGGTCACCTCCTGGCCGCCAATCACGGCACCGTGAACTTCCTTGGAAAGAAACGCCTGCACCTCGGGAAGCAGCGTTTTACCGGCAGCGGTTTGCATAGTCATGATCATGAAAAATCAGGTTCGGGAGAGACTGTCGAAATGCCAAGGAATGGTCAAGCAATCGAAAAGAACCACGGCAAACTAGTGGAATTTGGCGTTGCGTTTGGGGGTGGATGAGGGGAGGGTTCGTTCGACCAATACAAGAAGGGAACTTTTATGTGCAAAAAAGTGATCATCGGCGCGCTGCTCGGCGGTGTGGTGTTGTTATTGTGGCAGTTTGCCGTCCGCGAGCTGCTGGGGGTTTACGACGACGCCTTCGTGAAACTGGAAGATCCGGCGGCCGTGGAGGCGGTCTTGAAGGAGAATCTCCCTGGAAGTGGGATGATCAAGATCCCACATCCCGAACCGGGAAATAAGGAAGCCGAAGCCAAGGCGATGGAAAAACTAACCACCGGCTTCAGCCTGTTCGGCGCGGTGAACCTTGCCGGGAGGAACAGCTTTGGCACTGCGCTCGGTATTCAGTTTGCGCTCAACGTGCTCGCCTCGGCGGTGCTGATGTTTGTGTTGCTGGCGGCCAATCCGAGCACGCTGGGCAGTCGCATTGCCTTGGTGCTTTGTTTCGCGGTGTTTGCGGTGCTGACCGAATTGATCCCGAACTGGAACTGGGGGGGATCCAGTTTGGCTTACATCGGCAGACAGATTGGCGAGCAGATAGTCGGCTGGGCGCTGGTCGGCCTGGTCTTGGCCAAGGTCATGGACAAGTGTAAGGCCTGCTGCGGCAGCGATGGTGCTGACGCTACCCCGGACGCCTGACGGATGCGCCTGGCCAAGCGACAACTCCGCGGCTTCACGCTGATTGAACTGCTGGTGGTGATCGCCATCATCGCGATCCTCGCCGGCATGCTGCTGCCGGCCCTGGCCAAGGCGAAGGCCAAGGCGACCGGCATCAGCTGCATGAACAACCTGCGGCAGATGAGTTTCTCGTGGACGATGTATACGGACGACAACGACGGCCAACTTGTGCCCAACGCCGTATTCCCCACGCGCAACCGGTCGTGGGTGCAAGGCTGGCTCAACTACGCGCAGCCGGTGCCGGACAACACCAACACGGTTTACCTCATGCAGAGCCACCTGTGGCCTTACCACCGGAGTCTCGGTGTGTGGAAGTGCCCCGCCGACATGAGCACGTCGCGACACGGAGGCAAGCAGTTGCCGCGTGTGCGGAGCATCTCGATGAACGGCTTTCTCAACCCCCCGGCGTTGCAGGGTTGGCAGGCCGGTTACCGGCCAATCCGCAAGCTCTCTGATGCCGCCGGCAAGTCATTGAGTAAGCTGTACGTGGTGCTCGACCAGCGGGAGGATCGCATCAACAACGGCTATTTTGCCGTGGACATGACCGGCTACAACCCCCGCAACCCCGGCTCGACGCGCTGGGTGGATTATCCGGCGAGCTACCATAACAACGCCGGTGGGGTGACGTTGGCCGACGGCCATGCAGTCATCAAAAAGTGGCTCGACCCGCGCACCTCCGTGCCGATCCGCAAGGGCGTCAACATCCCGATCTTCGTTCCGTCGCCGAGGAACGTGGATGTCCTCTGGTTGCAGGAACGCTCCGCCCCACCCAAGCGTCCCCGCCGATAACCGCGCCTGGCCAAGCGCAGACGGGACTCGTTTGATGGAGCCAACTGTGGCTGAATCCCCCGCGACTGCTTTTCCACGACGTGAAAATCGTTTCATGCATCTGCCTGTTTGCCGGCGGCCTTGGCGTGGCCGCCGTTGAGCCGCCGCTGGAACTGGCCGGGGACGATGTCGTTGTGTTCCTCGGCGGCACGGACACGGTGCGCGCCCAGCGCAGCGGGCACTTGGAGACGCTGCTGACGTGGCGTTTCAAAAACGAGCCGCCCAAGTTCCGCGACCTGTCGTGGGAGGCCGACACGGTGTTTGCGCTGGGCACGGAGACGAATCGCTGGCGCGGTGGCGGCTATCGCGGCGTCAAGGGCCTGGGCAATCTCGAGGCGCAACTGGCCACGCTCAAGGCGACGGTCGTGATCGTGCAACTTGGCAGGAACGAGGCGTTCGCCGGCGTCGAGGGCATCGAGTCGTTCGGCCAAGCGAGTGACAAGTTGTTCGGTCGTCTCACAGGAGATGGCCGCCGGTTGGTGGTGATCTCGCCAACGCCGTTCGAGGAGGCGATCAACGAAAATAATGGACACCTTGTGCCTGATTTGCGCGAGCGCAACGCCGACCTCGCCCGTTACGTCGGCGTCCTGCGTTTGCAAGCGGAAAAACATGAGGCGTTGTTTGTCGATCTGTTTGCCGATGCCAAGGCGACGTTCACGCTTAGTGGCCAGCATGTTTCCGCAGACAATCAGGAAACGTTTGCTCTGCATCTGGCGGCAGCGCTGGGCGTTGTTCGAGCGAATGGGTTTGCCGGCTTGGAGGATTTGCGGACTGCGGTGCGGGAGAAGCATCGGCTGTGGTTCGACTATTGGCGTCCGGCCAACTGGAAGTGCCTGTTCGGCGACGACAACCGGCGCGTGTTCAGCATCGGTAGCCGGAAAAACATCCCGAGCATCCGCGACGAGCGTGACAAGCTCCCGGTGCTGATCGCCGCAGCAGAGGAGAACGTGGCCGCGGTGGCAAAGGGCTTGGCCAAGCCGAAGGTTGCGGCGCAGCCTGAGTTGCCCCCGCCGACTCCGGCAAGTTCTCCGGGGGACGAACTGAAAGCATTCAAGCCGGCGGAGGGGTTTGCCGTGAATTTGTTCGCGTCGGAAAAACTCGGTGTGGCCAATCCTCTCACGATTCGCTGGGACGCAAAGGGCCGAATGTACGTCGCCTGCACCTGGTCGTATCCGCACCTGAAGCCGGGCGAGATTCCCAACGACAAAATCATCCAACTCACCGATACCGACGGCGACGGCCAGGCGGATCGCTCAACGGTGTTTGCTGACGGCCTCAACATCCCAACAGGGCTGGAGACCGCCGATGGTGGCGTGTATGTGGGACAGGGGACCGATTTGCTTTTTCTGAGGGATCTTGATGACGACGGCCATGCAGACGAGCGGCAAGTCCTGCTGAGCGGCTTTGGCACCGGCGACACGCATCAGGCGATCAACTCGTTTACGTGGAGCCCGGATGGCGAGCTGTTCTTCTGCCAGGGCGACGGCATCGAGTCACGGGTGGAAACACCGTGGGGCGTGTCGTCCCTCTATCAAGCCGGGGTGTATCGATTGCGACCGGGCCGCCTGCAACTCCACGGATTGCTTGACGATTTCATGGGGCCGGGGAATCCGTGGGGCATTGTGTTTGACGACTGGGGCCAGTCTCTGGTCGTCGATGGCGCGGGCGGCATCTCTTATCTCACGCCGGCATCGATTCCCGCGAAGCACCGATTGCGGCTCGACCGTATTGGCAATCCCGGGGGCTACTGTGGCGTGGAGATGATCAATGGCCGGCACATGCCGGAGTCGATGCGCGGCCAGTTTGTGCTGAACGATTACAAGTCGAACACCGTGCGCCGCTTCGCGCTGACGCCGGCCGGTTCCGGCTTCAAACTTGACTGGAAGGAGCCGGTGCTCAAGTCGAGCCACCGGAACTTTCGACCGGTGGACATCCGCATCGGCCCGGACGGTGCGATCTATATCGCCGACTTTTACAACACGATCATCTGCCATCAGGACGACTACTTCCGCGACCCGACGCGCGATTTGCACCACGGCCGCATCTGGCGGTTGACGGTGAAGGACCAACCGCTTGCCCCCAGGCCAAAGATCGAAGGCGCTGACTGGACGGAGTTGGTCGAGCAACTCAAATCTCCCGAGCGGTGGACGCGGCAACAGGCCAAGTTCAAGCTGGTCAGACATCATAAACCGTTTCAAGTGGGCGATATGGCCATCGGCTTTGTGGAAGATTTGGAGAAGGACGATCCGTTGCACGACCGTCACCTGCTCGAGGCGCTGGCGCTTTGCGCGATGGCCGAGGCCGTGGAGCCGCGCCTGCTCGAGCGTGTGCTGCGCGCGAAAGACCACCGGGCGCGAGCGTTCGCCGCCCGCATTGCGGGGCGTTGGCACGATCGCCTGGCCAACGCGCCCGGCTTGCTGAAACTTGCGGCGAACGATTCCCATCCGCTCGTGCGGCTCGAGGCGGTTTTGGCCTGCGGGCAGATGCCGCAAGCCGAGTGCATCAAGTTGGCAGCCATCGCCGTGACGAACCATCCTCGCGACAAGTGGATCGACTACGCCTTCACACAAGCGGTGCGCCATCAGGAACCGGTTTGGATGGCGGCGTTGATGAGTGGCGAACTGGATTTCGGAGAAAACATCCGCGCACTGTTGGCTGTGCTGGAAAAAGGCGGCTCCAAAAAAATGCTCTCCAAGCTGATGAACCTGGCCAAGTCCGACGCGATCCATGCCGAGGGGCTCAAGTCGGTTTTTCAGGGCATCGCCACCCTCGGCGCCCCGAACGAACTGCGGACAATTTTCGAGCCAAATTTCCACAAGACACCCGAAAGCCAAGCCGTTGCGTGGGCGGCGTTGAACGCCTCCCCGCGCGGCGTGAGACCGGAAGGCGACTTGGCGGCTGTACTCCGCTCGGCGTTGCGAAGTGACCAGACTGAATTGAGTGTGCAGGCGCTTGGCCTGATCGGCCGATGGCGGGTGAGCGGGTTGCACGGCGATGTCGTGGCGTTGGTTGACAACACAAGGGCGGCGATGCCGACCCGCCTGGCGGCGGTCCGGGCGCTTGGCCTGTTGGGCGGCGATGACGCCCAGCGCCTAGCCAAGCTGATCGATTCCGGCGATGCAACGGAGGAACTGAAACTGGCCGCGCTCGACAGCCTGAGCCGTGTTGACATGAGCGCGGCGGCGAGTCGCGGTGCGGCGTTGCTGGCGCTTGGCCGGGCGACAACCGGGGTGCTGTCGCCGTTTTTGAACCGCGAGGGTGGCGGCCCGGCGCTGACGGCAGCCTTGGCCAGGCGCAAACCCGGAGCGGCTCCGGCGGCGGTGGCCTTGGCCAAGCTCCAGTCGCTTGGCAGCAACGAAACGGGGTTGATGAATCTTTTGAGCCAGGCGGCAGGCATCGAAAACACCGTGCCGGCTTATAG
>Ga0208748_1000986_pt1 | contig 13641 bp, 19 predicted proteins | sample Knorr_S7_td_Bott_FD_185599 | JGI IMG/M metagenome (GOLD analysis project Ga0208748, IMG submission 185599) | Marine microbial communities from Southern Atlantic Ocean transect - Knorr_S7_td_Bottom_ad_4513_LV_A (SPAdes) (version 2) | ecosystem: Environmental > Aquatic > Marine > Oceanic | place... | reverse complement strand
GAATTGATATGCTTAATTCGTTGGCAATTTTTTGTGATGTAAAATGCATTATTTCTTTGATTCTTTTCAGTTCGCTTTTCAGTTCTGTATGATCCTTTTTTACTAAGAAATTATATCCAGCAAATATTTCATCTGCACCATCGCCAGTAATTACTTTTGTTACGTTTTTTTCCTTTAGTGTATTCAAGTAAAGATATGGAACAATTGAGTTTCTAATCTCAATATCGTTAAAATTTTTTAAGATTTTGATTGTGCTTTCTATCGCACTTAACATCTCATCAATATTTACATATTTTAATTCTAAAGGAATATCAATATGTTTTGCAGCAATTTGTGAATATGGTAAATCAGTTCCAAGAAAATCTTTGGCAATAATTGTTATGGCATTCAACCCTTGATCTTTTTTTATTTGTGCTAGAATACTACTATCAAGTCCGCCTGAGAATGCAATCCAATTTGCATCACACTGTATAGTGATCTCTTCTAGGAGTAATCTAATATTTTCTATAGATTCACTCATTAATCTCAAAAATGTATACAAGTAATGAGTAAATAGTTATAGCTAATTTTAATCGGATTTTTATATCATTGATAGTGTGATGGATTATGCTATTACCTGCTGAAATAGAATCAAAATCATTGATTCCTGCACTACGAGCAATTTTAGCAAAGGATCTTGCTAAAAAACATAACATACGTGAAGACGAAATATCACGATTGTTGGGTGTTACTCAAGCTGCAGTTAGTAACTATATTCGTGGAATACGCGGTGATCCTAAACTAATTGAGAAACTTCTAGAAGAAAAGCAAGTTGCAAGTATGATCACTGAGATAACTGATAACTTGGCTTCTGATAATGCATACACTCCGTTAAGTTTATCAAAGTTTATTGGGTTATGTAATTACATAAAATCTAGCCTGCTTATTTGCGATATTCATCATAATCTAGAGTCTGATATTGATGAAGTGGTATGCAAAGAATGCGAAAATATGCTACTCAAAGGCCCAGGTAGTGTTTATTAGCTACTAATTTTTGCTATAATAATTTCTATTGTTGAAATTAGACGTCCATCATCTGAAATTTCACTGTCAACAGAAATTTTCTCAGTTTTTGTAATACCATTTAAAATATTTTGGGTAATTATATTAGCAACAGACACTGTGGCTGGGCACGATTCGTCCTTTCCTATGATTGTTATTTTACCAATTTTATTTAATACTTGTAATACGTCCATTGCTAACATCATCACAGGTTCATTGGTAATTAGAAATTTTTCATTTGTATAATCAATTGTAGATTTGGACATTTTGACATCAATTACTATTTATTAATAAACAAAATTTTGTTTCTTTTAAATTTTATAGATGATTGATCTATTCAAATTTGTCTAGTGGAATGTTCTGATAATCCCCATTAGGTAATGTTCTTTTAATTACAATTGGTATCATTCTTTGTTTTAATTCTTCCATTGCGATTTCAAGTGATGTTGTTGCATTTTTTGGAATTTCAATGAATACAGGCGCACCAAGAGATAGTTGAAGTGTACGTGCACCCATAATTCTCGCCTTTTCAAATCTAGTTAACATCGGTGGTCCAATAACAATTTGGCCATCCTTGCTAGTAATTTCTACCTTTTTGTGCGGTAAGTCTTTAGTTATTATTTCACGATTTCTAATAATCTCACATTCTTTATCAATTTCTGCCATTTCTTTTTCAGTAATTTCCTTTCTACCATTTTCACGTACTTTTCTATATTGTTCAATGGCAGTTTCAGTACTTTTATTCAGCATTTTGGTAGTGTTTTCATTGACCGAGTCATCATCTTCTGAATTGACGGCTTCATGTGTTTCGTCTATATTTTCATCTGACTTAGGCAACCGTAAAATCATCTGAAAGCGGTTATATATTCTACGAGCTAGAATCGAGAAATGCAATCAGGAACGGTTTCAAGAGTTGATGTAATTTTAGAAATTAATGGTGCTGAAAAAATTTCATGCCAATTAAAACGTCATCTTTCTCCAACGACAGTAGGGTTAATCACACGCATGTTACCTTTGAATGGAAATGCACATCATATGGGGCAATCTGTTGTATATTTTGAGACGAGAATTAATTCAGGAATAGAACGGAAAAGAACAGATTTTAAAAAAGGTGATATTGCATTTTTACCAACAGAAGGATGTATTTGCTTTTACATGGATGATGTATTTGGCGGAAAACAGATGACAATTGTTGGTAAAATAACAGGTGATATTAAAAAATTAAAGGCAATAAAATCTAGCGATGTTTTATCACTTTCCAGAAACTGATTTGTATAAATGATGACCGCTGAAACCTCCAATCCTTTCCACTGTTCCCTCACCAAGTAATTTTTGTAAGAATGAATTAGCTGCAGAAATTTTAACATCAGTTTGTCTTGCTAAATCTTGTGCAGTAATTACTTTGGCAGCATTGATGTATTTTATTGCCTTGGATTCATCAATAATTACTGAAGGCCCAGTCTTTGCTACATTACTCTTTTCAGATTTTTTAGGTTTAGCATCTTTTTTTTGTGATTTATCTTTTTGTGCTGGGGATTTATTTTTTGATCCGCCCATTTTATTCAAAAAAAGAATTCCTACTTATAAACGAATAATTAATTAATTTTACAAATATTTTTTAGGATTTATTATTGTAATGGCATAATTTATTATCTATAAGTGCCCAAAAATTTTATGGGAATAATTGCAAAGGGTGCAAAATGTAATGTGTCTGGTTGTGATAACGACGGATTTCGTTCTCTAAACACCAAAAAAATTGAAGGAGCTGGTTTACGTGTATCTGTTAATAGCAAAAAGGCCGCTCTTTGCAAAGATCATTACAAAGAATGGAAAAAAGAAACTAGAGATGATAGATCTTTAGAGCGTGCAAGATTTGATATATATTAAGAAATATTTATTCAGAATCTATTTATCATAATATTTTTCAGCATTTTTAAAAAATTCCATTTTGAGATTATTATAGTATGTATCAAGTTTTTTGTAAAGCCGTTTTGGTTTTCTTGGTTTTTGGTTACTAATTACATACAGCGCAAGAATTGGAAACGCTATAGTTGCATCAGTGTAAACAGTTACCATATCATGATAAGCATCTTGTACCTTACCCCAGCTTTTTCCTTCTTGCAGTGTAGCACCTGATAATCCGCCAGTATCTGGTCTTGCATCCGTGATCTGTATTATGTAATCTTGGCCACCAGTGTTTTGGCGAAGTATTTGGTCAAGAAGTGGACCAGTCTGTTGAGCAGTATTTTTTGGAACACCGCCACCTAATTCAACTATTCCAGATTTTTTAGAGTTGAATAGAATAGATGCTTGTTCTAAAATTTCTCTTACAAAATCTAAGCTATACGTCTTCCCTCTTAATCTATGAACTGCTAAATTAAGGGCAAGAGAAGAGTCTTTTAGCGTTGATATGTAAATTGGTACATCATAATTATACGCTGTAGTAACAAAACTTCTTTCAGGATATTTTGAGTTTTCACTGCTTATTTTACCCAAAAAATTACAAAACTCAGCAGTAGTAAATGGTTTATCAATAAAATTATTTTTGAATGATTTTTGAATAACTTGGTCTTGAGCTTCTAACGTTTCATAAAATTTGATAAACACATCTCTAATCCGAACAATTCCCATATCATATAATTTCTCATCATCAACTTGGAAATCACCTTGTTTTACTGGTAATCCCCATGCAAAATGGTCTTCGTGATACACATTAGCACCAGTTGTAATTATCCAATCTACAAACCCTCTTTCAATTAGAGTTTTAAAAATTCCACCAAAGCCAACTGGTGCCAAAGCTCCAGAAGCAGTTAAACAAATAGTTGCATTTTCTTTTATCATTTTTGCGTAAACCTTTGCAGCCTCGCCAAGTTTTCGTCCGTTAAATCCAGATTCAGAATAAATTTTCACCAAGTCTTCTATTGACATATTGGGGTCAAGTTTGATATGTGGAATATCATTACCCCTAAAATGATGTTGATCCATTACATGAAGTCTAATATTGATAAATAAACCTGTTTTGGCGTGACCATTTCAAAAAATCTAAATTCAAAACAGTTTAAAATCTACTATGAAGTATGTTGATATCTCAAATCCAGAACGAATAGACCGGATTCCTGATAAAATTATTCAGATACTTTCTGGCGGGGATATAGCAGAGCGTGGTTACAAAATAAAAAACATCCAGTTACGATTATACACTGAAAAAAATGATAAAAAACTGGGACCATATTCTCTAATTACATCATTAGTTGAAACTGACAAGGGTTCCGTTGAAATGGTTTATGATGAAGGATTTCGTGGGAATAACGCATTAGAACGTTCTAGTAAATTTTTAACTGATAATTTGGGTCTTTCTGGCTTAATACTTCGTTCATTAATATTTTTAGATGGAAAATGACAAACACAGCCTATCATCAAAAACTATCTTCAGATGATAAAAAGCCAATTTGTTCATTGTGTAACGAAGAGTCACTTTACTATTGTACAATGAATGACAAATATTATTGCATTAATCATGTTTTAGGTCATGATGAAAATGAATAGTTGGTATATTTTTTAAAAGACAATTAGCTGATTAATTTATGGAAGAATCTGAACACAATTTAAGAATTGAAAAAATTGCTGAATTGATTTTATCTGATAATATTTCTCTTGATGAGCAGGACCAAAACAAACTCAGAAAGTATCATGATTTTGTAAAACAGAATTATGGGCTTGATCAGGATGCAGCATCTGATCTAGTTAATGAGGCATTTTTATATCTAAAATTAAAGCAAGCGCCTGACATTGACCCATTAACTAAAGGTGACGAATTTGGGGCTGGATTTAGTTAATGATATAGATATATCAAATTGATAACACGAAACTAGTCAAGATTTACCAATTAAAATCAAGAAAAAATTTCAAAAAATTAGAATTGTTGAATTAATCTAGCTATTTTTTTAAATGCAATCTTCTTTTTAAGAAAGCTGAAAGTATAATTCAGCATGGCTGAATCCTCAATCTTGCCTTACATCCTTGTAGGAACTGTTATAGCTGTTGCAGTTGTGGTTATATCGATAATACGTAGAAAACGACAGGGTTTCTAGTTGGAAAAGGATCAAGAATAAGATTTTTGCATTATATCGCTAATAAAGGCTAATCCTAACACTTTATTGTAAACAATTTATCATTTAAAATTATGAATTTTTTTAGAAGGAATAAGGAGATTGTAATTACTGGTACAACCTGTAAATTTTGTGGAATGGAATTTTCAGCTCCAGATAGAATGGTAAAACATATGCTAAAAGCTCATGGTAAACCCAAAAAGAATAAAGGTTCTAGTTGTCCAAATTGCTGATAATTGGTTATAATGCGACAACATGAGATAAACAAAAGAAGAAAATTAAAACGAAAACGTTTAGAATCTTCTAAATCACAAGTGGAAAAAAAACATAAACAAAAATTCAAAGGCAAGAGAAGATCGTAGAGGCGATTTACCAGTTAATTTTAGCTAGAATCTAGCTAATCACTTTAGCTATGACTAGTTTAGTCATAGCTAGTAGTAATCATAACACTTAATTCAATAATTCAATTTGTGTGAGATTATGCGCATTTTACAATTACATTGCGATAGTATAGAGTATACACCAACAAAAAAAGAAATAAAATCTGCAGAAGAAATAGAACCTAAAAAAATTAGTATAGAAGAAGTTGTAGTATGTTTTACTGCAATTGAGGAAGGCGATGATTCAGATACAGCAAAAAATGCTATCATTGATATTCAAAAATCAATGAAGCAAATTGGTTGCAATAAATTACTGTTGTATCCATATGCACATTTAAGCTCTAATCTTGCATCACCTGGCACTGGTCTTAAAATTTTAAAAGAAATGCAAGAATCATGCACTGGGATTGATGCTATGCGTGCACCATTTGGATGGACAAAGGCTTTTAGCATACAAGTAAAGGGTCATCCTCTTGCAGAAAGTTCCAAAGTTTTTTCTAAGGATTCAATTAAGGAAAAAACATCTACAGCATTAGAATCTGAATCTAAGATCAAATCATATTGGTACATAATGACACCAGACGGTAAAATGGAAGAGATTGAAAAATTTAATTTCTCTAATCATAAACAGCTCGAAATATTTGCAAAGTATGAATCAGCAAAAAAAAGAAGTGTCGATGAGCCTCCACCACATATTAACCTGATGAAAAAACTTGCAATTGCTGATTACGAACCAGCATCTGATCCTGGCAATATGAGATTTTATCCAAATGGCAGACTAATTAAATCCCAAATTGAACAGTATGTTACAGATAAAGTTCGTGATTATGGCGGCATTGAGGTTGAAACTCCAATCATGTATAATTCACACCACCCAAGTATGGAAAGTTACTTTAACAGATTTCCTGCAAGACAATATAGTATAGATTCAGAAGGTAGGCATCTTTTCTTAAGATTTTCTGCATGCTTTGGACAATTTTTAATGGCAAGTGATTTTCAATTGTCATACAAAAATCTACCATACAAACTCTATGAACTCACTCGTTATAGTTTCAGACGAGAACAATCTGGAGAACTTGTTGGTCTAAGAAGACTAAGAGCATTTACTATGCCTGACTGCCATGCGTTTTGTAAAGATATGTCACAAGCAATCGACGAATTTAGAAAAAGGTTTGATCTTTCTCGTGAAGTTTTGTCAGGATTAGGAATTGAAGAAAATGATTATGAAACGGGTATTAGATTTACTGAGGACTTTTATAATAAAAACAAAGAATTAATCAAACAGTTGGTTTCAAAGGTGGGAAAACCAGTTTTAGTTGAGATGTGGAAAGAGCAATTCTTTTACTTCGTAATGAAATGGGAATTTAATTTTGTTGATAATTTAGGCAAAGCGAGCGCATTGTCAACTGATCAAATCGATGTTGAAAACGCTAAACGTTACGGAATTACATTTACTGATGAAAAAAATAAACAACAACACCCAATCATTTTACATAACTCGCCATCTGGCGCAGTAGAACGTGTGATTTACGCATTATTGGAAAAGTTTGCTAAGCAAATAAAAGATGGGAAAAGACCACAATTCCCACTTTGGTTAGCACCTACACAAGTAAGAGTAATTCCTCTAAAGAATGATTTTCTAGAATTTAGTAATGATCTTGCTAGCAAATTAACTAAGCAGAATATACGAGTTGATATTGATGACAGGAATGATACAATCAGTAAAAGAATTAGGGATGCAGAAAAAGAATGGATTAGTTATGTTTTGGTTATCGGAGAAAAAGAAGTGAAGTCTACTAGTTTGAGTGTTCGTGATAGAACAACTGGTGATGTGCGTCAACTTTCTGTTGAGGACTTTGTAAAGGAGATTCACGATGCAATAAGTGGTAAACCAATTTCAAAATTAAACTCACCAATCTTGTTATCACGAAGGCCACAGATAATGGTGTAATAAAATGAGTTTTCTGGACCTTCATATGACAAATTCACCATTGATTATTAATCCTAATGATGACTCTGAATCAGTAGCTGTTATTTTTGGTGTACCATTTGACTCAACGCATTCTTACAAACCAGGTTGTCGTTTTGGACCTGATGCAATGCGTGACGCATTTAATAATATTGAAATTTTTCAACCAGAGTTTGGCGTTGACTTGGAAACAGTAAATATTAATGATCTTGGTAATACTAAAACTACAGTCGTTGCAGCGGAAATGCTGCAAATGGTTGAAAACATTACTTCAGAATTAAAAAAACAAAACAAACAGATAATAATTTTAGGTGGTGAACACTTGATTACTCTAGGAAGTTTTACATGCTTTCCGAAGGATACTGGATACGTAGTATTTGACGCGCATTATGATCTAAGAGATCAATATGCAGACATTAAACTTAGTCACGCTGCATATCTAAGGAGAATAGTTGAAAAACGTGGGTCTGAAAACATTGTTCATGTAGGAGCAAGGGCGTTTGTCAAAGAGGAACTTGCATTTCTAAAGGAACATAACATTGCAACAGTATCAGACAAAGAAATTCGTAATGGTAATGGAACTAAATCACTCAAAGATATCACATCAACTTTTGACAGTCTTTATCTGAGTATAGACCTAGATGTATTGGATCCTGCATTTGCGCCAGGCGTCGGTAATCCCGAGGCTGTAGGAATTTCATCTAGAGAATTATATGATTTGATTACAACACTACAAAACAAAAAGATTGTAGCTGCAGATATAGTAGAACTTAATCCAACTTATGATAACGGTTCTACCGCATCTATGGCTGCAAAATTGATAGCTACAATTATTGCGATGAATCTAAGCAGGTGAAATTAGTGTTAAATAATTTACGGGATTCGTTACAGCCACATCTTGAAAAATTAGGCAAGAGCTTTGCATCAACTGGTATTTCACCAAATGGATGGTCGTGTATAGGTTTGACCTTTGCGTTTGCTTCTGCATTCATTTATGGTTGGAATATTGAATTTTCACTGATTATAGGCGGAATACTTCTACTTGTTGCAGGGTTTTTTGATATTGTTGATGGTCAGGTTGCCAGAGTTTCTCAAAAAATTACTAAATCTGGCAGTTTTCTTGATTCAGCATTTGATAAGATAGCAGAAGTTGCTGTATTTCTTGGAATACTAGTAGGTGGTTTTGCAGAACCATATTTGGTATTTTTAGCGATTACATTTTCACTACTTGTAAGCTTTACACGATCAAAAGCTGAATCTCTCGGGGTAAACTTGCAGGGTGTTGGAATCGGTGAGCGTGCTGAAAGACTTCTTGTGATTGCTATCATTGGAATTATCGGGCTTATGGAGTATGCAATAATCATTGTGATTATAATTGCAGCCATCACATTCATTCAAAGGATTGTTGTTACTGCAAAAGCATTAAGAGAATAGCGACATGGAATCAGAAAAAAGATGGTGTAGAACCTGTATGAGCAGCACTCAACATGAAATCCTTGATTCTGACAAAGTTATGGCTGGAAAGAAAACAAAATTTCTATACAAATGTGTAAATTGTGGTGAGAAAAAACGCATGCCTAAATTTCGAGGTATGGCAGAGTCTACATACTAGAATCTCATTAAATAAAGTAACGTAATTCGAATAATCTTATCTAAGTTTGGTATGCTCTCTTCTTTTTGTAGCCGAACGAATTTTTAGAATTTTAAAGTGAATTGCACAAGATATGCAATACCATTTTAGAATTTTAGGAGATGCAATATATGTTCCTTGAGCCCGAAGTTCCTTGGCAAGTTGATGTTCAACCAGACTAAGACGTGATGTTACTTTTTTTGCCTTATCTTTTGGTACTGTTTGTCCACAATTGGTACATTGAACTGTACCTGAGGAACCTTTTCCACCCTTCTTACGACCTCTACTAACACGCTTTGAAGGCATACTATTGTCAGATTATTCCCATTTATAATCTTGAGTATAAAATTACAGCATAGATGAAGTTAGATGTTTTTTCACATTGCACCATTGATACGATACAGATAAACGATTCAAAATATGTTGTTCCCGGTGGTCCTGCTTGTTATTGTAGTCTGACTGCTAGAATTTTAAAATTTGACGTTAGATTACATACAAAATTTGGTTCTGATTTTCCACTTGTTAACTATTTAACTGAACAAAAAATTGTATTTGAAGATGCGCTATCAACGAAACCTACTACACAATTTATACTAAATTTAGTAAATTCGGAAAGAACATTATTTTTGCAAAACAAATGTGAATCTATTAACAGTGTCACATTGGATACTGACAGTGTCATAATCAGTCCGTTATTTGATGAAATTTCAATTGAGTTGTTTGAAAAAATTAAAAAGAATGCAAACTTTGTTTTATTGGATCCTCAAGGATTTTTGAGAAGAAAAAATTCAGAAAACAAGATATATCTTGAACAGGCTGATCTAAATTTATCTAATATTTCAGCGATAAAAGTAAACCAAGATGAACTAAAATATCTTACAGGTACATCCAATGTTGATGGAATAAAAATTCTTCAAAAAAAAGGAATTGATAGTGTGATTCTAACTGATAAGCAAAACATATCATTGTTGTCTAAAAATAGAATTTATTCTATAACATTACCTAATCTTGAACTTAATGATACTACAGGAATTGGTGATATTTTTTGTGCAGCGTTTTGCTGTACCATGTTAAGGGAAAAAGATATTCTTTGGGCACTTAGTTTTGGAGGAGGAGCTGTACAAGCTGCATTAGAAAGTAAGCAAATAGGTCTGGAAAAGATTCCATCAAAAGGCGCTATAGAATCAAATGCATATTATTTTTATAACACAGTAAAATTCAAAGAGATTTAATTTTTATTATACGCTGAAAATTGTCTATTATGCGTATTGGTATAGCAGGGATACAGACTACTGAACTTGCAGCAAAATCAATCCGAGAAACACTCTCTGATGCGGGTTTTGAGTCATTTTATTTCAGAAATAATTCTAAAATTACGATGGCCGATTTAGTAATTGTTTTAGGAGGTGATCGTGGTGTACGAAATTATTTTCATAGAGCTTTAGATGTAGATACACCAGTTTTAGGAATAAGCGAATCAGAGTCTAATGGGGTTTTATCTCAAATTGAATTGAAAGAGCTTCCTTCTTATCTTAATCGTATAAAAAAGCAAGATTATGTTATTGAAGATGTTCCAAGAATTGGAGTAAAGGTTGATGGTAAAAATACCTATCCTGTTCTTAATGACGTATCTGTTTTTACATCAAAAAGTGCTACATTAATGGAATATATTTTACGAGTTAATGATGAGGAGGTATGGCATGATAGTAGTGACGGTGTAATTATCTCTACCCCAACTGGTTCTTCTGCGTATTCCTTGTCTGCTGGCGGACCTATTATTTTTCAGGCTTCAAATGTATTTGGAATTATTTCAGTTAACTCTTTAGATATAACCAGAAGACCAATCATAGTTTCTGATAACAGTATCATAGAAATTGATGAAATTTCATCACGTTTGCACTGTGATGTAGTTTTAGATGGAATAGATAGATTCAAAATTAACAATAAACTTGAGGCAACAAAGTTTACACCATCAGCAAGGATAATTCGTATGAAAGCTGATTCTACAGCTATATCTGCGCTTGCAAACAAAGTAAAACTAGCAGAAGAATTATTGTCTATGCCACCGAGTTCTAAGCTTTTATTAAAAATATTAGAATATGAGGGTTCAATGACACAGAAAGAGCTTGCATCAAAAACATTACTGCCAGGTAGAACAGTTAGGCTAGCTATGAAGCATTTAATGGATAAAGGGTACATAAAAAGAAAGGTTTCAATGCAAGATGCTAGACAAAAAATTTATGAAATTGCAAAACTGGATTAATTTTGTGAAGCAACAGTAACAAATGTTTTAAACGCATCTTCTGGAAATCCAGGTCTGCTGTTGAACTCTGGATGAAACTGTACACCTAAAAAGAATTTATGTGATGGAATTTCTAAAATTTCCATTCTTTTTCCATCATCGCTTTCTCCTGAAAAAATCATTCCTTTTTTCAGAAATTCTTCACGATATTTAGTATTAAATTCATATCTATGCCTATGTCTTTTGAAAATTTTATCAGAATTGTATATTTTATACGCTAGCGAGTCTTGATTAATTTTAATTTCATTTGCACCCAATCGTAATGAACCACCCATATCTGTTTCCTGCTTTTGTTCCGGTAAAAGGTCAATAACTGGATTCTTTGTATCTGCAACAATCTCAGTTGAGTTAGCATTTTCTAGATTACACATTTTACGACCAAATGCAATTGCGGCTAGTTGAAAGCCAAAACAAATTCCAAGATAAGGCATGTTTTTCTCCAGTGCATAGATGGCAGTATCTATGATTCCTTCGGAACCACGCGTTCCGAATCCACCTGGTACTAACACACCATCAAAATTATCCAGCTGTTTAAGATTTCCATTGAGTGTTTCCGAGTCAATCCAATCAATATTAACAGATCTTCCAATTGAGGCACAAGCATGTTTGAGTGCTTCATTAACACTAACATAACTATCTGCTAATGTAACATATTTACCAACCATTGCGATTTTAATTGCATTATCTGTTTTTTGCAATGAGTTGACGATAACGTTCCAATTATCCCAATTTTTTGATGTGTCAACATATCCCACTTTTGCAAATTTCTTAAAAATCACATCAACTAATCCCTGTTCATACAACATTTGTGGTATTATGAAAATTGATTTTACATCATGACATGAAAATACATCATCAACAGCTACATTTGTAAACAACGAGATCTTTTTTCTAGTTTTTTCCAGCAGTGGCATTGTACAACGGACACATAATAGATCTGGCTGAATACCTATTCTTCTTAATTCTTGGACACTATGCTGCGTGGGTTTTGTCTTTTGTTCTCCAACAACTTCTAATGATGGAGCCAATGTTACATGCACAAAAATAACATTTTCAGGACCATCTTCTAATCTAATTTGTCTTAATGCCTCAAGAAATGGAAGGCTTTCTATATCACCTACAGTACCTCCACATTCTACAATTAACACGTCAAGATGCTCATCATTTACAATTGTTCTAATGCGGTTTTTTATCTCATCGGTAATGTGTGGAATAATCTGAACGCATGCACCCAAATATTTCCCTTTTCGTTCAGCATTAATAACAGTGGAATAAATCTGAGCAGTTGTAATATTATGAGATTTTGGGATATCCTGGTTAAGATATCTTTCATAACTTCCAATATCCATATCGCATTCACCCCCATCTTCTGTGACAAACACTTCTCCATGCATAATAGGATTCATTGTCCCAGCATCAAAATTTAGATATGGATCAATTTTTACACATGAAACTTTTTGATTTGATAATTGTAAGAGTTTTGAAATTGAAGAGGAAACAATACCTTTACCAAGACCAGACATCACACCGCCTGTAACAAAAATAAACTTCGTCTGCATAGATGTGTAACTATTTTCCTCCTTATGTAGCTTTTCCTAGATTCTTGTACTTCTCTTCAACTTTTTTGTATATTCTGTAATTTTATTCTGTAATTTCGATGAAGACGCATTCTCAATAATCTTAAGATTTGCACTTCCTACAATGACTGCATCCACACCCGCCGAAACGTACTTTTTCACATCAACCGGAGTTGATACACCAAATCCAATTCCTATAGGTAGTTTTCTATCAACAACTTTTTTGGCATTTTTTATTGCATCTATAGTATATTTGTGAATTTTTGTTTGTACACCAGTTGTGCCAAAGACAGCAACCAAATACAAAAAGCCAGTGCTAGCCTTGGCTATCTTTTTGAGTCTATCATTCTTTGTATTTGGTGAAATCAAAAAGATTGTATCAAGGTTGTTTTTTTTAGCAGACTTAAGATACTCCTTTGATTCTTCAATGGACATATCTGGTAGGATTAGGCCATCAATACCTGCACTTTTTGCTTTTGACATAAATGCAGAATATCCATGTGTAAAAAGGACATTCGTATACGTCATTAAAACAAGAGGAATATCAGTCTCTTTTCTAATTTTTTTCACGATCTTGAAAAATTTTTCAATCTTTGCACCTTTGTTTAATGAAACAGTACTTGCATTTTGTAT
>Ga0208748_1000975_pt1 | contig 13747 bp, 9 predicted proteins | sample Knorr_S7_td_Bott_FD_185599 | JGI IMG/M metagenome (GOLD analysis project Ga0208748, IMG submission 185599) | Marine microbial communities from Southern Atlantic Ocean transect - Knorr_S7_td_Bottom_ad_4513_LV_A (SPAdes) (version 2) | ecosystem: Environmental > Aquatic > Marine > Oceanic | place... | reverse complement strand
GAGAGGTAGGCGAGATTGCCGGTGATGACGATCGGCTTGTAAACGCCCATCGGCGCCGGGGCGGGCGGGAGTTCAAGCCCGAGTTCCACTATTTTTGCGTCTGCGCTCATGATTCTTAAGAGGTGGCGGGGAGCTTCGGGGAAGGCTCACTAGCGGGCAAGTTTTTTCAACTGCGAATGGACGCGAACGGACGCGAAAAGGAGACACAGATTACACGGATGAACACGGATTTGGAGAAGTTGAAACGGAACATGGATGGACAGGATGAACAGGATTGTTTTTGCGAGATGAAATTTTCCACGGAATGTTCGTGTCCATTGGCGTCCATTCGCGGTTTGAAAAATTCCCCTGTTTTTTATCCGCAGATTTTGCGGATGCGCGCAGATTGATTTTTTTGCCGGTGTCGCTCCTTCGGGGCTTCGGCTTGGCCAGGTGTTGCGGACGGCTGGGGACAGCCATCCCCACCCATGCGTGAGGATCAGGCCTTCTTTTTGGCGCTGATTCTTTTGAGTTGGTCGCGCAGCTTGGCGGCGCTCTCGTAATCTTCCTGATCGATTGCCGTGCCCAGTTTGTGCTCGAGTTTCTCGCGCTTGGTCATCGGCTTTTTCTCGGCGGCCTCTTTCTCGACATCCTTGAGCCATTCGCCAAGGGAGTGAACCTCCATGCCGCTGTCGATCAGTTCCTCGCGGCCCATCTCGGTGTAGAACAGGTTCAGCTCCTCGATCGCAGCGATGATTTCCGCGATGGCGGCCTCGTAGTTTCCATCGGCGAGAAGTTCTGTCCCGACGGCGCGAACCTGCATCATGATCGTCTGCGGGCGGAACTGCTGGAAGCTCTGGCCGATATCATCCTGCGCGGCGAAGTCCTGCACGAAGTCGAGCAACTCAAGGATGTGCTCGGTGTCGCGCTCGACGGCCTCGAAGTCCTCAAGCTCGAAGTTGCAAATGCTGCGGTGATGATACTGGATGGCCTCCTGCTGGAGCTTGGCGCACTCGTCGGGGTTGATGCTGAAGTCGTCGTCCTCGCCGCCGTGTTTTTTGCGAAACTCCTCAAGGCGGTTCACAAAGTGGTCAAGCAGGGTGGGGTGTCCGAACGGCCGCTTGCCGTCGGGGCGACGCTGCGCGTTCATCTGCAGCAAACCGAGGTCGATTCGCAACTGCAGCTTGTCCGCACCATCCTCGCCCTTGACCCGGCGTGCGTCCACGCGGCCAAGGCGGTAGTCCCAGTTTTGGAGGACTTTTGTGATGTCGTCAATCATCCGGGCGGAAGTGTGCCTAAAACCGGCGCAATGTCAATGCCAGCCGATCACTTGGCCCGAACCGAGACCGCCAGCGAGCCGCGCTCGGTGGCGAGCACCGTGCCGGGCTGGATGCCGTTTTTGGCGAACCAGCCCTGGTTGACCTCGAGCGCGTACTGCACGCGGGCCGAGCGCGACTCGACCGGCTGGGTGTTGCCGGGGTGCAGGTCGTAAATCTCGATCACGCGGCTGGCGCGGTCGATGTAGGCGATCGACAGCGGCACGGTGGTGTTTTTCATCCAGAAACCGGTCTGGTGCGGGTAGGGGAAAACGAAGAGCATGCCCTCGTTCTTCGGCATCGTTGTGCGGTGCATCATGCCGGCCTGGCGCTCGAGGTTTTCGTCGGCGATCTCGACGGTCAACTCGGCCGCGCCGAGGTAGAGCTTGATCGTCTCGAGCCGGGGCTGCGCCGGGCCGGTCACGGGGTTGGCAGGCGGAGCGGGTGTTGGGGCACTCGGGGGCATGGCGGGTTTTTCCTTCTCGCAACTGGCGGCCAACAGCAGGGCGGCGAGCCCAAGCACTTGGCCAAGTTTGTTTGTGTGTTTCATTCTTTGGGAGTCAATTGCAGCCGGTAATATGAGGCCGGTTGGTTGAGTTGAGCGGAGGGAAGGGCCAACTCCATTTCGGCAGCGGCCTCGCCCTCGAGTTTTTGCGCCTGGCCAAGCGCCTGGTACGGGCCGGATGCCTCCCCGGCGGCGATGACCTGATAAGTGGCACCCGGGATGGCGTGCCAGTGGAGGCGGATGCCGTCGTCGGTCGTTTCAACCTGTAGCGTGAAATATGAGTCGCCGTCCATCGGGTCGGTGCCGGCGGCGAGTTCGTCGGCAATGCTGACGCCGTCGCCGTCGGGGTCGAGCGCCAACGCCGCGTCGCCGTCGTGCTGGAGCGGGTCGAGGCCGCGGGCGACTTCCCAGCCGTCCGGCAACAGATCGCCGTCGGTGTCGCGCTTGTCCGGATTGGTGCCGAGTTCCATTTCGCGGGAGGTGAGCAGCCCGTCGTTATCGGGATCGGTGTCGATGGCCAGACGCACTTTCAGCCCCTCGAGCTGGTAAAAACCATTCTGATTCAGCGTCAGGTTTTTGCCAAGATATGTCGAGTCGAGTTGGCGATACTGGTACTGCGGCTGGGTGTTGATGCCCCCGGTGCCGACGACCGCGCCAATTGTGATTTCGTCGTCCGGCTGCAGATTACCAAGGGCAGAGTAGGGGATGGCCAACTCGATGAAGTTGGCATCGGTTTCATAGAAGTTGGCGTCGATCCACTCTTTTGGATGGGACAACTGCGGCGAACGGTTGAACTGTTGGAAATGGGCGCCAGCCACGTCGCTGAACGTTTTGTCGAGTTGAAACACGCCCTGGCCAAGCGGGAAGGAGACCGCGGCAATGTCCTGCGGGTTTTCGCCAGTGCGCACATTGATGGTGAATCCCGGACGGCCAAAGTGGCGGGCTTGCTTATCGGCCCGTTCATCGCCGAGGATTGCCGCCACACTTGGTTTGAAGTTGGTGAAGGTTAGGTTTTGAAGGAAGTCGAGCCCGTCGCCGCCCTCGCCGCTGAATTCCACCTTGCCGTTGCCGAGTCCCGCTAGGTTGGCGACGCCGTCCTGCCTGGGTGATTCGATGAACAGGAAGATGTTTTGGCTGGGCCCAATCATCGCCTGCTCGAAGCCAATGTACAGGTGGGTGCGGTCGTTGTTGACGCGCACCTGGCCGAGGTTGGCTCTTTCGCCGCTGACGGTGGGGATCGGTTCGCCAATCAGGTCGAACGCCTGGCCAGGAATATTTTTGCCCTCATCTTTGATTTGGGATGATTCGATCTGTGGCGAATGCCAAGCCGAGTTCCACCGGTCGCGTTCAGGTGGTTTTTTGTTTATCACAAGCCAGTCCAATACCTTGCCGTCAGGGTCTAGGCCATCGAGTTTGAGTTGATCCCCGTTGATGTTGATACGCGCTACGAAGTTATTTGGGTTTCCCCAAAACTGCGAAGTTCCAGGAAAGAATCTGTAAAAGGAATATGCGCTAGAACTCGAACCGCAGACGACCGAGATCATGCCGTTAATTGGGTTGAATTTCTCAAACGTGTGGGAGTGCCCCGCCAGCATCAGGTCCACCTTATACTTGGAAACGATCTGGTAGATGGTGTTTCCGAAATCGACAGTGTCCGGAAGCGCGTTGCCGTCGTAATCGCTCCATCCGTGACTTGCCGAGGAGGCGACAGGGAAGTGACTAAGGAGTAGCTTCCACGGCTTTGAGGTGGTGGCCAGGTCGTTGGTCAGCCAGTGGAGCTGGTTGGTGTCCTTGGAAAAGTTGTGGTGGGCATACCACGGGTTGTAGAGCACCGAGATGTGCGCATCACCGACATCGAATGAGTAGAAATGTTCCGTGCCGGAAAAAGGGTAATCCAAGTTTGGAGGTTTTAAACCGAGGGTGGGCAGATTGTTCGTTGGCAGATGAAATGCGTTCAGGTAGGCTGCGTCGCCGTAGTAGAGTTCATGATTCCCTATAGCGGTAAAGAACGGAACAGATTTCATGAGCTCCTTGTAGACACTAAAATGGCGAAAATCCGGATAATACCCTGGAGGACCGGATTTAAAGTTATACACGATATCACCGGCGTGCAGGATGGCATCCGGTTGATTGTCACGGATCACCTTGGCGAACTTGTGTTGAAGAAGGTTTCCACTGCCAGAGTCGCCAAGCAGCATCAATCGGACGGGGCCACTGGGCTTTAGGGTCTTGAACGAAGTGGTTTTCGAGAAACGCGGGATACCCTCGGCAACACCCCCGACCCGGTAGTGGTAGTTTGTGTTCGGCTTGAGGTCGATGAGACGCAGCACATGGTTGGTCGTTAGTATTTCACTCTCGATCCGCTGGCCAAGCGCTGCCGTCGGCCCGTACTCGATCACTGAGGTGGTGGGGTGAAGTGTGCTCCATGCGATCTTTGTGCCGGTGGAAGTGGTGGCTGAGATAAACGGCCCGCGCACGATGTTGGCCAGCAGTTCGGCGTGAAACGCGAACCAACTGCTAATGACCGTTGAGTTGTGGGCCTGGACGGTGAGAATGTTTTCCCCCGGTTCGAGGAGCAGTTTGTACGGATTGAGATCGATCAGTTCCGGGTTGCCGCGCGAGTGGACGGCGGCGGGGGCATCGAACGGCACTGGCTGATCCGGTTCGCCGGCCAAGCCGCGCCGCGCCACCTCGGTGCCGTTGAGGTAGGCGACGAAGCCGTCGTCGTAATCAACCCTCATCACCAACGACCGAATCCAGTCGGTGTCCTTAAGAGTGAATTTTTTGCGAAGGAACAGCGACGGGTAAACCCGGGGCATGCCCCAAAGCTGGGTGGGGGCATCGTATCTACCATAGCCGATGCTGAAGCCGGAATGACCCTCCCTCCAATGGGCGTCGTCGAAAGCCAGTTCCCGCCAGGCGGTGGGCGGGTCGGAAGCCTCAGCCTTGCCCTCGAGGTACTTCCAGTTGGAGTAATCGGCGATGAGGCTCTCGCCCCTGGCCGAGACAGCCAAGAGGAGCAACCCGCACAGTGTCAACCGCTTGAATGGCACGGGGCGGAGTGTAGGACCCGCTTTGCCGGGGTCAATGTTGCGTTTTGGCCAAGCGCCGGGCATAACCGCGCCCCGCTTGGCCAAGTGCGCCGGGCGAATCGGTCTCCGAACCGTAAAAAACACGATTAAAGTGCTTTACAACGCGGTTTTTGCTGGTAAATTTCCCCGCCTTTTCGAGGAGAGAAGAGAGGCAAAGAGACTGAAAGGAATGGAAGAGAAGGCCAACACAATCGAAGGATATCGCCTTCATGAGACGGACACCGGTTCTGCGGATGTCCAGGTTGCGCTGTTGACGCAGCGGATCAACCACCTGACCGAGCACCTGAAGAGCAACAAGAAGGATCACGCCTCACGGCGCGGCCTGCTCATGATGGTGGGTCGCCGTCGTCGCCTGTTGGACTATGTCCACCGCCACGACGCGAACCGTTATCGATCACTGACCCAGCGCCTCAAGCTGAGGCACTAGAGTCGCACGGGTCAATCCGACCCTTCTTTTCAAAGAGATTTTTGGCAACGCCATGCCGGTGGGAAATATCCATCCGGCGGATTGGAAATCGCGGCCCGATCCCCTGTTGCCCGAGACTGAGCCGCGTGAATCGTCGCGTTTGTTGGTTCTGAGCATTTCATTCAGCCACCCGGCCATCGGGAGTTTGAGTGAAGTTCTCCGTGCCGGCGGGCGTGACAATAAGGAAAGATAAACATGTCACATAAAGTAACCGCCAACGTTGGCGGCGCAGAGATTCATATTGAATCCGGCAAAATAGCCAAACAAGCGGACGGCTCAGTAACTGTCCAACTCGGAGACACCATCGTCCTGGTCGCAGCCTGCGGTTCATCCAAGCCCCGTCCGGGTCTGGACTTTTTCCCGCTCACGGTCGATTACCGTGAAAAGGCCGCCGCAGCCGGTCGTTTTCCCGGCGGGTTCTTCAAGCGCGAAGGTCGCCCGTCCGAGAAGGAAATCCTCACCTGCCGCGTCACGGATCGCCCGATTCGGCCGTTGTTCCCCAAGGGGTATTTCAACGAGGTGCAGGTCCAGACCCTGCTGCTCAGCGCAGACGGGGAGAACGACTCGGACATCCTGTCGATGAACGGAGCCTCGGCGGCATTGATGATCAGCGACCTGCCGTTTGCCGGGCCGATCGGCGCGGTTCGCGTCGGCCGCATCGATGGCGCGTTCGTCGCCAACCCGACCCACGGGCAGATGGAGTCGAGCGACCTCGACCTGATTTACGTCGGCAACGAGTCGAACATGGTCATGTTCGAGGGCGCAGCCGATGAAATCGCGGAAGCCGATTTTCTCGAGGCGCTGAAGTTCGGCCAAGAGTCGATCGCGCCGCTTGTCGCGGCACAGAAGGAGCTTTGCGCCGCAGTTGGCAAGGCCAAGCGCGAGTTCATCCCGCGAGTGGTCGCGCCGGACGTTCAGGCGGAGGCGGAGTCGATCGTTTCGGATCGCATCACCGACGCGCTGCTCATTCAGGCCAAGCTCGAGCGCGAGGCCGCGTGCAACGCTCTCAAGGATGAGATGGCGGAGAAGCTCACCGAGAAATTCGGCGAGGAAGCCATCACCGGCTTCATGGTCGGCGAGGCGTTTTACAGCATCCAAAAGGCGGCCGTGCGGAAGTTGGTGCTCGACGATGGCAAGCGGCTTGATGGCCGCGGCTTCGACGACATGCGCCTACTCACCAGCGAGGCCGGCATGATCCCCCGCACACACGGCTCCGGCCTGTTCTCCCGGGGCGAAACCCAGGGCCTGGCGCTCGTCACGCTCGGCACGACCGATGACACGCAGTCGTACGACGCCTACACCGGCGGCCCGAGCGAAAAGCGGTTCATGCTGCACTACAACTTCCCGCATTTCTCCGTCGGCGAAACCGGCCGCATCATGGGCCCGGGCCGTCGCGAGATTGGTCACGGCGCATTGGCCGAGCGCTCGATCGCCCCGGTCATCCCGAACATCGAGGACTTCCCGTACGCGGTGCGCATCACGGCCGAGATCATGGAGTCCAACGGCTCCACGTCGATGGCCGCCGTCTGCAGCGGCACGCTGGCGCTGCTCGACGCGGGCGTGCCGTTGAAGCGCTCCGTGGCCGGCATCAGCATCGGCCTCTGCACGCGCACCAACGACAGCGGCGAAATCGAGGATTACAAACTGCTCACCGACATCATCGGCTGGGAGGATTCCTTCTGCGACATGGATTGCAAAATCGCTGGAACCGACCAGGGTATCACCGGATTCCAACTCGACCTCAAGTTGCACGGCATCCCTCAGTCGATCATGGAGGAGGCCATCGCCAAGGCCAAGACGGCCCGCACCGAGATCCTCGCCAACATGGCCGGCTGTTTGGCCAAGGAGCGTGAAGAGATGAGCCCGTACGCGCCGCGCATCGTCACCATCCAGATCGACCCGTCGAAGATTGGCGAGTTGATCGGCCCGGGCGGCAAGAACATCAAGCGCATCGTCGAGGAGTCCGGTTGCGAGATCAACATCGAGGACGACGGCCGCGTGTTGGTTTACTCCATGTCAGCCGAGGGTCTGCAGGTGGCCAAGGAGTGCATCGACGGCATCACCGCCGAGGTCGAGGTTGGCAAGCTCTACCGTGGCAAGGTCGTTTCCATCAAGGACTTCGGCTGTTTCGTCGAGGTGTTGCCTGGCAAGGACGGCCTCGTGCACATCAGCGAGCTGGCCAACTTCCGCGTCAAGAAGACCGAGGACATCGTCAAGGACGGCGACGAAATCTGGGTCAAATGCATCGGCGTGGACGACAAAGGCCGCATCAAACTCTCCCGCAAGGCTGCGATGGAGGATCGCAAAGCCGAGTTCAGCGACGACGAGGACGGTGACAAGCCGGCCAGCGACGACTCCGAGGAATAAAAGCCGGCAGTCGATAAAACGCATTTCAGGCGGGCCAAGCGGCCCGCCTTTTTTGTGCCCATGGCCAGGCGCTTGGCGGCCAAAAGGAAATCTTGCCCGCCGCTTGGCCAACGGCTACGCTGCGCCCGTTCCGCGAGGCAGGCCCAAGAAACGCTTAAGCGGCCCGAAACAACCCAAACGAACTCCCAAATGAATTCATCCATCCGCATTAAATTGTCCATAATGATGTTCCTCCAGTTCTTCGTCTGGGGGGCATGGTATGTCACCGCGCCAAACTACCTCGGCACGATCGGCTTTCAGCCGTCTGATATCGGCAACACCTATTCCGTTGGCCCGATCGCGGGAATGATCACGCCGCTGTTTGTCGGCTTGGTTGCGGATCGCTTTTTCTCCGCTCAAAAAGTGTTGGGCATCCTGCATCTGCTGGGCGCCCTGATTATGTTTGGGGCGATTGGGTTCATGCAGCAGGAATCCCCGTCGCCGAGCGTCTTGAACTGGGGCTTTTTCTTCGGCTACATGCTGACGTATTTTCCGACCCTCGCGCTTACCAACACGATCGCCATGAAAAACATGAGCAACCCACAAAAGGAGTTTCCCGGGATTCGCGTGTTGGGAACCATCGGCTGGATTGCCGCCGGCTTCGCCCTGACCTTCGGCGGCTTCGAGACGAATGTGAACATGTTTTATCTCACAGCCGGAGCCGCTGCCCTGTTGGGCCTGTTTAGTTTTGCCCTGCCGGACACTCCCCCGGTGAAAGGCGAGAAGGTCACCATCGGCCAGTTGCTCGGGCTGGATGCCCTGTCGCTTTTGAAGGATCGTTCGTATCTGGTGTTTATTGTTTCATCGATGCTGATCTGTATCCCGCTGGCGTTCTACTACCAAATCGCCAGCCGTGTCGTGGAGCATGTTGACTTGCCCATCGGCACCACCATGTCTTACGGCCAGATCTCCGAAATCTTTTTTATGGTCGTGATGCCGTTTTTCTTCGCCCGGCTTGGCGTGAAATGGATGTTGGCCATCGGGATGCTGGCGTGGGTGACTCGGTACGGCTTGTTTGCCATCGGCGCGCCGGATGAACTTCGATGGATGATTATCATCGGCATCGTGTTGCACGGCGTTTGTTACGATTTCTTCTTCGTGACAGGGCAGATTTACACCGACCAAAAAGCGGCCAAGCCGATCCGCGCGCAGGCTCAGGGCCTGCTGGTGATGCTGACGCTTGGCTTGGGCATGATGATCGGCGCGCAGGCAGCCGGTAAAATCGAAGAACAGCACACCCCGCAGGAAGCAAAGGATCTCAACGCGAAGGTCGTGGCCAAGACCAACGAAATTAAAAAACTGAGTGACGGCATCGAGGGAGAACCCTCTGAAGAAGTTAAGGGTCAATTGGCCACCTTGAACGAGGAAAAATGGAAACTTCGCCAGGACGAACTAGCTGCGTTGGAATGGAAGGCTCTGTGGAGTAAGCCGGCGATATTCGCCGCCGTAGTCATGGTGATTTTCGTTTTCCTTTTCAGTGACAAGCGCAAAAAAGAAAACAATCAAGACAATGAACAATCAAATTAATAGACGAGAGTTTTTGAGGAACGCCTCGCTGGCGGCGGGTGCGCTTGGCGCGTCCGGCTTGGCAGGGTGCCAAAGCTTGGGCGGCGGCGGCAAGCCGCTCTACGACATTTCGCTGGCGCAGTGGTCGCTGCACAAGACACTGTTTGCCAAGAAACTTGACGCGCTCGATTTTGCCAAGGCCACCCGCGAGGAGTTCGGCATTGATGCCGTCGAGTACGTGAACCAGTTCTTCAAGGACAAGGCCAACGACGAGGCCTACCTCGGCCAATTGAAATCGCGCGCGGCCGATCACGGCGTGAAGAGCCTGTTGATCATGGTCGACGGCGAGGGCTCGCTTGGCCACGCCGACACCGCCGAGCGCAACAAGGCGGTGCAGAACCATCACAAGTGGGCCAACGCGGCCCGGTTCCTCGGCTGCCACTCCATCCGTGTGAACGCCGCCACGACCGGCGATGGCAGCTACGAAGAGAAACAGAAACTGGCCGCCGACGGGCTGCGCAGTCTCTCCGAGTACGGGGCCAAGCATGGACTCAATGTCATCGTCGAGAACCACGGCGGCTTGTCCTCCAACGGCGCTTGGTTGGCCGGCGTGATGAAAATTGTCGATCTGCCCAATTGCGGCACGCTGCCGGATTTTGGCAACTTCCACATCGGCGATGGGAAGATGTACGACCGTTACACGGGCGTGGCCGAGTTGATGCCTTTTGCCAAGGCGGTCAGCGCCAAGTCGCACGACTTCGACGCCGAGGGCAACGAGACGAATACCGACTATCGCCGGATGATGAAGATCGTGCTCGACGCCGGTTACCGGGGCTACGTCGGAATCGAGTACGAAGGCAGCAAGCACGGCGAAGCCGAGGGCATCCTCGCCACCAAGAAACTGCTGGAGACCGTCCGCGCCGAGTTGTCGTAAAACACTCCCCGCGCTTGGCCAAGCGCTCACGGGGAGGGGCGAGTTCCACCTCGCCCCAAAAAAATCCGGATTGTTTTGGTGCCGCCCTGTCGGGGCTTGTTGTTTTTTTGCTCCGTTAACCGGAGTTGACGCTCCGGGCTATTTCATGCCGCCCCTCCGGGGCTTCAGTTTGGCCGCGCGGCTATTTCTCGATGATGAGGTTGTCGCGTAATTTGCCGTCCGCATCGTAGGAGCGGTAGACGAGGCGGTTGCCGCTGATCTGAATGTCGAGCACTTGGAAAGTGGATACGTTGGTCATGCCGAACTCGGTGTATTCACGCGGGTCCTGCTCGTAATGTTTCGTCCCGGAAACGGAGACGATGTACACGGTGCCTTCGGCGGTGCTGCCGACCTTTTTTTGATCCTTCATCGGGTAGGTGCGCAGGTAGGCGTGGTCGTGTCCCTGCAGTGCCATGTCGAGGTGGTACTTGTCGAAGAGCGGGGTCCATTGTTCGCGGATGCCGGGGTTGTCCCGCTCCGGCTTGGAGGAGTAGGCGGGATGGTGGTAGACGGCGAATTTCCAGGTTGCCGTGCTGTTCTTCAGCGCGTTTTCGAGCCAAGCGGTTTGGCTTTCCGTTGCCAGATTGCTGTCAAGCACGAAGAACTCGGCGTTGCTGTATTTGAACGTGTACGCCCGCTCCGGCTCGACTTTTTTCGGGCCGTTTTTCGGGAGGTCAAACATCTGCAGATACAGCCCGGGGTGGCCGCCTTGGTTTTCGTGGTTGCCAATGGCGGGGACGACCGGACGGCGGTCGTAGATGCCGCGTGCGTTGTGGAACAAGCTGTCCCAATCGTCGCGTTCATTGCCGCGATTCACGAGGTCGCCGGCCATGATGTAAAACGCCGCGTCGGGCCGCTGCCGGAATGCGCCTTGGACGAGGCTCCCCCAGCGGTCGAGCCCGTTCTGCGCGTCGCCCATGTACACGAACGAGAACGGCTCCGTCCGGCCCGGCGCGGTGGTGAACTCGGCCATCTCCGACCAGCTGTCGTTCGAGCCGTCGCCGACGGAGTACAGGTAGGCCGTGCCCGGTTCGAGGCCGGTGAGCGCGACCGTGTGCCGGTGGACGACCGGGTCGTTCATCAGGTTCGCATCCTCCATCTTGAACGTCCTGGCCTTGGCCAACTTGGGCCGGGCCGGCTGAAATCGGTTGTAGGCTGATTTTTTCACCCACTGCACCTGGCCCCCGGGCACGCTTGGCCCGGTGCGCCATTGGATGGACTGGGTTGTCTGCGGGTCGCCGCTCCACGTCAGCGTGACTTGGTCCGGCTTGGCCAAGGCCGGGTGGTTTGTGTTGCGGAACAGGTTGATCAACTTGGCATCGTCGCGGCTCTCGTACTGGGTGCGGATCACAGTCAGGCCGGCGAGCACGCCGGGCAGCACCGGCAGCTTGGGCAATGTCTCGGGTCGATCGACGAACGGCTGGATGCCGTCCTTCAGCGCACCCACGCGGAGTTGGCCGGGGTAAAGCTCGGTGACCTCAAGCTTGGGCTCCGGCTTGAGCGGCATCAGCGCCACGATGTAATGGGCATCCCCGCCGGTCAGCGAGTTGACGCCAAGGCCGATCCTGCCGGCCTCGAAGTCCTTCAACCAAAAATCCACCGCCGTTTCCTGTATGGTGATTTTAAAACCCATCGGCTTGAAGTCGCGTTCCTTCAGCCAGAACGGTTTGTCGCCCATGTCGGCATCGCGGATGATGATCACTTTCACCGGCACATTGACGCGGAAGGTGACGTGCTCCGTCGCCAGAATGTGAAGCTCCTTTTCCGTCAGCAGCGACTTGGCCTCGGCGGCGCTCATCGCGAGCAACTCTTTTTGCGGAACCGTTTTGCGGAACCGATCAATGATGCCGGCAACCGTGTCGTGCACCGACGGGTGCGGCCCGACGTGCGCCTGGCCAAGCGTGACGGAAAACAAGAGAGTGGCCAAAGCTGCGTGCGGACGATAGTTTGATGCGTTGTTAAACATATGATTTTCAAGCCGACACTGCAGCGGGAGGGTCATCGTGCCCGTCGGCGGGCGGGGACGCTATGCCACTTGGCCAAGCGATGCACGACCAAACAGCCAAGCGGCGGGAAAAGGGGGTTGCATCGCTTGGCCAAGCGGGCAAAATCCGCCGTGAACCGCTGGCTGCGCATGAACCGCGCGGCCACGGACAACAGGGAGCCATGCTGAGCATTTACGGAAATTCTTCCGGCCGATTTTGTGACGGCGTCAGTCGCCGAAACTTTCTCAAGATTGGCGGCTTGGGCATGGGCGGCCTGGCGTTGCCGGAGCTGCTGCGGGCCTCCGCATCCTCGGGCGGCGGCAAGCGCGAAAAATCCATCATCATGATTTACCTGCCCGGCGGCCCGCCGCATCAGGACATGTACGACCTGAAGATGGACGCGCCGAGGGAGATTCGCGGCGAGTTCAAGCCGATCCGCACTGCTGTGCCGGGCATTCACATCAGCGAGATGCTGCCACTGATCGCCAAGCAAATGCACCGGGCGACGCCGATCCGCTCCATCGTCGGCGCGCGCGACGAACACTCGAACCACATCTGCTTCACCGGCCACACGCTCGGTTCGCAAAAACCGGCGGGAGGCTGGCCCACCTTTGGCGCGGTGATCTCCAAGCTGCAGGGGGCGCGGAACCCGTCGCTGCCGCCGTTCGTCGGACTCGAGCCGAGGATGAAGCATCGCCCGTACAATGCCGCCAAGCCCGGTTTTTGTGGTGTGGCGCACAAGTCGTTCCGGCCCGAGGGCGACGGCAAGGCGGACATGACGCTCAAGGGCATCAGTCTCGACCGGCTGAAGGACCGGATGGGGCTGCTGCAGAGTTTCGACCAGTTTCGCCGCGACGTCGATGCTGCCGGATTGATGGAGGGGATGGATGCCTTCAACCAGCAGGCGTTCGGCATCCTGACCTCGAGCCGCCTGGCCGAGGCGCTTGACCACACCCGCGAACCCCGGCGCACGATCGAGATGTACGGCAAGGGTGACACCGGCATCCGCGGCGATGCCGCGCCGCGCATCCTCGAGCAATTCCTCGTCGCCCGCCGCTTGGTCGAGGCCGGCGTGCGGGTGGTTACTGTGGCGTTCAGTTTTTGGGATTGGCACGGGAACAACTTTGGCAACGCCCGAGGCGACATGCCGATGTTCGACCAGGGCGTCTCGGCGCTCATCCGGGATTTGCACGATCGCGGCTTGGACAAAGACGTCGCCGTCTGCGTGTGGGGCGAGTTCGGTCGCACGCCGAAAATCAACAAGGACGGCGGCCGCGACCATTGGCCGCGCGTCTCGTGCGCGCTGCTGTCCGGCGGCGGCATGAAACACGGCCAAGTGATTGGCGCGACCGACCGCTTGGGCGGCGAAGCCTCCGAGCGGCCGGTGCATTTTATGGAGGTGCTGGCCACGCTGTACCATCACGTCGGCATCGACACCGACACAGCGACGCTGCCCGACCTCACCGGCCGGCCGCACTACATCACCGACGGCCACAAGCCGATCCGCGAACTGATCTGA
>Ga0208748_1000965_pt1 | contig 13800 bp, 16 predicted proteins | sample Knorr_S7_td_Bott_FD_185599 | JGI IMG/M metagenome (GOLD analysis project Ga0208748, IMG submission 185599) | Marine microbial communities from Southern Atlantic Ocean transect - Knorr_S7_td_Bottom_ad_4513_LV_A (SPAdes) (version 2) | ecosystem: Environmental > Aquatic > Marine > Oceanic | place... | reverse complement strand
TACAACAAAGGAAGATTTAGTCGAGTTCCTTTGATGATAGATGAAAAGGATTTGCGAAAATTGGGAAGCGCAATCAAGAAGGAGAAGGAAATCTACAAATTCATTTCAAGGCTATCTTAGATATTTTTTATCTTTTTTAGTTTGAGATGTTAAGATTAGAGATGGTTATTGTGGAATATAGGATCTGATTTAACTAAAATGGAATAGTTCTTTGTTTAATGAGAAAAATTCCACGTCCATTCAAAATGCCCTGGGGCAATGGAATGGTAGTACAAGAGGCGTCCATCACTTCCAAATATCACGAACCAACTGTCCAGCTTTTACAGTTTGATAATGGTGATAAAGCGATTAGGTTCTGTTCCTACAACAAAGGAAGATTTAGTCGAGTTCCTTTGATGATAGATGAAAAGGATTTGTGAAAATGGGGAATCTCAAACAGTTATTGAAAAACCAGGATTTTACAGACAGAAGCTTCAATCTGTAATCGATGAATTTTATAAAATTAGATTAAACGAGGTAAAATACTAATGCCAAAAAACTGTTGATTATTCTTATTGTAAATTTGATGAAAAATCTGATTTCTAAATCTAAGATCATCTTAAAATAATCATATTGTCTTCATATGTCGTGGATACTGGCCCTGGATTTTGAACAATAATACTTGGAAAACCTTAATGCGTATCTAATCTAATTAGATCAAATTGGTTTGTTTTAGATGTGATGGAAAAGGCAAGTACAAGAATGAATTTGGTATAATGGAAAAATGTGAGTCATGTCAAGGTGCTGATATGACTTTGGAAAAGGCAGATCCTGAACCAAATGCCGATGAAGAAAGTTTCTGAGAAATTATGAATTTCAACTGCGTCTTTCCATCTTGTAATTACAAACATAATGACATTTCAGAAGAGGAATTCATTATTCATTTGAGAGATGTGCATCATAATGAAATGCTAGATATTTCAAAAAAAGAGAACATACCAATTAAAATCGCCGAGATGATGACAGTATCAAACTCCAAAGTATTCATTAATTCTTAATTCATAGTATGTTGTGAATGTGTTATGGCTTTTACTAAATGTGAAAAATGTGAAAAACTTAGATTTGATGATAAAATTAATCTTTGTGCAAATTGTGGGTATCGAATTTTAAGGACTAGTAAGTCATTTGAGTGAAAACAAAAAAAGATCTTGATGAATATCTAAAGAAACATCAAATAATCTAATCTCTATTCTTTTCATTATCTTTTAGTATCTTATCTAGAGGTAGAGTAATTGTTCTATCTGAGCCTTTACAGTAATTTTTTCCTTTGAAATGCTTGTGAATTTTGACTTTGGCCATCATAACACTATCTATCCCATAGTTTCCATGATGATCTGTAATTTCTTGACTAACGATGTGACAGGTTTTAGAAACATTACACCACTTGCACATGATTTTCATTTTTTTATCGTCGGTCATGAATTTTCTTTGGAAATTTTGAACTTAAGCATTTAGTGACACCTGGACTATATATCAAAAATTTATCAAAAGTGAGATTGAAAGAACTGAATAGGCCCTTCCAATCTCATGAAGAATGGAGAGAATCCGTTCTTCATAATTGCGTTTCGATTACCCGATTTGGTAATCGCGATTTTTGGAATCACGCAACAGATTACCAGTATAGTGATGTAAAAACTAAATGATTTGTTTAGAATCTAATCAACAAACTCAACATTGCGTTGTTTAGCGAATAATTTCAATGTCTTTGTTCTTTCTTCTCTTGTAGCTTCTAGATATTTCCCTAATGCTGGTCGCATTTTTCCACGACTAGCCACTCTGTAAGTCTTGTTTATGAAATCCTCATGAATCAGTTTAAGCATTAAAAAATCTAACATTTTTTTTGTCTTTCGTTGTTTGTCTTCATCATCATCTATTACATTTTTTTCAAGCAAATCTAATTGATGTAATTTATGGTTCTTCCGTTGGTTTCCGTCCTGATGTGCTATTGGATCTTGAAAATCTGAGTAAATCAAGGAGAATTGATTCTGAATACAATCTGGATTTCAAGACTGCAAACTTTGATGAAAACATATACTCTATTACAAAATATTATTTTTAATTATTTTTGTTCTTCCATATCGCTCATTTGCTCTCTAAGTTTTTGTTCTCTATCTTTCCAAATCTCTATCATTTTGGTATGGTGGGATAGTTTTCTTTCGTAATTACCTGATCTCTCTGTTTGTTGTTCTAGTTGGATTTTTGCATATTCATTAAATTTTATGTTGTCTAAGATCTCATTCAATTTTTTCTCCTGATATTGCCTGATTCTTTTTTTAAAAAATTCCAAGATAATTAGAATAATTTTAGTTTCTTTTTTACTATTACTTTATTTTCTACTGTTGTTGATTTTTTCCCGCATAAATGAAGACATCCTTTGCGTAAACACCTCCATTCTCTGCCTTGACTATTCAATTAGAATTGCTGGCTTGAATGGCCTCACATGTCTAGCTTTTCCTTTTGGATCATAGATATTTTCATCATCTTCAGCAAATACCGAAATTTCAACACCGCATAGAAAATCAACATCCATACGCTTAATTTAACCAGTATAAGGAAAAATCCATGGTCAAATCATTAGGAGAATTTAACATTTCACAATCATCTTCAGCTGACATTCATAATATCACGTGGTCACAAAGAAATCCAAGAGATATGGATATTCCAAAAAAGAGAAAAACAAGAAAAATTTCTCCAACAAATATCATTTACACGACTAAGATCAAAATCAAACAAGCTGTTAAAATCTTTAAAATTAAAGAAAATTACAAATCAAAAAAGAAGAATATATATGAAAAATTTCAAAATGCATCTGCAACTATTTGTAAAATAGAACAAGGATTCAAAAGAAAAGGACGATAAAACACAACAAATCTTTTTTTGTAATAGAAATAAAAAATTAAAAGATGAGATAACTGAAATGAGTGCCAATACAATTCGAAAAGCAAAGAAACTTGTTGAAAGTGAGGGAGTAGCAAAAATTGATGATGAATTATATCAAGTGAAATCATCCACTGATCCTTCTAAATCCTATATGGTGGAAAAAGATTCATGTGAGTGTTTAGGCTTCAAAAATTTCTATAAATTTCATCATGGTAAGGGTCTAAAGGCTAATTGTTCTCATATTGAAGCTGTAAGAATTTTCAAAAAAGAATAGTCTATGAATTTAGTTGTAAAGATATGGGTCTTTGATGATATCGTTTTAGAATTTGATTAATGCTTTCTAACAGCGTGAAAATTTTTGGATAATTAGTATTAGATAACAAATCCTTTTTGATTACATTAACATAATGTCTTTTTTGTTTTACCTGACGTAGTTTCTTTGATTTGGAGGCATCATAATTTTTTAAATCACTCAAGTTTGCTGAAATATCACATAGTTTGATCAGTTTTGCATCAAATGATGCTTCTTGAAGTTGTTTGGAATAGGCTTTCTCTCTTTTTTTCCTAGTTAGTGACATGTCCTTTGATAGTGATGATACTAGTACTGCAATTCTACTTTCATATTTTTCAAACAAGTCATCAAAAGTAACATCTGTATCTTCTATCGTATCATGTAGCCAACCTGCACAAAGTAGTTCTTCATCTACAACCCCTAGACTTTTGAGCCTATTTACCACGTCTTCTAGATGCTTCGAATAAGGAGTGGTGCCATCTTTTCTAAACTGTCCAGAATGCTTCTTTTTTGCAAACAATTCTGCATTTTTTATTAATTCCAAAACCATTATCGTACTATTCAATTAGTATTGCTGGCTTGAATGGTCTTGCATGTCTAGCTTTTCCTTTAGGATCATAGACATCTTCATCATCTTCTGCAAATACTGTAACTTCAACACCAAAGTCTTGCTTTGCAATTGATAACAGCTCGTCTGAAACAAACTTTTTCTCATCAAAATCTACAGTTTCAAGCTTTGTCTTTCTAATTTCAGTTGGTTCTGATAGAATATCCTTGATAGTCTTTTGAACAAAGTCAGGATTCTTCTTGATATCAGCTGTTTCTGGATTAGCTATCAACTCTTTCATTATTACTCCCATGTTAGTTTCTTCAGCCATGACTTTTTCCAAAATAGCATGGTAAGCTTTAGCTTTGAATGCATTAGCTGTATAGATAGTAATTTTCTTTGGAGTTATTTTAGTAACTTTGAGAATATTTGCAATATCATTAATGATTGACTTTAACAAGTCTTCAGCTTGGATAGCTTTAGCATCAATTATTTCAGTATCTATTTCAGGCCAGCTAGTCTTTGAGACCATCTTAGGATTACCAAGCTTCTCCCACATCTCTTCAGCTATGTGTGGTGCAAATGGCGATAACATTGCAACTCTAGTACTCTGAATTTGATGTAATATCGCATCATTACTTCGACCTTTGGCTTTAGCTCGTTTTAGATACCAATCCAAATCACCTTCAAATGCAAATAATATCTCATGTAGTGCCTCTCGTAATCTCATCTTCTCTACAGAACCAGTAACATTTGCTATCAAATTCTGCACTCTACTTGCAATCCACCTATCTTCAGCCTCAGAAATAGTAATTTGACCTGATTTTAGCCTCGAGCATTCCTCTAAAATTGATTCTAGCTTATTCTTAATTCCACCAACTGATTCTAAATTAAAGTCAGCATCCTGTAACAGCTCAGCTGATATGATTATAGCTAATCTAATTGGATCAGCTCCATAATCATTAATGGCTTGTCGCAATGGAATAATATTTCCCATTGATTTAGACATTTTTTTGCCATCCATTAGTACAGAACCATTAACAACAATTTGTTGCGGCCAATTATTTTCAGGAAATATAGCTACATGATTAAAAACAAAAAATGTCAAGTGATTTGGAACTAAATCTCGACCAGAATGTCTTGAATCAACTGGATAAAAGTATGAAAACTCTTTTCTTATCTCTTCTAGTATTCTAGAATCAATTCCAGATACTTTATCAGCTGAACCCTCACCTAAAAATACATAATCAAAGAATTCTTTTGATAAATTCTCAGCTAGAATGGTTCTATCATTAACGAATCTAGCTATTGTATAATATGCCATATAGATTACAGAATCAGACAAACTTTCAACAATCCAGTCCTTGTCCCATGGTAGTTTAGTTCCCAAACCATGTTGTCTTGCACAAGCTCGCTCATGAAGCCAACCAACTACATAATGAAACTCATCAACTATCTCATTTGGTAATATATTCATTCCATCAAAACACTTTGTAGCTTTATCTTTCCAATCTTTATCGCCATAATTCAAAAACCATTGGTTTGTCAAAATTCTAACAACACATTCAGCTCCACAACGACAGTGTACAGGAGCATTTGTTAATTCTAATAGCATATCTGAATATTTTTTCTCCTCTAACCATTGTTTAATTCCATCTTTAGCTTCAGAAACTTTCTTCCCAGCAAACTGCTCGCAGTTATCTTTTAAAACTCCACCATAGAACTCTTTTCCGTAAATCTCATCTGTAGCTTCTTCCAGCTTGGGGTCATCTTGATTTTTTATCTTAAATTTCTCACAGGCCTCTTTAGCTGAAAACTCCCCATATCCCTCTGTAGCTATGATGGAAATAGGCTTGATTAGCTGATATTCCGAGCCTAGAGGCTGATCTTTCTTGAAATCAACTAATGCCTGGTAGTCAAATGGAGCGTGGGCTGGAACGGACATTACAAGACCAGTTCCAGTAGCTGATTCCACAAAACTAGCTTCTAGCATTGGAATTGATTTATTGAGATGTGGAATGGTAACATTTTTTCCAACCAAGTCAGAACCAGCTATCTCGCCTTGAAAAGAAATTTCTTTATCCAAAAATTCTATCTTACGTGCACATTCTTTAGATACAATCCATTTCTCACCATCAACCGTAATTTTTTTGTACATTGTTTCAGGATTGACCCACAAATTAGTAACACCAAAGATTGTTTCAGGACGTAGTGTTGCAGTTGGTATGATGTAATCATCAAACTTGAATTTAATTAAAATATATTCAGTGAAACCCGGTTCTACATCACCCATTGTATCGTGTTGTGATACTGGATTCTGATCACGTGGACACCATCCAACAGGATGATTCCCTTGTATGATTAAGTTTTTCTCTTTTAAAATATTGATCTGCCATTCGATAAACTTCTGATAAGCTGGAACTATAGTTGTGAATTCTCTTCTCCAATCTATGGAATAACCCATCTCTATCATTCCAGCTTTAATCTCTTCATGAAAATAGTCTGCAATCTTTATTGGTTCAACAAAAGTCTTGATAGCTTCTTCTGGAACGTGATAAATATTTCGTAGTCCATCCATAATCTCCTTGTCATTGGATTGTACTCTTCTTGCCATGCCAAGTATTGGTGTTCCTGTATAATGGAAACCCATTGGGAATAAGACATTGTACCCTTTCATTCTATAGAACCTAGCATGAATGTCAGCTATGGTGTAAGTTCTTCCATGTCCAATGTGTTGAGGTGAGTTGGGATATGGATATGCTACTGTAATGAATTTTTTTGGTTTGTCATTTGGGTTTGTCTCAAAGTCTTTGGAATCATTCCACTTTTTTCTCCACTTTGATTCTAATTCATTCCAGTTAATTTCCATATTTTTCACTATTCCAAAACCATTGATTTTGCTTTAGAAAGAGCTTCTGATATTTTATCTCTATTTTTGCCTCCTCCTTGAGCAAATGTTGCGTTTCCACCGCCTGCACCTCCAAGAATTTTTGATATTTCTGTGACTAGAGACCTGGCATTCTTCTCTTCAGACACGTTTTCCCCTGCATAAACAATAATTCTACTCATATTATTGTCCTCAAAAATTCCGAAATATACTAAACTAGAATCTTTCTTGATCAACTGTTTTCCTAAATTCATATGGAAAAATTCATCATAAGCAGAACTAGATACAAAACATAATTTTCCAGAATCTGTTTTCTCTAAATGAATATCATTCCAAATTATTTTTTTATCATTGGCGTCTGAATTCTTTTTTAAGAAGTCCTCTACAATTAACGGAATAATTCTTCTTGTCTCTTCTTTATTTTCCTCTCTTTCTCTGTTTATCTCTTCTTTACTTTTTTTCATTTCTGACATCTCTACCAAGGCTGATTCTTGTTCGTTCACATATGCTTGTGCAGTATTCCCTGAAACAAATTCTATTCTAATCACTCCATCTTGGATTCTTTTTGTTCTAGTAATCTTGATAAGCTCAATATCTCCAGTCTTCTTGACATGTGTTCCACCACAAGCTTCAATGTCTTTGTCTTCAATTGATACAATTCTAACTGATTTAACGGGAACTACTCCTCCCTGATAAATTCTAAAACCATACTTTTGTTCTGCTGTCCCACGATCAAAGTATTCTATTGTTACAGAAAGATCTTGTTTTATCATATCGTTTGCTGCATCTTCAATTTCTTGTTTCTGTTTCTTAGTAAGTGAAGAGTGATGTGTAATGTCTAATCTAGCATGATCATCATCTTTGAATGCAGAATGTTGCCATACCCACGAACCCAAAATTTTACGAGCTGATGCATTAAGAATATGTGTACTGGTATGGTTCTTTGTAATGTTGGAACGACGTGTTTCATCAACCTTACATGATACGGTATCTCCTTCTTTTGGAATGTCTCCTTCTAGCTTGTGCAAAATTACACTACCATGTTTGTTCACATCAATGACTTTCGAGCCTGATATGGTACCATAATCTGGTTCTTGCCCTCCACCTCTAGCATAAAATGACGTTCTATCCAATACCACCAAATCATCAATTACTCTGAGAACCTTGGCATCAAATGACATTGGATCATCTTTGTAGAATAACATCTCAGTTTCAGGAAGGCCTTCAATGGATAGCTGCTCAACAGTCTTTTTCTTGTCTGATTGATGCAGATCTGATAGTTTTGCATAAAATGACGAAGGAATTTCAGAAATTGCGTTAATCTCTTTGAGATATTCTGGCGTAACCCCATCTGATTCGTACAATGTGATCAACTCATCAACAGTAGGTGCACGGTCTTTCTGGCTCATTTTTTTAGCAATCTTCTTCATTCTTGACTTTGATTCAACATATCTCTGAGATTCTATCTTTAGAATGGTCTTGACGTCTTCTCTCTTTGAATCAAGTTCTGGATATGTATTTTTCAAATAATCAATATGCATATCAACCAATTCATCAATGTCTAGCTTGAGATTCATTCTATCAACTGTTCCTCTAATTCTTCGAATCATCATTCTTAGATTATATCCCCCACCAACATTACTTGGTAGAGCGCCATCAGCTATTGCAAAGATCAAGGTACGAAGATGATCAGCAATTAGATACATTCCTTCAAGTGGTGTGATGATTTTTCTTACTTGATCATCTGTTAGTCCTGCGGAGCTAACAGCATGTTTCCTTACATCTATCAAGTCATCATAAATCTCTAGATTCTTTGAGATTGATGTGAAATATTTTTTTAACATATCAGAATCTGATTCAATTCCTATCTTTTGCATGAGATGATTAGTTATTGGACCAAAACAGCAGTCATATGCAGTGGGAGTTCCCATTGTAATCCACGCAAATCTCTCAAGACCTGCACCCATGTCTATAATTTTCTGGTCAAGAACAGTATGCTTGCCTAACTCTCCTTGAAATTCAGTAAATACCGCATTTCCAAGCTCCAGTCCTTTCACAAAATATTCTAGTGATGATCCAAATGAACCACCGCCTTCCCATACGTCTTCAACAAATACAACTTCCTCTTTCTTTATTCCAAATTGCTCGGTTAGTAACCTAAAGTCCAAATCAACACACTCGTCTTTCCAATAACCATTGGAATCTGGAATGCTGTGTTGCCCTATCATACAAAAGCTAGAAAAGTGTCTGCCAGTTACTCCAACATTCTCCAAGTCTTTGAAACGCAAACATGTCTGTGGAACTACTAGGGGATTTGCAGGAAACTCAAAGACTACCTTAGAACCCATCACTCTCTGAAAATCAACAATCGATGCAATTGTAAAGTAAAGATCATCACGCCATCTACAAACAACTGGATACCTACTAACTGAAGTGTGACCATTCTTTACAAAAAATTCTTCAACTTGCTTCCAAGCTTCTGTATAATCAAATCTCTTGGTTGTTGGTGGGTCTCCAATGAATGAATATGTGTCATCTGCGTCTTCCGGACACATATCTCGTCCAGAATCCAAAGTCCAAAAGAATCTGCCACATTTCGAACAAGCCTTTCTAACAAAACCTTGTTCTTCGAATAACTTGACCTTGTAGTATCTATCAGAATCTGATGAAAATTCCTTTAGAATCTCTTTTTTATCCAACGTTGAGCATTCTCCAATCCAATATTAAGAATTGTTGTTTAACAATATTCCTTTTTGATTCAGATATGCAAATGCATTGATTAATTCATCTTCTGAGATCAATCCATCCATATGCCATTTTGAGATATTTTTTATCCATTGAGGACTATTGTTGGTGTCATAAAGTGAGGTAACTCGAAGAATTCTATCATCGTTAAGTGATGGATTACCACGTCCGTCTTGATTACTAGTTAAGATGTACAAACCATCAGGTCCTTGCACCACATCTCTCAGTCTTCCGAATTCTCCCAAGAATAACTTTTCATGAGAGATTACATTGTAATCTGAATCAAAGTCAATCATTAGTAGGTGCTGTCCTCTAAGTGAAGCTACAAAATATTTTCCATTCCATTGTGGGATCTCTTCACCATAGTAAAATGCAGCCCCCGATGGAGCCCAAGTATCATCACCTGAATGCAATATTGGATTGGTCAAACCATCTTTTGTTTCATCACCAATTACATCCGGCCAACCATAATTTTTTCCAGGTTCTATTAGATTCACTTCATCGTGTGCAGATGAACCATGTTCTGATGCAACCAGATTTCCTGATTCATCCCAGTCAATTCCTTGAGGATTTCTGTGTCCGATTGAATAAACAGGAGAATTTTCCCATGGGTTGTCATCAGGTATTGTTCCATCAGAATTTATCCTGAGAATTTTACCTGAAACAGAATCCAATCTTTGTGAAAGATTAGGATCTCCTGCATCTCCAGTTGTAACATACAATTTATCATCTGGTCCAAACTTTATTCTGCCTCCATCATGGTATGATGCCCCTGGAATATCCTCAAGTAGAATTTTGTCTTCAGTTAGAACATTGTTTGATTCTACAAATCGCACAAGTTTATTCTTAGTTGATAGAAATTCGTTGTAAGTATAGTAGATGTAGATGTAATGATTTGATTCAAAGTCAGGATCCAGTGCTATTCCAAGCATTCCTCCCTCTCCACCTCCTACATTTAACGACATGATTTGTTTTTGTATTGAATTCTCAATTACATTCAGAGTTCCTGTTCTTTCAGAAAAGAAGATCCTGCCATCTGGTGCAAAATCAATACTCCATGGAATAGAAAGATTCTCAGCTACTACCTCTACTCTTACTCCCAAGTCAGGATAAGATTCTGCAAAAGCCATACTTGTCATTCCAAAAATAATTAGAATAGAAAAAGTAATTGTGGTTTTCATACTGTTCATTTGTGCTGATAAATAATACATTAAATACACTATCAATTTCAAACAATTCATGTATGGAAAGAAACTTGCCCTGAAGGACGGCACTCATGTTTTCTCTACTAAAAAGAATGGCGATTTTTACGACTTTATCTTTGGTACAATTACAGGTATAGATGGCAGACAAGTCGGGATTAATGGTATAATTGTCAATCCTGTTGGCCTCAAAAATAAGGTAGAACAAGGAAAGACAGGAGAAAGATCACGAGAGATACTTGAGCATCCAACCCCTGATAATGTTGTTCTAGCTTTAGTGTATAGAGTAGAGTACGAAAATTTTGCTGAAGTAATTAATCTTGATGAAGACAGATGCGATCTTATTCCTCCACAGGTGTATGCAATGTTAGATGGTTGGATTCGGGAAGACATATCAGAATTTCTCAACAAAGTATTGTCATTACCTCTCGGTTCAGAAAGAGATGAAGCAAAACTGCTTTTGAGAAATAGAATGGAGACTTTGATGGATAAAAATCTGAAAAGAACACTTTATTCTGTTTGTCGAAGTCTCAAAATTTTGTACTAGATTTTCAAATTTTAGGCATGATTTCTCCATAGTTTTATATTATGCCCTAAGAGAATCTCGATACAATGGAATATGTTTACGCTGCTTTACTTCTTCACAAGCTAAAGAAAGACGTCAATGAAGCAAACATCAGCTCAGTTGTAAAAGCATCTGGTACTGAAGTTAATGAATCTCAAGTGAAATCACTAGTTGCAGCATTAGCCGACGTAAATATCGATGATGCAGTCAAAGCAGCACCTGTAGCAGTTGCAGCAGCAGCCGCACCAGCCGCACCAGCAGCAGCCGGTGGTGACGCAAAGAAAGAGGAAAAACCTAAAGCAGATGGTAAATCCGAAGAAGCAGCCATGGAAGGATTGTCTTCTCTGTTTGGCTAGATAACTTTATTCTTAATTTAATTTTCTAAATATGAATATGTTAACTCCTTCCCAACCATAATCAATAAAACAACCTAGGTTGTTTTTGGAAAGAGCTTTTTTGTTTATGCATTCATTGATGAATTGTAGTGAGCTTACCGCACCTGTATTACCTGTCTTTTTCATTAACTCGTAACTGAGTCCAATCTTTGTTTTATCAATTTGGCATTTCCCTGCAACATAATCTACGAATCTACCTCCAGCAGTGTGTAATCCCCAGATCTTAATTCTTTTAAATTCAGACGGCATCTTTTTGCGCAATAGTTTGAGATTTTGTGCAGAAAGATTTGCTACCTCTTCTCTGAGCTTTTTTGGCTGTAATTTCATATCAAAAATTATTCTGTGTTTTTTATCTGGAGACATCTTGATTGTTGCATTTTTCTCAGTATTTTTTGTATCCTTTAGAGTGAGAATTGATTTTAAATCAATCTGAATTTGCGTGTTTTTTGTCTTTGTTTGTGATAGTATAGTAGATGCAACGGCATCACTAAAAATCAGAAAATAAATTAAATTATAAAAATTTGTTTTGTCTTTTTTTGAGATGTGTTTAATCTGCTTTATTCTATCCAAAAACCATGGAGTATAATGAGTCCCAATTAGCACAAACGCGTCTTCTTTACCATTCATGAGAAAGTATCCTGCAGAATTTAGCAGTGATTCTGAAAATGAGGAACATGCCAATCCCTGGAAGTTCTGTGCTCTGATGTCTTTTCTAAATGAAAGCTTGGGAATTAGCTCAACTGTTGGTGAAGGATCTAGGTATTGCTGATTGTCATTAATTGTAATGAATAATCCTATTTTTTTAGGGTTGACCCCACGTAGAGACTTTTTTGCTGTTTTGTAATACATGTCATTTAGGCTAACATCTGGTTCAACAAAGTCTCCCTTGTCAAAATCAATTTTTGAAAAATCATATGATTTGTAGACATAATCTATCCCAAGCTCATTTTTTGCATATTCTCGAACCTCTTTGTCTAGCTTTTTCTTGAGAAAATCATCTACTATCTCAGATATTGAATAACGAAATTTCGCCTTGGTAAATACTATGTTTGATAAGTTCACAGATGGCATTCTATTGAAGGCTTTTCAGTAATTTATCAAGTTTCTTAAAAAAGTCATCTGTGTATTTGTCTTCAGGTAGGTCAAATCCTAAAATTATGGTTTTTAATTTCGTGTTTTTTATGATTTTGCTAATTTTTTCTTTACACTCTTCCACTGAGCCTGAAACTGTTAATTCGTCAAGCAGTACATCTCCAACATTTTGCATAGCCTCCAATAATCCAACTTTTTCAAATGCATTCTTTATCTTCTCAACCTCATCTTGAAAACCAGCATTTGTTAGTGAAATTGCATAAAACTCATTTGCACCGATGTAACTAGCTAATGTCATTTTTGCTTGATTGGTATTATCTGCAAAAAAAGTAGGAAGAATTGAAATTATATTAAACTCATCTTCTGATTTATTCAGAGACTTTAGTGTTGAGTTAATCATATCTATGTGATTTGAAATTTGATCCCTTGGTTTTAAAAAAAATATGACACCATCTGCATTTTCAGCTGCAAGTTTTGTAGTTTTTTCACCAACTGCGGCCCAATAAATTGGGCCAGAATATTTTGTCTTGATAAAATTTGAGTAATCCCTTAATCGTGAAAGTGGTTTTTTAAATTCCATATTCCATAAATTTTTAATTATTATAGGTGCACTTGTTCCCATTCCTAAAACAAATTTTCCACCAGTCTTTGTGTGTAAATGATTTGCAGCATCAAGAATCTCTTCTCGTGTTCTTGAAAATACATTTATGATTCCTGTTCCAAGTTTTACATGCTTGACTTTCTCACTGATATTTGATAATACATCTAATGCATTCACTCCAAAAAATCCCGGATGTGTTTCTGGCACAAAAAAGTATTCAACATAATTATCATCTGCAATCTGAGCTGCTCGCTCAATAGCTTTTGCCGGAGCTCTTATTCCAAGCTCAATGCCAATTTTAGTCACAAAATTCCTATCGATATCTCTCTAGTATAAAATATTAGGACGCATAGGTGCCAATACTGATCGATGTTATTTTCCAATTGATTTCAGAAATGATCTGTTGTTAAATTGTGCAAGAAAGATTGTTTCTATATAGTACAATAGACTCTATGATAAGTAACCTTAATTCTAAATACACATTTGAGTAATCATGGGCATGTGGCTATCTTGGATAAAATCTAATGAAAAAGAGCTCTTAACAATTCTTGATAA
>Ga0208748_1000950_pt1 | contig 13945 bp, 6 predicted proteins | sample Knorr_S7_td_Bott_FD_185599 | JGI IMG/M metagenome (GOLD analysis project Ga0208748, IMG submission 185599) | Marine microbial communities from Southern Atlantic Ocean transect - Knorr_S7_td_Bottom_ad_4513_LV_A (SPAdes) (version 2) | ecosystem: Environmental > Aquatic > Marine > Oceanic | place... | reverse complement strand
CCGCCGGAAGTCTATTACACCCTTCACTGCTGCCCCGGCGAATAATGTTTCCCGAACCATGGTAAAGTACGTAAAGGAAAGGAAAAGCAAGGCCGAAGTGCTGGCCGATTTCGAACCGCTCATCAGCGAATGGTTCGGCGGCCGCTTCGCCGACCTGACGCCGCCGCAGGCGATGGCGGTGCCGCTGATTCACGCCGGGAAGAACGTGCTGGTCTCCTCGCCCACCGGCTCGGGCAAGACACTCACCGCCTTCCTGAGCATCCTGAACGACCTGTTCCGCCGTGCTGCCGTCGGTGAGCTAGAGGATGGGGTACAGGCGCTCTACATCTCGCCGCTCAAGGCGCTGGCGAACGACATCGACCGCAACCTGAAGCAGCCGCTGGCGGAGATGGAGGCGCTGGCTGCCGAGCGGGGCTGGGAGTTCCCGGCGGTGAAGGTGGCGGTGCGTAGCGGCGACACTTCGCTCTCCGACCGCGCCAAGATGGTGCGCAAGCCGCCGCACATCCTGATTACCACTCCCGAATCACTGGGGCTACTGCTCTCGTCGAAGAAGTTCCGCGAACATTTTCGTTCGGTGCGCTACATCATCCTCGACGAAATCCACGACCTCGCCAACAACAAGCGCGGCACGCACCTCTCACTCTCGGTCGAACGGCTGGTGCACCTGCTCGACCGCGACCCGGTGCGCATTGGCCTCTCGGCGACGCAGGCGCCGATTGAGGAAATCGCGCACTACCTCGGCGGCTGGTCGCGCGGCAAGCCGCGGCCGGTCAACATCGTCGACGTCAAGGAGCGCAAGCACCTCGACCTGCGCGTGCTCTGCCCGGTCGACGACCTGACGCAGCACTCAACCGAGGTCATCAATTCGCGCATGTATGACCTACTAGCCGACCTCGTGACGGGCCACCGCACGACACTGATTTTCACCAACACCCGCGCCGGCACCGAGTCGGTCGCGCTGCAATTGAAGGAGCGCGGCATCGAGAAGCTGGCGGCGCACCACGGCTCGATGTCCAAGGAAATGCGGCTCGACGTCGAGGAGAAACTGAAGGAGGGCGAGATGGACGCGGTCGTCACCTCGACCTCGCTCGAGCTCGGGATTGACATCGGCTACGTCGACCTCGTGGTGCAGATTGGCTCACCTAAGTCCATAGCGAAAGGATTGCAGCGCATAGGCCGCGCCGGCCACGCGCTGCACAAAATTTCGAAGGGGCGCCTCGTCGTCTCCGACCCGGACGACCTCGTCGAGTGCGCAGTGCTGGTGAATTCGGCTTACGCGGGCAAGATTGACCGCGTCGCGATTCCCCAGCATCCGGCCGACGTGCTGGCGCAGTCGATTATCGGCATGAGCCTTGACCAGCGCTGGCGGCCGAAAGAGATGCTCGAGGTCATCTGCGGTGCACATCCCTACCACGACTTCAGCCGCAGCGAGCTGGATGCGCTGCTCGAGTTCCTCGGCGGCGACGGGCTGAGCGAGCACGGAGTCTACCCCAAGATATGGTACGACGGCGAAGAAATTGGTATCAAACGTGGCTCGCGGCAAATTTACAACATGAATATCGGCACCATTCCGCAGGAAATCAACTACTCGGTGGTGCTCGAGGGAGGCGGCGCGCACATCGGCAACCTCTCCGAGAAGTTCGTCGAGAACCTGGGGCGCAACGACATCTTCGTCCTCGGCGGCCGCACTTACCAGTTCCTCTCCGCGGAGGGGCCGCGAGTCATCGTCAAGGACGGCCTCGGGCGCAAGCCGACCGTCCCTTCATGGTCGGGTGAAATGCTGCCGCGCTCGTTCGACCTAAGCGAGGCGGTCGGCCGCTTCCGCGCCGTCATCGGCGAGCGGCTGGGGGAGCCCGAGAGCGAGACGCTAGAGTGGCTCGGAGAGGAATTCCGGCTCGACCCCGGCGCAGCGCGCACCATCCTGTCGCACCTGCGCGAACAGCACCAACTCTGCGGCTTCGTGCCGTCCGACCGACAGCTGCTGGTCGAGGGGTACGTCGACAACCGAGGCCGGCGCTCGGCGGTGTTCCATTTCCCGTTCGGCCGGCGGGTCAACGACGCACTGGCGCGGGCGTTCGCGTACGAACTGGGGCGCGAGCTGGGGGCGTCGGTGCGCATCTCGCTCAACGACGACTCGTTCCTGCTGACGTTCCCCGATTTCGTCGAGCTGGAGGGCATCGGCGAGACGCTCGACCCGGAGGCGCTCGAGGCGACGCTGCGACGCGCCATCAGCAACACGGAGCTTTTTGCGCAGCGCTTTCGCCATTGCGCCAACCGCTCGTTCATGGTGCTGCGCAACTACAAGGGGCGCGCGATTTCGCTGCCGCGACAGCAGCTGCGCACCTCGCAGGTGCTCGAGGCCATCCATGAACTCCCGAGCTTCCCCATACTCGAAGAGGCGTACCGCGAGGTGCTCCACGACGCGTTCGACCTCGAGCACGCGCGCGAGGTGCTGGCCGACATCGCCAGCGGCGAGCGGACGGTGCGCTACCGCCCCTACTCGGCGGTGCCGTCGCCGCTGGCGCACGGCGTCATCCTCTCGGGGCTGAGCGACATCGTGCTGATGGAAGACCGCTCGGCGCTGTTGCGCGAGCTGCACACGCAGGTGCTCGGCAAGGTGCTTGAGCAGGATGGCAGCGACAAGCCGCGCTTCGACCGCGAACTGGTCGAGAGCTACTTCCACGAAAAGGCGCCGCTGGTCGACTCGCCCGAAGGGGTGCTGCAGGCGCTGCGCGAGACCGGCGGGCTGGCGCTGCTGGCCGACCGGCGGCGGTCGGTCTATCGCCTGTCGGAGCTGCCGGCGGGCGAACTGCACGAGGCCTGCGAAACGCTCATCGACGCGGGGCAGGTCGAGTCGGTCTGGACCGGCGACGCCGAGCCGCTCTTCACGCTCCCCGAATTCGTGCCATACTACCGCGCCGTCTATGGCCGCAGCGACAAACTCTCGAAGGCGGGCGAGAAGGCGCTCGCAAGCCTCGCGGCGGGACGCAAGGTGCGCTCCCGCAAGGCGCTGGACGAGCTGGAAATGCATTACCGAGTGGCGCGGCTCCCCGATGGGCAGCGCGTCCGCGAACCGGCGGCGGCCGCCACTTACGAGAAGGCGCTCGACTGGCTCGTCAGCACCTACCTTGGCCACTGCGGTCCGCGCTCGGCGGAGCAGCTGGCAGTCGAGCTGCGACTACCGGAGCAGGTGGTCGAGCAGACGCTCTACGACCTCGAGGAGCGGGGGGCGCTGCAAGGGGGTAATTTCGTGCTGGGGCGGCCGACGCCGCACTACCTGCTGGCGGAGGACGTCATCTACCTCGAGGCGCACTCGCGCGGCGACCTCTGCGTCATCTCGGAGCGGCAACTGCGCAAGTACCTCGACACCAAGCTCTTCCGCCGTTTCGCGGGGCTGCAGGAGCTGTTTGACGCCTTCGGGGACGTTCCGTCGGCGCGCATCGCCTACTACCGGCTGGAACAGCAGTCGCTCGCCGAATGGTGGGAGTGGCGCGACTCTGATGCGCTGCTGCAGGGGCGCTTCTCCGGAGGGCGGCTGCGGCATGTCCCGGCGCACCGCATCGGCGCCTTCCAGGCCGTCTATCGCCGGCCGGCCGAGGGACGGCTACAGAAGGATATCCTCGAGCTGCTGAAGCAGAGCAAACCACTGACGCGGCACGAAATCACGACGCGGCTGGAGCGCAACCCCGAGCTGGTCGAGCCGGCGCTGCGCGGGCTTGAGGACAGCTTGCAGATACATCGCTTCAACCGCCAGCGCAACCCCTGGACGACGCACAACCGCTATCGGCTGCTGGAGGAATTCGACGCGCCGGAAGACCCGGAACGGGTACTCGTGAAACAGGCGCTCCGCGGGCTGGGGCCGCTCGGCTTCGCCCCGCTGCGGCGCGAGACCTGGCTGCCGCTGGCGGTGCTGCGCAACCTACTCGCCCAGCTGCAGGAGAGCGGCGAAGTGACGCGCGTCGTCGTGACGGGGCAGACGCGGCTTTTCGTATACGCACTCACCGAGGAAGTCGAGGCACTGCAGGTGCCGATTGAAGAGGAGACGGTACGGGTGCTCTCGTGGCGCGACCCGATGCTGGTCCACCTGCGGCGCGAGGTCTTCTCGCGCTACGGCGACGCCTGGACGCATCCCATTACCAAGGGCGGAATGCTGGTCGGCTACATCGAAATGTGGGCCATGTCGGGGCTGCTCGAGGTGCGCGAGCTGTCGCTCGAGCGGCCCGAGCTACTGCCCGAAGTGCTGGCGGCGCTCTACGAGCATGGCAGCTACCAGCGCGAGTTCAACAGCAACGTGATTCGCATCAAGCGGGTCGAGGGTCGGCTAGTCAGCGAAATGGACGCCGCGCAGCGCGCCCCGTTTCTGGCAGCGGGCTACCACGAAGTGCGCGACTGGCTGGTCCACGGCCCGATTGTTACTGAGCAGTTCAGCCCGCGTGAGCTGGATGGCTACCTGCTCTGGCGGCAGCGCATCCACCCGCAGCGCCGCTTCACCGACGCCCGGCAGGCATTCCGTGAAATGGGCGGCATCCGCTCCGAATTCGAGCTTTCGCTGCGCATCCAGGGGCGCTTCTTCCACCCGCGTGACTACGGCGAAGAGTTCGACCTAGTGCAGGGGGTGATGATTCCCGGCTACGCCACCTACAGCACCGTGCGGGACGCCATGGTCTACCGCGACGCGCGCGACAGGCCGACCGAGCCGGACGACAGGCGGGTGCTCTCGCTGGCGGTCGACAACCGCGGCATGCCGCGCGAGGAACTGCTACGACGCAGCGGGCTCGACCCCGACACGTTCAAGATGACGCTATCGCGGCTCTACCACTCGCTGCACATGGTGCGCACCCCGCGCGGTTACTACCGTACGCTCCCCGTCAGGCGCGTGCTTGACCGCGACGAGGCGCGCTTCCGCGTCGTGAAACGGCTGGTAAAGCAGTTCGGAATCGTCTCGGCCGAGCGGTTGGGACTGCTGGTCAAGAGCGAAATCCCGATGGCCGAACTGCGTGCCATCCTCGGCCGTATGGAGCGCGACGGGACGCTGGTCAAGGGCTTCCTGCAGGAGGGCGATGACACGCTGATGTGGCTGGTCAAGAAAGACTTGCAGCAGGTTCGCGGCCACGCTTTCCAGGGCAGTTTCGTCCTGCACCAGGCGGACCGGCTGGCGCACTACCTCTCCAAGGAGGTGCGGCAGGAGTTCGGACTCGGCGCCTGCTACGTCATCTATTCCGGCACCCACCGCACCGGCGCGTTCAAGATGCGCAAGCGCGGCAAGGACGCCGTCGTTTCGCACTTCGTCGGCGGAACCCACGAGCGGCACGTCATCGAGGCGTGGGCGCGGCAATGGCGCATGAACCTCGAATGGGACCTCGAACAGGAAGAGGTGCAACAACCATTGCAAAGAGAGGGTGAAGCAAATAGTGACGAAACGCCCGCGCCAGCAGAGGCATAGCCTCAGCTGAATTTGCCGTAGACCCGGTCAGGGATTTCGACGTGGATGCACTGCGCCAGCTCCTCGTCGAGCGTCCCGTCCTCGAGCGCAGCGCGCGTGCGGCGCGGCACTGTTTTGGGGCCCATAACAGCGCCCGGCCGGGCGGGGTCGTCAAGGTAGTCGGTCTCGAGCATAAACTCCGCTCCCGAGGCGGTGGCGGCCCGCAGGTTAGTGCGCGACGCGATGACGGAGACGACCAGGCCCGCTGGCGCCTCGAGCGCGCCGGGACCGCCGTAGTGCTTCACTAGCCTCTCTTTAGGAAAGCGCGCGCGGTCGGCAATCTCACCCAGCTCGGCCATCACTTCGGGCGTCCCGGACTCGGTGTGCAGCACCGCCGCGCCGTCCACTTCACGCGTCCGCGCCAGCGCCTTCACGAGCACGCGATTGGCCTGCTCCCACACCGCCGTGTCGACCGGGAAATGCGGGCGACCCAACTCGCCCAGCCCCGCCAGTTCGCCTTCGGCGACAAGGGTGCAACAATGATCGACTGCTTTTAAATACAGATCTTCGGCCACAATAAGGCCCAGTTTTTCGGACATCTGCACCAGTTCGACCGGGTGCGGGGCGGCCACGACGGCGACGCGCGCGCCTACTGCGCGCGCATCGCCGGCAAGGCGCAGCGTAGTGGCGACCTGCGCCTCAAACTGCAGCAGCTCCTGCCATTCTCCGTACGGCTTGTGGACCAGCACCAGCCGGCTGCCGCCTGCCTTCAGGAACTCGCGTACGGCATCGCCGCGGCGACCGCGAGGGTCGAGGTGGAAATGGTCATCGGTGACCTCCATTCGAGGGGTAAACTTGCGGAACAGTTATATGAATGGGTGTGTGGGAGCCCCTCCGGCCATGAAGCGTATCCTGCTGTTCCTGTCATTGCTTTGCGCAGCCGCCGCCCTCGCGCCACAAGCGAGCGCGTCCGACTCAGTTTTCCAGCTGAATACCGAAGACCCTACCAACGGCTACGCCGAGGTCGATGCCGGGCAATTCCAGAACATGACTGTGCGGATTATGAACGAGAACGACGACCCACGCGAATTCGAGCTGGAGGTGCTGAACGCGAGCGACCTAAACAGCGAAGGGCTGAAAGTATACTGGACCCACAACGGGCAGGAAGAGCTGAGCGGGAACCCGACCAAGATTGTGGTCAGCGTCTCCGACAACTCAGAAAGGGGCGGCATCCAACTCACGATCGAGGCCAACCCGAACGCGCTCTACGGAAACTGGCTCATCAGCCTGCGCGCGCACGACAAGGACAGCACGGTCGACCCCGACCAGCAGAATCGCTACCTCAACCTGACGATTCACGTCAACGAGAAGCCCGGTGTGACCGTTTCCGTTTCCGACTCGTCCTCGACCGACCTCTCGGTCGATGTCGATAGCGAGGCGAGCTACACGCTACGGGTGCAGAACACCGGCAACCGACTGGACACCTTCAACCTGGACGTTGGCGGCGGCGACTGGGACTACACGCTCGACACCGAGCAGGTCACCCTTGACCCCGGCGCGAGCGAACTGGTCGGGCTGGCCATCGAGACGGACTCCGACGTCGACTATGGCGACAGCGAGTCCATCACGATTGGTGCCACTTCGGTCAACCGGCCGACGACCGGTGAGATGGATTCGACGGTCTACATTCGTGTCTTCGAAGGCGTGCTGCTCGACCCGGTCACGAGCGAGAAAAGCGGCGAGCCGGGCGCAATGGTAACCTTCGACTTCACCGTGACCAACAAGTGGTCGGAGGAGGTCATTTTCACGCTCGAAAAGAAGGACTGGTACATGGGCACTATCGAGAACAAGCCCAGCAACTGGGGCTTCACCGACGCCTCGAACGATAACACCATCGATGGCTTCGGGACCGTTACCGCCCGGGCACGGATTACGATTGCGAGCGACGCCAACGCCAACGACGTCGTGACGATTATCGTCAAGGCGTACGTCGGCAGCGGCGAACCGACTGAGACTGAAATCGACGTGCGGGTCGAGGGCGATTATGACCTGCGGTTCGAGCCGCTCGAAATCAGCGAATTCGACGTCAATGTCGGAACCGAGATTTTCCTCTCGGCGTTCCTCGAGCTGACCAATACCGCCAAGGTGAGCGACGAGGTTCTGCTGGAGGCGGAATGGACTATCGGCGGCGACGACTGGGACCTGAACATTGCGGGCGGCTCGAGCTGGAAATACTTCGCCGCGGGAGAGACCAAGAAGGTCTACGTCTCGGTCAAGGCACCGCCCGACTCGGAAGGCGACATCACGACCCTCAGGATTACCGCCAGCTCTGGCGGTGACGGTCTCAAGAAGGATAACGTCGAGCTGAATTTCCGTGTCGCCGCAATCAGCGGTGGCAGCGGCGGTAGCGGAACCATCAACGTCGGCGAGGAGAAGGAACTGCCGATACCCATCGAGGTGCTGGTCGGGACCGTGCTGCTCATCGGCCTCGGCGCCTCGTCACTCTTCTTCCTGACGCAGCGTTCGAAGAAAACGGGAGGTGAAGAGGGGGCGCCGGACGGTGCCTACTCCGACGAGTGGGGGGGCGTCGATACGGGCGCAGCCGCTGCTCCGCCAGCGACTGCGCCCGCGGCACCAGCGCCTCCACCGGCCGCGGCTGCCGGCCCCGTAACAGTGGCATGCCCCGGCTGCCAGACGCAGCTGCAGATTGCCGACCCGACGCGGCCGCTGACCGTCAAGTGTCCCACCTGCGCGACGCCACTGACGCTACAGGCGACCGCGGGCGCAGCCCCACCGACTGCGCCCGCACCGCCTCCGGCCGCCGCACCAGCACCCGCCCCGGCAGCGCCGCCACCGGTCGGGCCGGTAACGATTAGCTGCCCCGGCTGCCAGACGCAGATGAAGATAGCCGATACGCGGCGGCCGCTGACGGTCGCCTGCCCCGGCTGCCAGACGCAGCTGAAACTCACCTGAAGCAGGCGTGGTCTAGTGGTATGACTGTGGCCTTCCAAGCCACCTACCCGGGTTCGAGTCCCGGCGCCTGCACCAGCGCGGTCAAGCCTACTGGTTGTGACGAAGGGTGAGCCTACCCCTCGAAAGCGACCAGTATTGCCACCATCAACGCGATTACGCCAGCCTCCGGCTGCACAAAGTAATTATACTGGGGCCAGCCCCCTGCGGCGCAATGCGACACTTCGCACTGCTCATCGGGCTGCTGCTGCTGGCGTCAGGCTGCCTCCACCCGGGCGACGGCGAGGCGAACCAGACCCCGAAGGCGAAAGCCGATACCGAAGGCGGCGGCCGCACCTTCGCGCCGGACGCCGAAATCTGGTTCACCGGCGCCGGCTCGCGCGACCCCGACGGGGCATACCTGGAATACTTCTGGGACTTCGACCGCAATGACCAGCACGACAAGATGATAATCGGCGACGTCAACAACAACGGGCGCGCCTCACACACTTACCCCGACGAGGGCGGCTACACCGCGACGCTCACGGTGCGAGATGTCGACGGCGCCGAGGATACCGCGACGGTCACTGTCACCATCAAGGACGAATCGACCTCACTGCGCGCCATCATCACCACCAACGACGAAAACGAGGCGACCTACCGCCCCGGGCAGCCGGTCGAGGTCGACTTCAGCGCGGCTGACTCGACTGCCGAAGGCAGCATCACGAAATACGAATGGGATTTCTCGTACGACTCAAGCGTCGGCTTCGCGGCTGACGAAGAGGGCGACAGCGACGAGGCGACCCGCGAGTTCGAGTCGGGCGTCTTTGTCATCGCGCTGCGCATCACCGACTCGCTCGGCGAGACCGACGAGGCGAATGAGCCGGTGCGGCTCTACATCAACTACAACAACACCGACACGCGCGTCATCGGCTCCGGCACCCATGAGCACGACCTGCCGGTCAACGACCTCGGGCTCTACGCCGGCGGCAACCTGCGCTATATCCAGCTGCGACTGGAATACGACGCTGGCGGCTCGCACGGGGCGGACCTCGACCTCTACCTCTACAACCTGACTGGCGAGGAGGTCGCGCGCAACGAAACGCACGATACGTCGCAGGCGGAGCAGGTCAACACAATCCTGCTCGAATACCACAATTCGACCCACAATCAGTGGTTCGACGAGGAAGGCGAACTCGGAGACTGGACCGTCGAAGTGGTCCACCAGCGCTCATGGGGTGCGGACCCGGAATACACCCTCTGGATGGATGTAATCTACTGGGAAGAATAGGCTCAATCCCGCCCAGTCAGCACCGCGCCGCGGCCAGCCCTGCCGTCAAGCAGCACCTGCAGCGGCTGTTTCAACTTCAGGTGGCGCACCGGCCCGTCTTTAGTGGCCGGCTTCTGCGCCTCGAGCCAGTTCCAGTCGATAGCGCTGTGCGGGGCGGTAAGATAGCCGACGCTGAACGAGACAATATTCTGGAAGAAGTGCGTGCCCTGGCTCGGCTCGACCGGCAGGTCTGCCAGCTGGCACTCGATAATGGTGCGAGCGCCCGAAATCTGCGCCCAGTTTACCGGGATGCCGAGCCACGGGTCGGAAGAACCCCAACGACCGGGGCCGATGAGCAGGTAGGGGCAGCCCGCGCGCGCTAGCTTGCGGTTCAGCTTCTCGATGATTTGCGCGGCTTCGCGCGTCTCGGCGCGGTCGAGCCGGTCGGGGTGGATGTAGATGATGTCACGTATCTCTTGGATGACACCATTGCCGAGCGCCTGCGATGAAGTGCAGAGCGCCCCCTCGACGCTATCGAGGTCCACCTCGACGTCGACCGACTCCCACACCAGCGGCCGCGCCTGCAGGAATACGTAGCGGCGGACGCCGGGGGCGATGATGACGGCGAACTCGATTTCCACGGGGCCGCCCATTCCCTTCTCGGCCTGCGCGAGGAAGAGCTGCGTCAGCCCGGAGAGCGGGAACTGCGCCTGCTTGGTGACGCCGGCGAAGGTCACCAGCCGTACGCCGGCGCGCGCCAGCCCGTCGTAGATGGCGTCATTCTCGGCCGAATAGACCGACCCGATGGGGTGCAGCTGCCGGTCCATTTCGGCGCGCGCCAGATCAAGCTGCACGAGGCTTGCTTCGGCGGCACGTGTCGGCCGCTCCTGCTGCTTCGAGAGGTCGAGCGCCCAGAACTGCCGTTGCGACGACCGCAGGTAGTCCTTGGTCGACGCGAACTGGAACTGCTGCCGCGGGTGCGCCGGCGAGAAGCGGAACATCTTCTCGCCCTCGACCACCGCCTTGCCAAGGCCGAGCGCGACGGCGACGACTCCATCCTCTGGCGCGGCGTCGCCGAGCGGGTAGAAGTTGCGTGACCGTGCCACGCCCGCGAAGGTAGGGTAGAACGCATCGCCGTGCGGGAGCCCCGCCATTTCCTGAATGACTACCCCCATCTTTTCTTCCTCGATGCGGTTGGGCGTCGCGGCGATATACGCCTTCGACGCCCGGTAGAAAGTGGAGGCGTAGACCAGCTTGATGGCGTCGCAGAGGTGCTGCAATCGCTGCTTGGGGTCGGGGTGGTTATTACTCAGCATGTAGGTCTCGTAGACTCCCGCGAAGGGCTGGTGCTGCGAGTCCTCCAGCAGGCTTGACGAGCGCACCGCGAGCGGGTATTCCACCTGCTCCACGAAGGTCTTCAGGTCGTCATAGATTGACTCCGGAAACCGCGCCTCAAGGAATGCCTCCGCCAGCGCGTCGTCCTCCAGCTCCGAAGTATCCGAATACGCCAGCTCGCCCAGTTCGTTCGACTCGAGGAACTCGTCGAAGACCTTCGTGCCGACGACCGCCGTGCGTGGGATGCAAACTTCGATGTCGCCAAACTCCTCAAGGTCAAGCGTCGGCAGCAGCGCGTGGAAGTATGCCAGCGAGCGCCCCTTGCCGCCCAGCGACCCGCCGCCCAGTCGCACGAAGTCGCTCCCCGCCTCCAGCGCCTGCGACGAGTAGTCGGCCACCTCAGCCTGCCGGCGCTGCTTCTCGAACGCCCGCAAGGCGTCGAGCAGGAACTGCCGCAGCTCCTCGTTGTCGGTGAATTCGGTAACGACGTGCGGTCGCAGGCTGGTGGCGAGGTCGAACTCGGTGCGTGCGCGGAACCACTTGGAAAAACCGTGGCGCAAGGCGTGGTAGCGCAGCGACTCGCCTGGCACGTCGGGCAGCAGCTTGCGCATCTCCACAAGATCCTGCGCGCGCCCCACCTCTTTCCCGTCAGGCAGTCGGAAGATGAAATCGCCGAAACCAAGGCTCTGGCGCATAAAGCTGCGCAAGCCCTTCAGCAACGACTGGTCTGCCTTGTCGATGAACTCGACCCCCAGCTTCGCAGCAACCTTGCGGTTCTCCGGCAGCGACGATTGCAGCATCACCGCCGCGTCCGGGCTTTCGCGCTGCACCTGCGTGATGAACTTCTTCCCGGCCTGGGGGTCGTGGCTCCCCTCGCTCGGGAAGCCGGCGTCGCTGATGACCCCCAGCAGGAACGGTGCGTAGCGGCCGTACAGCTCCTGCGCCTGCTCCATGTCGGTCGCGAGCAGGATTTTGGCGCGGGCGCGCATCCGCAGCAGCTTGTGGTGCAGCGAGAGGCCACCTGCCATCAGGCTCCCGGTCTGCTTCATCAGCTCGGAATAGAGCTGCGGCAGGAAGAGCGAGTAGAAGCGGGGCGAGTCCTCGACCAGTATCAGCACCTGCACCTCGCCGGCCTTGGTGTCGTGGTCGACGTTGCGCAAATCCTCCACCAACTTGACAATCGCCAGTAGCACCCTCGCGTCGCCCGACCAGACAAAGATGCGGTCAATTGCATCGCCCTCGTGGAACAATGCCAGCTCACGCGTGTTGTAAGCCAGCAGCACGACCGGGATTCCGGGCTGGATTTCCTTGGCGCGGCGGCCGAAGACGTGCACCGCCATCTCGCCGACGCGTGCCATCGTGATTACGAGGTCAAACGGCCGTTCCTTCAGCAAGACGAGCGCCCGCTCACCGGTCGCGGCGTGGGTGATGCGCGGCGCGTAGGAGAGGTTGAGCTGCTGGTAATCGACCAGCAGCAGCTCGTTGAGCCGGCCATCCTCCTCCAGCGTGAAGTAGTCGTAGGGGCTTGAAACCAGCAGGATATCACGGATGCGGTACCGCATCAGGTTTTCGAACCGGCGGTGCTGTGCGCCCCACGTTGCCATTGCCCTGCAAAAAGGAACCTATTTTAACCACGCATGTTAACGTACAGTGTGAAAGCCATCATCATGCTCAGCGGGGGCATTGACTCCCCCACCGCGGCACACATGCTCCAGCAGCAGGGCTGGGAGCTGGTCGGACTGCACATGGACAACCGCCCCTTCACCGACGACCGCGAAACCGACAAGACCCGGGCGCTGGCGAAACACCTCGGCATCCCGCTCTGGATGGCTCCGCACGGTCCCAGCCAGGTGAAGATTGCGCGCAACACCGACAGCCACCTGCAATGCCTGCTCTGCCGCAGGATGATGTATCGCACCGCCGCCGCGCTGGCAAAGCAGGTCGGCGCCGACGCGATTATCAACGGCGAGTCGCTGGGGCAGGTTGCGTCGCAGACGCTCCCCAACTTGGCGGTGATTGATGAGGTCTGCGACATTCCCATCCTGCGGCCATTGATTGGCCACGACAAGGTCGAAATCGAGCGCGTCGCGCGCCAGGCGGGGACCTTCGACATCTCGACCCTTCCCAGCCTCTGCTGCACCATCGTCCCCGAGAAGCCGGCCACTGCGGCGTCGCTGCCGCAGGTCGAGAAGTGGGAGGCGCAGCTGCCGCTGGAGGAAATGGTCGACGACAGCGTCAGCGGACTGGTGCAGGTGCTGTGAGCTTCTACCTGCTGCGCCCCTGCCAGAACTCGGCCGCGTTCGAGCTGAAGCCCCACAAGACGGCGAAGCTCGATTTGCAACAGGCGCTGGAGTGGCTGCGGAAGCGCAAGTTCCGTAAGGTTGTGGACGCCGGCGTGATGGTGATTGTCGAGCGCGAATGCATGGTCAACCTCTACCCTTCGGGACGGATGCTACTCCGCACCAACGATGAAAAACTGGCGGAAAAGCTGGCCGAGGAAGTAGGATTGCTGCTCAACGGTGCCACTTAACTACCGATCGTCAAGAAAATGGCGACTGAACCTTTTGTCTCGATTGTCGTGCCGACCACTGGCACTGTGGGCTACCTGCACGGAATGGTCAAGTCAGTCGCGCGGCTCGACTACCCACGCGATCGCTTCGAGCTAATCCTGCTGGGCGATGCCGAAACCCCGCTCCTGCAGCGGGCGCGGGAACTGGCGCAGGAAGGCGGGATTGCGCTGCAAGTTATCCTCGACCCGGTCGCCGCGGGTGAGAAGCGCAACCGCGGCGTCGCGGCGGCGCAGGGAGAGTTCATCGCCTTCACCGATGACGATACCATCCTGCGCAAGGACTGGCTGCGCGCCGCGGTGCGGCACCTCGCGCGCAATCCCGATTACGCCGGCGTCGGCGGGCCGAACTTCACCCCGCGCGAGGGGCTGCCGTTCGCGAAGGCGGTCGGACGCATTTTCG
>Ga0208748_1000947_pt1 | contig 13974 bp, 10 predicted proteins | sample Knorr_S7_td_Bott_FD_185599 | JGI IMG/M metagenome (GOLD analysis project Ga0208748, IMG submission 185599) | Marine microbial communities from Southern Atlantic Ocean transect - Knorr_S7_td_Bottom_ad_4513_LV_A (SPAdes) (version 2) | ecosystem: Environmental > Aquatic > Marine > Oceanic | place... | reverse complement strand
CGGAGGGCATCGGCGGTTTCGCCATCGGCCTCATCTAGCGGTGTGTCACCGTGTTTTTCCTGTGTGTTCATATCCGCGCCATTGGCGATGAGTAGTTCGGAATCCCAAAAATACGCAGCTTCTCCGTGTTAAAAAGAGGATAAACTGGCCATTCAAAAGGGTCGCGTCGACTACGGTTGATGACTGATCGCTTGTCGTAGTACAAAATCTTCAATGTTTCGAGCGCGAAATAGGCTTACTTTAACGGCCAATCTTTCGACTCCGTTCGAGCCGTTTTTAAGAAGCGCTCAAAAATAGAAACAATCTCTGGATTCAAGTTCGCGACGTCCTTCTTTTCGCCGATGTCCTTGGCCAAGTTGTACAGCTCCAAATCGGCCTCTTTTTTCGGACGCACCACTTTCCAATTTCCCCAACGGGCAGCCTGCTGAAAACCGCGCTCAAAGAATTCCCAATACAAAAAACGATCGTTGGTTTGCTGCGCTTGGCCAAGCAGCTCGGGCAACACACTAATGCCATCCAACCCTTTTGGTGCCTTGGTCCTGACAAGGGCGGCAACGGTTGGAAGAAAATCAGCAAACGACCAAATGGCATCGCTGGCTGTATTGACCGGAATGTGGCCTGGCCAACGGGCGATCATTGGCGTTCGTAATCCTCCTTCATACATGGCTCGTTTCGCTCCGCGAAGAGGGCCGCTGCTATCAAAAAGACCGTCATAACGATTCGCTGCACCGTTGTCGCTGCAGAAAAAAACGATCGTTTTTTTGTCGATCAGCAACTCTTTAAGAAGCGCCATTATTTTGCCAATATGATCGTCCATCCGGGTAATCATTGCCGCGTAGACTTTGGCCTGTTTCGGCCACTCTTTATTTTCATACGGGCCGAGGTCCGGGATTTCAAATTGAGCATGCGGCACCGTGTAGGGCAGGTAGAGGAAGAAAGGTTTATCCTGGTTTTTGCGGATGAAGCTCAGAGCAAAGCCGGTGAATAAATCATGCGTGTATTGTTGTTGTTTGCCGTCCGCGTTGCCGGGTAAATCAAAGCGGCCTTCGTTCAGCCATATGAATGTCGGATAGTACGAGTGAGCCCGACGTTGATTCAAGTAGCCGAACCACTCATCGAACCCCTGCCGGTTTGGAGTGCCCCCTGTCATCGGCTCGCCCAACCCCCATTTGCCGGTAATGCCGGTCGAGTATCCGGCTCCCTTCAACACCTCGGCAACTGTGACATCTTCCGCACGTAGCGGAACTCTCCCTTTCCCGCCTCCCAGACCTTTGACTCCGCCTTTGCCGAAGTTCCCGCGCACGCGCGTGTGCCCGGTGTGAAGCCCGGTCATCAATACACTCCGCGACGGCGCACAAACCGTGGAGCCAGCGTAGCATTGGGTGAAACGCATACCCTCGATAGCAAGTCGGTCGATGTTTGGCGTTTGGATATGTTTTCCGCCAAAACACCCGGCATCGCCATATCCCATGTCGTCAGCCATGATTAGGACAATGTTAGGACGCGTATCGGCTTGGATTTTCTCAAACCCCACCAGAAGCACGGCTGCGATTGTTGTGAGTAGGAGGTGTTTCATTCAGATTTAATCCTCTTCAATTTTAACCCTATAAAATGTGTTATTTTTTAATTCTGCGTTTAATTCAATACTCAATTCATGCGGCCACTGATATTCCTTTGGCAAGGGATCTGATAGCTTAACCTTAATCCATTTTTTTAAATCTTGTGATTTCTCAATTGTAAATCTAGGAACATGAAAAAGTGGAACATAATCCAGTGTGTCAAAGTTCAGCAGATTAGTTTCATGATTGAAAACACCGATGATCTCAACCAAGTAGCCGGAAATGGATGCTTCAATTGTATGTTCATCAGATTGAAAATCTAATCCATATTTTTCCGCAAATTGCCTAGGAGTAAGCATCTCGTATTGACCGGTACGTTCATTGAAGGATTTCAAATTGCCTTTCTTGTCAACGGACCAAGTGCGAACGCCAAAGCCACCATGTTTTTCAATGTATTGGTCGAGAAGATCTTTTGCGGAGGTTTCTTCAAGGTTAAATGTGCCGGAAAAGACTACGTCTGTTTGCCTCCAACTTACATTGTAATTAGCATTAAAAAGAATTGTATGCGGCATTTTGTTCCCACCCCTCATGGGAAATGTCTTAATTGACTCAAATTTTGTGTTTTTCCATCTAAATGGTTCATTAAAATTTAAGGCGATTTTGAATGTTCCATCTCCAGCAGAGCCATTGTTGTCGATATTCAGAATAGCTTTGTTGGGTTGTGCGAGAATAAAGGGAACACCCTGTGTTAACATCATCCCCATGATTAGCAATGTTAGTTTCATGCGTTAAATTAATTATTCACCTCTTCAATTATTTTCACAACAAAACAACTATGATTGTTGTGAGTAGTATGTGTTTCATTTTCCTTCAGCTTTCAATTCTGCACCCGTCTTGCCGCCGTGCTTGCGGAGGAGGTCGATTATCTCCTTTTCGCCATTGGCCCAATCTTAGCGGGGACACTCCATCAGGCTCCTTGGCATTGACGTCTGCACCGTTGTCGATTAGAAGCTCGACGATTTCCTTGTGAGTACCTCCAGCTGCATAATATAAAGGGGTCCAACCGTACTTATCCATCGCATTGATGTCTGCACCTTTGGCGATAAGCATTTCAATAATTTCCTTGTGGCCTCTTTGAGCCGCATAATGTATAGTAGTCCTACCATATGGATCCTTCGCATTTACACCCATACCTTCATCAAGGTGCCTGTTGACATCTTTGATGCGTCCCGTTTCGGCGGCTTGCCAAATATTCGGTTTCCAGCACCCCACCAAAAGCACAGCTGCGATTGTTGTGATCAGGAGGTGTTTCATGTCACCCAAAGCTCAACTTTTTTGATTATTTTAATAAGTGATGATTTTGGCGCTACCATCAATCATCGTTCTTCTGCCTTTTTAAGTTTGGTAAGATTTTTCGGAACTGATATGTGACGCCCCACAAATTCTCGGGACTCAAGGTGGTGCCATATTTCATAAAACGGGTGCTGCCATCCGCAAAGGAGTAATTGGAACCACCACCTGTATCCGAACTCCCACCACCGTGTTTAGCCTGATCAATTTCCTTCACATCGTTTCCTTCCCCCTGATAATAATCCATGTGTGCATGGCGTGATCCTTTGCGCTTTTCACCGAAGGTGATCGTGTTGGAGGGTTCAGATATATAGGACATCTTCATACCTATCGGCCATTTCCATTTCTCGAATTCTTCTTTGGTAAGTCTAGTGGCAAAGAAATCATTGAATCCATTTATCAAAAAACCGTGGTTAGCGGAGAATCCATCCGATGGACATTTAACCACTGCGTCTGCCACATAGTAGGGTTTAAGAGAAGATATCCAACTTCCTCGCCCCGAAATGCGGGGAGGAAAATGGTCGTCATGATCGTCGATATACATCTGAAGCCCCATATGCAGCTGGCGCAAATTGCTGAGGCACTTGATCTGGTTTGCCTTCCCTTTCGCCCGAGATAAAGCTGGCAACAACATACTCGCCAAAATTGCAATGATTGCGATCACCACCAGAAGCTCAATGAGCGTGAAAGCATAGCTTTTATTTTTTGTTCTCATTCAAAAGTTCAGATGGATTAAATACATCACCATTCCCACGTTTTGATTTCATGGCGAGCCAACCGTCATCCCGTTGAGCGCAGTTTTCAAGCCGTTTTAACTGTTGCCGCTGAACAACAACCTTGCTGCGTTCAGGTGGTGGAGTGGGTTGGTTTAGTTGACAACGGGCGGCTTTACCTTGATGTTCACTTCCTCGACCTTGATGTTCACTTTCTCTAACCATTTCATCGCCTCAGTCGGCACTTGGGACTTTTGCTCCTTGGTGTTGACCGGTCCATCAAAAACTACCTTTCCGTCTGAATTGATGACCTTGAGTGTGGCCTGTCCGTTTGTGTTTTTGTAATACAATTCGCCTCTCTTTTTATCCTTACCCACATATAACTGATACTACTACTTACGACACGGAGTTAGAGCTGGATACGGCGACGGAGTTAGAATTGGACGTGGGTGAATCTTTCTTGCTCACCGTATTAACCTTGTCGTTAACGACCTTTTCTTCCCCTTTCACATCCATGTAAGTGGCAGGCTCGGTTTCCACCGTTGTGGCACACCCCACCAAAAGCACGGCGGCGGTTGTTGCGATTAGGAGGTGTTTCACATCAGTAAAATGACAAGTTAATTACTCATTAGATCGCTTTTAAATCCGTTATCTGGGTTTAGGGTTTTGCTTGATCAACTTAAGTGCACTTTCAGCAAAGCGTTTGCCCAGTGTCTTGTATCCCTCGGCCGAGTAATGCAGGTCATTCTGGATTTTTTTACCCTTTCGATTAGCTCCATCATTGAGATCATCCGTATTCACCCAGCCAAATCTGGGGTTTGATTCAGCCAATTTCACTTGAATCTTACGAACCATCGTCCAGTGGGGATATCTCCGGTTCTTTAGATCGAAGTCACTGAGGCGCCCGATCACGAAGTTTATATCGCTGCGGCCAAGATCCTTGCTGAGTTGATCGTAAAGCCCCTTTAGGCTGACTTCATATACTTCACCCCATCGCATCTTGGCGTCCCTTTCACCCTGCATCCAGATGAAGGTGACTGAATTCAGAGTCTGCCCCTTGATTTTAGGCATTACCTTCCCCATGAGTCGGTCATAGAGATCTCCTGTTTGTTTGGGTTTTTCTCCCTCAGGTGATTTCCAGTCCTTCCACCAGCGTTGTATGGGTTGGCCACCCAAAGCATCCTGTATTACGATTACCTTGTCTTCTCCCAAGGCCGCTTTCACCGCCGGTGCAAACGCTTCCTCAGGGCGGTGTCCCTGCATGTTCGATTGCCCTGAAAGAATAAAAAGATGCTTGCCTGTTTCAGTTGCTCCAGCCCCTCTCGGCTGCGTCAGAGCCAAAGACTCGACTAGTACTATCGTGAATAAAAGTAGTGGTTTCATTGATCCGTGAAAAGTTCAGCTTAATTTTTTATTGATTGCAATGAGTTTCTTTGATGGCACGGCTAAGGCAAAATTTCCAAAAAAGGAGCCGGTACACCGTTTGTAAACCAAGTGTAAAAAATGTGAGTTGTTTAACCATTTGGCATTCAGCAACTTTGCTTTAGCGCCGTTCATTTGCCTACAGCTTTCAATTCTTCTCCCGTCTTGCCGCCGTGCTGAGGTCGCGGTGACTCCAGGAGCCGTCGAAACAAAGCTCGTGCAGGTGACCCTCGCGTCCGCGATACACGTAGTAGCGTGAACCGGTCAGGGCGGACACCAGGCCCGCGGGCTCTCCCGCCGCGCGAGGCGCCCCGGCGAGCACCGTTGGATTGGTGAGCTGCCAAGCGTCGCCATTCCGGGTCGCCTCCCGGATTTGCCCGGCTGAATCGCGGTAGGCGAGGTGGTCGCGATTGCGTTTGGCATCGTGGATCGCACACGGATTCCCGGCGATCTGCCCGGCCGGTGTCCCAAGCGGCTCCAAGTCACGGAAGCGGTGTCCCCTGTCCAATGCCTGGACGAACGTGTCGCGTGGGCCGCTGTAACGGCGATAACCGGGCTGGCGGCTGCGTTCGATCCAGTCAAACACAAACGGCTCACGGGAGGGCCACCGCTCCGCGGCTCGAAAGACGATCACGCGTTTGCCGTCGGCATTGAAACCAATCGGCTGCCCCCGCGCCGGGAGACGGTGGATGAGCCGGGGTGACCAACCCCGCCGGTCATTGGTGGCTGTGTCCGTAAAGAGCGTCTGTTCACACGCGGCACCGAACATGGTGCGATAGGTCACATGCAACGCCCTTCCGCTGCGCGAGATGATGACACCGCCGGCGGGACGCGGCGCGGCCGGCAACGGGTGATGCCGCCACTGTCTGTCCTTCCAGATCTCCCGCAGCCGTGCCGTATCGTCGGTGTAGACAATGTGCGGCACGCCGTCGAGGACAGCCACCGACGGATCGCAACTCGCGGCGGGGATGCCGAGTTGCTCGGTGAGGTTGGTGTGCCGCCAAACCCCGGCGTCAGCATCTCCCGAGACTCTCGACAACTCGTGGATGTGCCCCGCCTTTCCCCGGTAGAACACCCGCCGATCTCCCGGGCCAAGCGAGCAGGCAGTGGGACGGCCGGCAGCCGGGGGCGCCTTGGCCAGCATGGTGATTATCGACTCCCGCCCGCGACTCCCGTCGGGGAACACGGAGAGTTCGTGGAGTTGGCCGTCCACGGACCGGTAAACCACGTGCCGCTGTCCGTCTTCGCCTTCGATCATGGCAACCCGATCCTCGACGACCGGGGAGGTCTCCCGCGAGAAATACTCGTCGGTGTAGCGTTGAAAAGACTCAGCGCCATGACGGACGAATTTCTCGATCTTCGCGATCTCCTCGTGCCACCGCTCCATGTCGTATCCGTTGGCTGCAAACTCGCGCCCGATGTCGACGGCAATGGCGTCGCGATGACGGCGGACTTGGCGCAGTGCGTTCCTTGGAGAAAGCGCGTTGTTCAAATGCCTGCGGACCTCCTGCTGGTAATACTCTCTGTAGCCCGCGTTGCCGAGCAGCGCGAAAAACAGTTGCCTTTGCAGGCCGTGCCCATAGGCGCCTCCGCTGTCGATGAACGCGTACGGATTCGCATTCGGCTCATACGGCCCGCCTAACAGGCCCCACTCGGCGTCCCAGCACAGGAAGATCCATTTGCCATCCGGCACGCGCCGTGCCGCATACCAGTTGTTGTGGGGCCAGTCCAAGTTCAGCGTCCAGAGATTCAGGATGGCGTACGAGGTGAAGTTCTCGATATCCACCCGCCGCGACAACTCCTCATAGTTGGCCGGGTTGGAGAAGTCCGTCGTGCTGATGAATTTTCTCAACTCCTCCCAGCCATGCCGTGAACCGCTGAGCACGGTGTCTCCTGTCTTGATGACGTCATATTCGCCCGGGCCAAGGTGCGAAGCGAAGAACTCCTCGTCCATCCGCTCGACGACGTTGAACACGCCGTGGCTGGCCGAGTTGACGAGGAGGACATACCACGAGCCGCTTGAGGAAAGCGCCCCCATGTCGCGATGAAGGTCACGGATCACCTGGTCGCGGATGTAACTGCCGTGGGATCGGCCATCGTTGAAGTTCGACCGCAGGACCAGTTTGTCGAACTCCTTCACCCCGGCCTCCGGGATGATTGGGTGATCCACCCGGCGATCCCCGTAAATCCCGCGAAAGTATGCACGGTACGATTTCTTGATGTCCAATCCGCCGCGACGGCCCGCGCCGCCATGAAGCCGGAACCCAAAGCCGGTGGCCGCAACCCGTTCCCCGTCAGGATTGAAAAGCTCGAGGAAGGCGGGTCGCTCACTGCCGCGGCCTCTGGCGCTGCTCTGGAGGTGCACCTCAAGGAAATCGGCCGGCATCATCGAGACCGACAGCACCGGCAGCGCGGGACGGCGGCCACACAGGTAGGTCGCCGGGACGACCGGGCTGGCCCGTTCGTTGCCGATAAACGCCGCCGCACGGAACAGGGACGTATCAACAACCTCGATCGGTTCGCGGTACAACCAGCTTGAGCCGTCGGGGTTGGAACCGTCGGTCGTGTACCGGATATTGACGGCCGCGGATGACTTGTCCCTGATTTGAATCGTTTCACCCTGACCGATCGCGCCCGGTTTCGGAAAAAACGAGATGCGGGACTTCACCGGTTTCGGTTGCTGCGGGCCGGCGTTTGCAGACCCGGGGGTGGGAGTCAGGAAATAATTCCAGTCGGCCGGTGACGAAGCGGGTCGCCCGAGGGACTGGTCCGCGACTTGGCGCTGGTACTCAACTCGGTCGGCGATGCTTCCGTCCGGAGCGATCAGATAGAGCGAGCCACCGTCTTTCTTGAGCCGGAAATTGGCGTGGCACACGGCGGGAAGCACACCCAGCGCGATCTGGAGTGACATGTCCGAGCTTTCCCGATGCGTGTTCAACCCCGCGACCGCCAGCACATTCTTCCCCTGCCGAAGGAGCCCGGCGTTTGCCGAGAGGTCAAACCGTTCCGCGAAACCCGCCTCGCGACCGTCTCGCGCGACGCTGTCGAGGTTCGACTCCCCGGCGGGGGCGTTGACGGCGGCGACACGCGTCCCGTTCAGGTAGGCGGCAAAGCCGTCGTCGTAGTCCACCTCGAGGACGAGCGACCCCGATATCAGCGGCTCCTTCAGCGTGAACTCGCGCCGGATCAGGACGGCCGTCGTGCCGAAGGGCAGTTCGGTCGCATCATCCTCATCCCCATACCCGAAACCGGCCGGGCCAACCGCGAACGCGCTGTCGTCGAAACCGACAGCGGTCCAGCCGATCGTGCTTTGCCTGTTGCCGGATCCGAGGAGATACCTCCAGTCGGCACCGGGCTTGATCAATATCGTCTCGAATGGAATCGTGGCGGCCGATGTCCTCAGCGCTTGGGGAGCGAGGGAAACCCGGTCAAGGCCGGACATCCACACGAGATGATACCCGCCCGCCGGGATCCGGTTGTTCGGGAAGGCCCACTTGTCGGGGACGTTGGGGTCGTTGGTCAACCGGTACCCGCCGAGCCGCATCGGCGAGGCGCCCGGGTTGTGGATCTCGATCCAGTCGCTGGTCTGCCCCTCGTCGTCGAGCCGGCCCGCGCGATTCGAGGCAAGGATTTCATTCAACCGCAGGCCGCCGCTTGCTGAAGAGATCCCCGCCTCAACGCGAACCGAATCGCCACCCTCCGCCTGGGCAAGTTGCCCCAACGGCCCGGCACCTGTCGCAGACGTCCCCGCCACCAACAGCGCGGCTGCGATGGTTGTGATCACGAGTTGTTTCATTTGCCTCCGGTTTCCAGTTCGGCCCCGGTTTTACCGCCGTGATTTCGGAGAATGGCGGCGACGTCCTCCTTTTTGTTCCTGACGGCCCAGTCCAGCGGCGTGTCCCCGAATGCGATGGTCACATTAACGTTCGCGCCGTTGGCCAACAGCAGTTCGACGATCTCTTTTTGGCCGGTCGAGGCCGACTTGTGCAGGGGAGTTGTTCCGCCGTCCCCGTTCACGTTTGCCCCCTTGGCGACGAGCAGTTCAACCATCCCGTGGTGACCTTCTTTCACGGCCGAATCCAGCGGAGACTCTGCGAAGGCATCCTTCGCATTGACGTCAGCGCCGTTGGCCAACAGCAGCTCGACGATGTTCCCACGATTTTTTTTCGCTGCTGAAAAGATCGGCGACGCTTTTCGCTCACCCCCCTTGGCCTTGACGTCCGCGCCTTTGGCAATGAGTAGCTTGGCCACTTCCCCGTGGCCGGCACTTGCCGCGAAATGCAGCGGAGTCAATCCGTCGGCATCCCTCGCGTTCACGTCCGCGCTGCTGGAAATCAACAGTCCGGCGACGGCAACCTTTCCGCCACGGGCCGTGTAGTGTAGGGCGGTGGAGCCCCATTTGTTTTTTGCATCCACGCCGGTGCCGGCGGCTAGATGTTGCTGGACGATCTCCATGTCTCCCTTCCACGCAGCCTGATGAATGGGGATGCCGGGCACTTCCACCTTGGCGGCCGGGTGGACGGATTGGGCCTCGGCTGGCTTTTGCGATGATGTCGTCCCGCATCCTGCCAACAGCATGGCTGCGATTGTTTTGAGCAGAAGGTGTTTCGTCATATGTCTCAGAATGATGACAACAGCACAACCAGCCAGCAGACTCCGACGGTGTAAAGCGTCACCGTGCCACTGCCCCGATGCCGGCTGCCCAGCGGCAGGATGTAGCGGTGAATGATCGCCGCAATGAACAGCCCAAGCACCGTCCCGACGACCGGCACAATTACAAACAACCAAACGATCCCCTGCACCAAGTTGAGCAGCATCGGTAACAGGCCAAGCAGCAGGCAGATCAACAAGACCGCTCCGATGATCCACAATGTCGATTTTTTCACCACCTCACTTATATCGCCCCCCTCCCCGTGAAGGAAACAGCGATGTCATCATCCGAAAACAGATGAAAATAATAGCTCCCCACGCCGAAAATGAATCAGGCCAGCCCGAGCAGTTCACGGGCCTCCCTGTAGCCGGCGGCGGTGTTGCCGTATTCGCTGGCGGTCACCCGGGCCAGCGCGACGAGCTGCCGCCAACGGAAGGCGGGACGTGTCTTGACGAACTCCTCGCTCACGGTACGGTAATATTTCTCGGCGTGCAGTGCACCAAATTCGCTGGTGGCATAGCGCAGCAACAGGTCGAACACCGGCCGGGCATCGTGGCCCAGTTCGCCGTAACGATGGATGATTGCGCTGGCGCGAAACTGATCCTTTTCGCGGATCGCGCCGTCGGCGTTTTTCAATAGCGTCTTCGGATCCTTGTCGCGAACTTGCCCGACGTGCTCGGCGCGCGGATACGGCTTGGCGGTGGCTCGGCCGGCCTGTCCCGCGGTGTGGTACGCCCCGACGATCAAACTGGCCACGGTGTTGCGGTGGTTGCTCACCCGCGCGATGTTGCGCCACGCATTGATGGCGTCCGAGGCGTGCACGCCGACCGAGTCGCCATGGACGCTGCCGACCTGTTTTTTGCCGTTGTGCATTATCGCGCTCTCGCGGCCGGGATCGCGCAAAAGGAGTTGGTTCGCCGCCAGCGACATGGCCTCGCCGATGTCCTCGGGGTCGTATCCCTCGGCCAAGGCGGCCGCCACCGCGCCAGCCGACTGCTCCCGCGTGCCGGCGAAGACGGTTTGGCTGAGTTCGCTGATCCAGCCGTCGCCGCCCTTGCGTTTGCCCAGCTTGCGATCCAGCAGGCGATGCTCGTCCAGGAGCTTGGGCAGCACCGAGCGAATCCCAGACTCGCGGCGGTTCCCTGATTCGTTACTGACGCAGTAGCGCAACGACTGGCGAAACAGCGTGTGCGCCTGCTCCTCCCCGGTGAACTCAAGCAACGCCCAGGCGCGCCACGACAACACCACCCGATGCACATCGACCTCGTCCTGAACCGCGTACTGCAAATGGTTGTAGGCTTCGCCGACCGACTGGCTCGCCATGGCGGCGAAGGTTCGCTCGGCTCGGTTGACATCTCGCGATCGCGTCGCCGAGCGCAGCAGTTCGCCACCGGCGGGCGCTTGGCCAAGCGCTGCCGGAGTGACCGGCCGCAGCACTTCCCTTTTGCGGCCGCCGAACTGCTGAATCCGGCTCGTGTTGCGATACAGCACCTTCAGCACCGGCAGCGGGCGCAACGCCTCGGGCAGCTCGCGGGACATCTCGTAGGCGGGCGCGAGGGCCATGATGGTGTGAAACCCCACGTAATCCTGCCCACCAAATGTGCGGGCATTGGCCAGCGCACCGGCGGCGATCAACGTTCGAAGATCGGTGCCGGCCTTGATTTTGCCGACCAACTCCCGCTGCAACTTGTCCGCCGGCGTGTCCTGCATCAACGCCACCAGCGGCTCCAGCTTGCCGAACGAGAGGCGGCCCGGCCCCTCGTCAGCGAAGACCGGCGCGAGGCCGAGATCGAACGCCAGCGTGGAGCCGACGCTGCTGACCAGCATGCCCCGGCCAACATCGGCGAGAAAGTCGCGGCGGGAATTGAGACGGAACCTGGCGTCGTGAGAATGGAGGGATGAAGGTTCTTTTTGCATAGCGATTCGAGGATAAACCTCGAGATTCCCCCCGTCAAGCCGCCCGTCCCTACCCAACCAAGCACTTGGCCAAGCGCGCCTTTGCCTTGGCTTCGGGATGGCGGTTGCTACGCTGCCGCCTAGCCATTTGAACGCATCATGATACGCCTCATCCATTTCTCTGCCTTCGCCGCCTTCGCCGTTGCCGCGCTTGGCCAAATCTCAAAACCGGCCGATGCACCCAAGCCGCTCTCCCCCGCTGAGAGTGCCAAACTCGTGAACCTCCCGCCCGGCTTCCGGCTGGAACTGGTCGCCGCCGAGCCGCTCGTCCGCCAGCCCTCCGGCGTCTGCTGGGACGCGCACGGCAACCTCTTCGTCAGCGAACTGCACGGCTACAACATCGAGGGCCAGTTCGACATCGAGGAGTTGAACAAGACCGGCAAGCTCGACCGTGTCGTGCGGCGCATCGCCGCCAACGAGGACGCCATGCGCCGCGCCGAGAAGGAACAGTTCGGCACCGTCAAGCGGCTGATCGACTCCGACGGCGACGGCGTGATGGATCGCGTCGAGGTGTGGGCCGACCGGCTGCCGGCCTGTCTCGGCATCTGCCCGGCTCGCGGCGGCGTCATCGCCATCTGCGCGCCAGACATCGTGTTCCTCGCCGACCGCGACGGCGACGGCCGCGCGGAGGTGCGCGAGACGCTGTTCACCGGCTTCAAGTTCGGCGTCATCGAGCGCCGCATCAACTCGCCGCAGTGGGGGCCGGACAACTGGATTTACATCGACGGCGGACAGGGCGGCCACATCACCGGCCCGCGCCTTCCCACGCCGGTCGATATTCCGGTCACCGGATTTCGCATCAAACCGGACGGCTCAGCCATCGAGCCGGTCAGCGGCCACACCGGCACGTACGGCTTCACCTTCAACGCCGATGGCGACCGGTTCGTGATCTCCACCGGCACACCCGGCATCCAGGTCGCGCCGTTGCCGTGGCGCTATCTCGCGCGCAACCCGGACGTCGCGGTGAGTGCCTCACGCCGCAACGCCGCAAACTACAACACCTCGTTCCCGGTCAGCCAGCCGCACCCGTGGCGCACCAAGCGCGCGGCCGATCCCGGCTTCGGCAAATATTACAGCGACCACTACGGCACGGCCGAGTCGATCCCCAACGGCTTCTTCACCTCCGCCTGCTCGCCGCTCGTCTACCGGGACTCCGCCCTGCCGGGGCTGCGCGGCCAAATCCTCGCCTGCGCCCCGGCGCAAAACCTCGTCCACCGCGCTCTCCTCAGCCGCGACGGAACGCTCCTCAAAATCAGCCGCGCGGCGGGCGAGGCGAAGTCGGAATTTCTCGCGTCGGGCGACATTTGGTTTCACCCGATCCACCTCTCGATTGGCCCGGAGGGAGCCATTTACATCGCCGATTATTACCGCGAAATCATCGAGGATTACTCCGCAATCCCGCGCTATTTGCAGCAGCAATACGGACTGGCCGACGGCAACGACCACGGCCGTATTTGGCGGCTCGCGCACGACGACATGCCCGAACCGCAGTCGCCGAACCTGGCCAGGCTCAGCAATGCCGCGCTGGCCCGCGAACTCGCCAGCCCGCGCCATTGGCGGCGCCAAACCGCGCGCCGCATACTGCTCGAGCGCGGTGCCCGACTGCCCAAAATCGCCCTGCCGACGGACGACACCGCCGCGGCCGTCAACACGCTGTACACGCTCGACGGCCTCGGACGACTCAACGACAACACGCTCGCCGCCGCGCTTGGCCACGGCGAACCGGGCGTGCGGCGGCATGCGCTGCGCCTGGCCGATCGCCGGTTTGGCGAAAGCGAAAAACTGCTCGCCGCCGCGCTGCAACTGGCCGACGACGACTCGTCGGTTGTCCGTCTGCAACTCGCCCTTTCGCTGGGCGAGAGCAGCGACCCCCGGGCCTTGACCGCCTTGGCCCGCTTGGCCAGGCGGCACGGCGGCGACGAGTGGCTCGGCGATGCCATACTCACCTCCCTTGCCGGTCGTGCCTCGGACATGTTGGCGGCGCTCACCGACAAACCGGCCGAGGCTCACGGCGCGCGCGGCCTGATCGCCCGGTTGTGTGGCTCGATCGCCACCCGGCGCAACACCGCAGAACTGTCCGCCGCCATCGTCCACGTCGCCGGGTTGACGGATTACGGTCTGCAACTGGCGTGCCTCGCCGGCTTGCGCGAGCCGTTCAAGTCCGCCACCCAAGTGGCCCTTTCGGACACAGCCCGCGCGGCGCTTGATCAACTGACTGCGGCAGACGACGGCGAGGTGCGAATCGCAGCGGTCGGCCTGAAGCAAATCTTGAAACTCGAGTCGCCCGCCGATCGCGCGGCGCGCTTGGCCAAGGCGCTGGGCG
>Ga0208748_1000946_pt1 | contig 13978 bp, 21 predicted proteins | sample Knorr_S7_td_Bott_FD_185599 | JGI IMG/M metagenome (GOLD analysis project Ga0208748, IMG submission 185599) | Marine microbial communities from Southern Atlantic Ocean transect - Knorr_S7_td_Bottom_ad_4513_LV_A (SPAdes) (version 2) | ecosystem: Environmental > Aquatic > Marine > Oceanic | place... | reverse complement strand
AAAGAAAAAACCAGCTAAAAAGACTGCAAAGAGAAGAGTGGTAAAGAGAAAACCAGCTAAAAAGACTGCAAAGAGAAGAGTGGTAAAGAGAAAACCAGCTAAAAAGACTGCAAAGAGAAGAGTGGTAAAGAGAAAACCAGCTAAAAGTAGCAAATCCAAAAGAAAAACAAGAAGGTAGGCTCAATTTGAGTTGAATTGTTTAACGAATTTATGTCTAAATTATTATGAATACTCATGAATAAACTGGATCCTGCACTTGCCAAGGCATGTAGTGAAATTACTCAAAATCTTCTAACAATTAATCAACCCAGTAAAAAACAAGTCAAAGAAGAAATCATCAAAATCTGTACAAAATATGCACTTGAGAGAATTCCTAGAAACTATGAGATTCTATCAACAGTAAAAGATTCAGATTTTGAAAAATTAAAAAATGTATTACTAAGAAAGCCAACAAAAACAGCATCAGGTGTTTCAGTGGTTGCATTAATGCCAAAACCATATGCATGTCCACATGGACGATGCACATATTGTCCAGGCGGAATAGAATTTAATTCTCCAAACAGTTACACAGGAAAAGAACCATCATCACTAAATGCAATTGAAAATGATTTTGATCCTAAATTACAAATTACATCAAAGATTGAGAAATTAATTTCGTTTGGGCATGATCCAAGTAAAATGGAAATTGTTATTGTGGGTGGAACATTTCTATTTATGCCAAAAGACTATCAAAAAGATTTCATAAAATCATGTTATGATGCATTAAATGGAACAAACTCAAATAATTTAGAAGAAGCAAAATCAAATAATGAACATGCTTCAATTAGAAATGTAGGATTCACGATTGAAACAAAGCCAGACTATTGTAAAAAAGAACATGTGGATTTAATGTTAAGTTATGGAATAACAAGAGTTGAGATAGGAGTACAATCATTACAAGAAAGAGTTTATGAAATTGTTAACAGAGGTCATAACTATAATGACGTAATAGAATCATTTCAAATTTCAAAAGATGCAGGATACAAAATTGTTGCACATATGATGCCAGGATTACCTACAATGACACCAGAAGGAGACATTGCAGATTTTAAAAAATTATTTTCAGATCCAGAATTACGTCCAGATATGTTGAAAATTTATCCTTCTCTAGTAATTGAAAATACACCATTGTATGAAGAGTACAAGCAAGGAAAGTACACACCATATTCTGATGAAGATATGATCAAAGTTCTAACAGAAGCTAAGAGAAATGTTCCAAAATGGGTTAGAATAATGAGAATTCAAAGGGAAATATCTCCAAAAGAGATCATTGCAGGTCCAAAATCAGGCAATTTGAGACAAATTGTTCATCAAAATCTTGCAAAATTAGGAATATCATGCAAATGTATCAGATGTAGAGAAGTAGGACTATCTAACAAGAAAGCAGATGTAGGAGATGTAAAACTAACCAGAATTAACTATGATTCATCAGGAGGAAAAGAAGTGTTTTTGTCATATGAGGACAAAAATGAATCAATTTATGGATTTTTGAGATTACGAAAACCAAGTGTAGATGCACATAGAGATGAAATTGATCAAGACACATGTATCGTTAGAGAGATTCATGTATATGGAAAATCTTTGAAACTAGGAGAAAAAGGAGATAATGAAATACAACATTCAGGTCTAGGAAAAAATTTGATGAAGGAAGCTGAAAAAATATCTAAAGAAGAATTGGATGCAAAGAAAATTTTAGTGATTAGTGCTGTAGGTACAAGAGAGTATTATCAAAAATTAGGGTATTCGTTATATGGACCATACATGTCCAAATCATTAAATTAGTGAAAAGAAATGACAGAACTAAAAATTATCGGAAAAGGGACTTGGATTGACAAATTAGCATCAGAGTTACTAGAGCGTGAAAAAGTTCTTGGAAGAAATACAGATATTCTAAGAGTAGAAAGTGGTCTAGGGGCATCAGGAATTCCACATATTGGAAGTCTAGGTGATGCAGTAAGAGCATACGGAGTAAAGTTAGCATTAGAAAACTTGGGATACAAGTCAGAACTAATTGCATACTCTGATGACCTTGATGGATTAAGAAAAATTCCAGAAGGAATGCAAGAGTTTGGTTTAGAAGAACATATTGCAAAACCAGTATCGCTTATTCCAGATCCTTATGGGTGTCATGACTCTTACGGAATGCATATGAGCAGTATTCTATTAGATGGATTAGAGAAGGTTGGAATAAAATATGAATTTAGACGGGCAGTTGACACTTACAAACAAGGATTACTAAAAGATCAAATACACACAATATTACAAAACAGTTCAAAAATTGGAGATAAAATTTCAGAACTTGTAGGACAAGAAAAATATCAAAAATACTTGCCATATTTTCCAGTTTGTGCAAATTGTAATCGTCTCTATACAGCAGAAGCTACGGAATACATTTCAGATGAGAAGAAAGTGAAATACACATGTCATGATACAGAAATAGGCTCAAAAATAGTCAAGGGTTGTGGTCATATTGGAGAGGCAGACATTGGAAAAGACCTAGGAAAATTAGCATGGAAGGTAGAATTTGCAGCAAGGTGGGCTGCATTTGATATTAGATTTGAAGCATATGGAAAAGACATCATGGATTCAGTCAAAGTAAATGATTGGGTAGCAGATGAAATTTTAGAATTTCCACATCCTCATCATGTAAAATATGAAATGTTTCTAGATAAAGGAGGGAAAAAGATTTCAAAATCATTAGGTAATGTAATTACTGCACAAAAATGGTTAGAATTTGGTACTCCAAAATCAATTCTATTATTACTATACAAAAGAATTACGGGTGCAAGAGAATTAGGATTTGATGATATTCCATCACTAATGGCAGAATATAATGAACTTGAAGATATTTACTTTGGACGAATCAAAGTAGACAATCAAGCAAAATTGGTAAAATCAAAAGGATTATTTGAATATGTAAATCTCCTAAATCCTCCAAAGCAATCAAGTACACATGTAAACTATAGGTTAGTAGTTGAATTAACAAAAATTTTCAAAGAAAACAGAGGAGAAAGAGTAATGAAGAAATTATTAGATTATGGTGTAATCAAAAATCCAGAATCAGAAATAGAAAAACTCATTGTACTTGCAGGTAATTTCTCAGATGAATTTGATGAGCAAGAAAAAATAAAAGTAGATTTGGATGATACTACAAAAAATGCATTGAAATTACTAGTTGATGCATTAAAAGGGGATGATGAATTAGAAGATATTCAAAATACAATATACCAAATTGCAAAATCAAATGATGTACAACCAAAAGATTTCTTTAAAATATTATATCAAATAATTTTAGGAACATCAAGAGGTCCAAAGATTGGACCATTTATTGCAGATATTGGAAGAAAACAAGTAGCAAAAACACTTTCAGAGTATACATAGTCATGGTTCATGGAGACCACAATAAATCAAGAAACAATGGGAGTTTTGCACTGATAATTTTAGGTGCATTGATGTTAATTATTGGGCCCCAAGAAGCAATTATTCCAAAAAGTTTGAGCGTATTTGTATGGGTTGGAGGTATAATTATTGGTAGTATTGGATTTTATCTGAAATTTTTTAGAGGTAGAATAAAACAAAAATAAAGAAAGGTTCATCTTTTAGAAAAAATCGGGAAGAAATATGGGGCTTTTTGGTAAAAAGAAATTAGACGATACAGTAACTGAAAAAAATGGAGAATCAATACTAAATGAAGAGAGGGAATCAAAAATAGAAGATTTAGAAAAAATATACAGTACAAACCAAGATGAAATTAATGAGATAACACAAAAAATTCAAACTGTAAAAGAAGAATACGATGAAATAGTTAGTAATTTAATGTTAGTCAAAAAAGAACATAATCAAAAAAGAATGGAATTAGATATTATTTTACGAGAATACAAAGAGGTTAAAGAAAAAATTAAAAATTCTGAACAAATTAAAGATTCAAAATCAATTAATCAATTTAAAAAAACTGAAGAAGATCTCATAACTATAAAAGATAATCTTAAAAATACAAAAGAAAAATTAGAGGAAAAAATAAATGAATATGATGAAATTGCAAAAAAAATTACAAAAGAACAATCCATTCTACACAATATAAAAAAGCAACAATTAGAATCTGAAAAAGAACTAGAAGAAGCAAATTCTAGATTGTACAATGCAAAAATAGAATTAGAGCAGAAAGATCAATTTCAAGAAACAGAAGTTCTTTCTTTAAAAGAAAAAGAATTCATTGAGGGGAATAATAATATTCAAAGTTCTGCAGGTGTGATTGAGGCAGCAAGTGTTGTTGTAGGCTCATTAAAATCAAAACTCAGCACAACACAAAAAGAACTAGAATCAATTCAATTACAATTAGAAAAAGAAATAGAAGAGCATAAAAAAACTAGAAATGAATTAGAAAAATTAAAAAAATTCTAAATCACTAAATAATCATAAATCATTAAAATGTTTTTTCCATTTTGATTTTATTTCTTGCTCAGAAATCCCCATATCATACAATGGTGAAGTTACAACAGATACATCAGAAACAGTTACCAATACAATTTCATGAATAATACTTTTAATTCCATTATTTTTGTAATATGATAAAATTTCATCATACATTTGCCCATCATTTAAAATTCTGGCGGTACCTTTGAACAAATAACCTCTTCTCAAAAGAGGATCAATTACATTAATTTCAACATCTGGATTATTTTTTAAATTATTTACAGTATCAGGTGAGCGAATATTTGCAAATGCCAAAAATTCTGAGGTCCAACCGATAATTGTGCCCTTTGGTGAAATGTTAGGGGTTCCATCAATGGATACAGTTGCAACAAAACCTAGTTTTTGTTGTTCCAAAAAGTCCTTTATTTCTTGAGTGATAATTGGCATGACAACTAGAAATAATTACAAGATAATTAATTTTCAGTATTATCGCATAAACTCTGCCATCTCTATTGAAAAGAAAAAGAAGCCAATCATACCACCAATAATTCCAATCCAAGCTGCAATTTTTTTAGATTTAGACATATGGCAAAATATCATGAACATACTATTGAATCTAATTGAATTTTTTTAGACAGTTATAATTACAATAAAATGAATCAACAGTATTGGCTAGTATCAAAGATATTGGAAGATTTTTTATATTCATAGTTGTAGGTCTTGGAACCATAATTGTAGGCTCATTTATGATTAGAGGTACAATGCACATGTGGGATAATCCAGAAAAACCAGACGATGAAAAAAAGGACTAAAAACAAGGAATAATTAGTAATAATTGAATTGATTCAAAACTCTACAATTAGAAAATCATTGGATCAATACATCAAAAATAGAATTAGAGAAATACCCACTGAGATTAAACAAACATTTCCAAACATCAAGCAAATTTGGAAGTGTAATGATGAATTAGATTTTCTTTATGGGTATTATGTTGGAAAAATAGAGGAGGGCAGTCTACATTATTTACTAAAGGCAACTAGAGCATCAGCTGGAGGATATGTTGATACTTTTGAGATTAGAGGAATAATAGAAACACGGAAAAAAGAATTACAAGATACGATAAAATCTGCAATCAATTAGTGAAGTAGAAATACTACAGCAATCAAGTAAAAATATGGTAGGACCGCAAGATGGAGGTTTTGGTTTTGATCAATCAAAAAAATATACCACCGTAGAGAATATTGATGAGGTATGCAACCAATGTCAAGCAGGTCAACACAAAAAATGCTTGAAAAAATCAAAACAGCAAGAAGTTTGTGAATGTGAACATTGTATGATTTACGGTTAAATTAAGAAATTTTTTAATAATATGAAAATTATCAGATAATCTTGTCAAATCAATATACATTTCATTGTAAATTCTGTGGAATTGATTTTGGGAATGATGTTATTCAATTAGCCATACATATTGGCAGAACACACGATAAACCTAGAGAATGTTAGATACTAGTAAAAATTTAGAAAATGAATTGAAATAACAAAATAATTGGATGTCATCATGATAATTCAACCCACATGGGTACGTAAAATGTTTGGTTAGAGGATGTAAATGTGAAAAATTAAATGTCAGATAGTTTGTTTTCAAGTTCTTGAATCTTTTTTTGAGTCGTATCAGAGACAATTTGTGCAAATTCTTTTTGTGCAGAGATAATTGAGGTTGCTGCGGATTTGTACTTAGGATCTCCTTTTTTGATTACATCGCAGGATTCAAGAGATGTTACATTACTAGTCACAGTAGCAATTGCATTTTTTTGATTAAATTTTACAATTCCATCAAATGCCTCAATGTACATGAGTGCAGATTCTGCTTTACACTTGTAAGTGACTCTACCTGTTTCAGTATTGAATAATTGAGTTACTCCACCAGGCTTTCTTGTTACAATTACTGTCATAAAATACAAGAAAATAAAGAGGTATTAATTATTTTAGAAAAATTACACTGTAGGTTCAGATGGTGCTGATGCCTCTACTGCAAGAAATTTGTCAATTTCATTAATTCCTAACTTATCTCTACCAAGAAGATCAAACTTTTGTAAAATTGTTTCAAACTTTGTTTCTTCTTGCACTTGTTCGTTGACAAACCACTCTAGAAATGCATATGTAGAATGATCTTTTTCTTTTTGTGCTATCTCCACCATTTTGTGAATTGCAGTAGTTACTGTTTGTTCATTTTTTAGTGCAGTTTTGATAAGGCCTTCAAGTGATTTGTAGAAACTGACTGGTGATTTGATTGCAGGAATAGTAGCAACTGCTCCAAGTGCATTAAGATAATGAACCACTTTGAGCAAGTGAGTTCTTTCTTCATCTGATTGTGCATAAAAATAATTTGCAGCACCTTGATAACCAGTCACCTCACACCATGATGCCATTGCCAAGTAATTGTTTGATGCAGATGCTTCAAGTGCAACTTGATCATTTAGTGCTTTTTTCATTTTAGTAGAAATTTTCATAAAATCAAGTCAGATTCATTAAATTTAAAGGGTTAGGAAGAAAATTTCATTATTAAAAATATCAATGCAAATCCAATTAAAAATACAATTCATGCAACACTAGTAATTTTCATTATTTTAGACGGATGGTCTAGTTTTGGGAGATATTTCCCAGTTACTAGTCTAAAATTGAAAATAGCAATGATTGGTGCGACAACAAAAGACAAAACGGTGGCAAAATCTACTAATGCCTTTAGATTATCACCAAACTGAAATATTACAACTAGTGAACCAGTAGCAATTATCAAAAGAATTACGATATACAAAATTCTGGATTTTATTCCCTCAATGGTTTCATTTTGTGTAAAAAGTAGTTCAATAGTTCTTTTCATAGACCTAGAATATCTATCAAACACTGCAATAATTGTTCCAAACATTATTGCAAAAGCTGAAGCTGAAATTAGGATATAACTCCAATCACCGATTGTATTAGTATACAATGTAACTACCTGGTGTGCAAATTGGGCATTGTTATTTGGAAGTTCTTCACCTGATCCATAGAAAATGTAATAACCCAAAGTCAGCACTAGCTCTAGTAGATGGAATTAGATGTGAAACGCCAATAGCAGTACTTGCAAATAAGATTCCAGGCCCAGCAGTTTTTGTAAATCTAGATAATTTCTCATTCATTGCACAAACAAAGCATATCTAAATTACATTAACAATCCATGAATCATCAACCCAAACACCAATAACTTTGGCACCAGTATTCCATAAAGAAATTACCTCAATTCCTTTTTTGATTTGGGAGATATGCTCTTCATCAGATACAGGATTGCCAGCACAATCAGAATGTCCAGATATTACAATTAATTCAGATTTATGGACATTAATTGAAATTCCAATTTTGAATTTAATTGATTCAAGATCGGAATTTGCTGCAACTGTTTTATCCACTCCAGGTTCAGTTATTGCATCAACAAAATCAACAGAATAATTTTCTTTAATCCATTTTGCCAGCGGAAGTTGAATTCTACCATCCATACAGGATACAGATGTTGCAAATTTTCCTTCAGCCATCAATTAAAGGAAAATTACCTGCCTTAAAAATTATTTTTGATATAGATAACAATTAGATGTGTGATCATTTACCATCCCGATTGCCTGCATTAATGCATAACAAATTGTAGGCCCAACAAAATTAAAGCCATGTTTTTTAAGATCTTTGCTTAGTTTTTCTGAAATTTCAGTTGATGCAGGTAAATCGTCTGGTTTTTTGAATTTATTTTTGATTGGCTTGTGATGTACAAATTCCCACAGATATTTGTCAAAAGAGCCAAACTCGGCTTGGATTTTTAGAAATTGTTTTGCGTTATTAATGGCAGAATTGACTTTGAGTCTATTTCTGATAATTGATTCATCTTTGAGTAATTTCTCAACATGTTTTTGGGTGTATTTTGAGACTTTTAGTACATCAAAATCTGAAAATACATTTCTATATCCATCTCGACGTTTGAGAATAGTTACCCATGAAAGACCAGCCTGTGCCCCCTCTAATATTAAAAATTCAAAGAGTTTCTTATCATCGTGTTGTGGCCGCCCCCATTCCTTATCATGATATGTCATGTTTGGTTCATCTTTTGCCCATCCACATCTATTCATCATTTACATGGAGTTAACACAAAATATTAGTGATTAGACCAAATCATCATGAAGTTAAATCAGCAATTATTCCAAATTAATAGAAATTTTCTTATTTGTTTTATTATTTCAGCATCGCTTTCAGCAGTAGTTGCACAATTACTTGGAGATCAGGATAATTATCTAAACACAACAATTACCATAGTTTTTGGATATATTGTATATTTTGGAATTTTTTCTGGTTTGTTTTACTTTGATAACATTAAACGTTATAGAAGTATGAAATCAAATTTAATCAAAAAAGAATTAGTTGCCATGATTTCATCATTTGGAGTAGGAGAAATAATTTATCTTGGAATCAGATGGCCAACTCTATATTATTTTCTTGAAATGGGGATAGAGCCATTCATTGCATCATTAATTTCAGAAATAATTGCAACAGCATGTTACATGATATCAGTTACAATATTTCTTAGAAAAACAAAGACGTTTTAGTTATTTTGCAAGCTGGTTTACTAAATCAGTTGATGTGATTAAACCAACAATTTTTCCATTCTCAGTTACTGCAAGTTTTCTAATTTTTTTACTACTCATTCTTTCTGCTGCAGCAGAAATTGGCTCATTATGGTTAATTGTGATTAATGGGGAGGACATTATTTTTTCAGCAGGAGTATCTAATGAAAGACTGTTTGCTGCAATCTTTGTTGCAAAATCCCTATCAGTTACGATGCCTATAGGATTATTATTTTCTTTAACAATAATGGCACCAATTCCACCTTGTTCCATCATTTTTGCAATTTGTAGTGCGGTTGTGGAAGTATTTACAGAAATTAATGTTCTAGCCATGATATCCTGAATTAAAATAGATGATTGATTGAAATCATCACGGCTCATCATAGATCTAAGGGTATTGAATATTTAAGAGATTCATAAAAAAATCATTAATTCAAACAAAAACTAGAATTCTTCATATCCGCATCGTCTACAAATTCCAGCACCATTACGAGAAATGATAGGATTGCAGTATTTTTGATTCATGGGATTTTCAAAATTATCTGATTAATGGGATGATGTTTGTTCAAAATGAACAAACAAGATAATTGAATTATGATAGGATTATTTTAGGACCATGATGAGTAGCGGACCCGACCGGATTCGAACCGGTGACCTATTGCTCCGCAAGCAATCGCACTATCCAAGCTATGCAACGAGTCCGAAAAGTTTGGGAAATTTACGCTTAATTTGGATTGCTATTAGTCAAAAGATTGGGTAAAAATGTAAGGTGTTTCTTCAGATTCATGAAATGTCCAAGCAGTAGGAAGTGAAATGGTTTGAATAGATTTTAAATTATTTTTATCAATTAATGTTCCCCACCCTGCTTCATTTTTTGGATCTGTAGGGTATTTTTGAGAATATGTTCCAGCAAGCACCCAACCAATATTTTTAAGATTGGGAATTGATTTAATTTTTTCAAAAACCCCAGAAGCTAATTCAATACCTCCCATCTGAGCAAGTCCACCAATAAAAAAAACTGGGTTTGATAAATTCAGTGAAGAATAATCAAAGGTTGTCGCATCTGAACAATAAGGATGAAAATTAAGAGGAGTAGTTAGTTGATTCTGGAGTTTGACTAGCATATCATCAATTTCTATACTGTATGATTCTAAATTCAATATTTTAGCACAAAATGCAATACGTCCATCCCCTGAACCAATATCAATTATTTCCCGAAACCCAATTTCTTTTGCAAGTAGAACTGCCACATATGCAGACATTATCCAAGTTGGAGAAAAAGGTGCATAACTTGTGCCATACTGAATACTACTCAACCAATATTTGTTAATGTCACCCTCATAAACAATACAAATAGTATCACCCACAGTTTCCTCAAAAGAATTGTAATAGATAGGATTCATTGTTGCAAATTGGTGCAACAAATCTAAATTTTGTTGTGGAATTGGAAATGAATCAGATGTCGATAAAGGTATTACTTCTTGAATTTGACTTTTACCATCATATGTGTTTACAAAATTTTTTTTTAAATGAATTAAATTTTTAGCAAGGTCTTCAATCATCAGACAATCCTTTGCCATATTGTTCAACAAATTCCTTGGTACTCATTTTTTTACGTAGTTCTTCGTAAAGTTTAGCATCGCTTTCAATTTCTTCTTTTGATTTTTGTTCACTAGAATTTGATTGTAAATTTTTAGTGGTCTCTTGAATGGATTTTTCTAAATTTTGTAAAATTTGAGGATGAATAGTATGATTAAATTTCTCTGAAATCAATTTTTCAGATTCTATAATTTTACCAAATAGAGATTTATGATCATTTGAGCCTAGTTGTTGTTTTAGCATAGTAATCATAGATGACATGTTCATAATTTGATAGTAAGTTTCAACTATATCATGTAAAGATAAATCAGATTGGGTAGAAGCAGAATTTATCAAATTAACTAATTTATCATATTCAGAATGAAACATTTGTGAAATATCATCAAATGAACTCATAAAGAAAAATTAATGTTGAATTTTTAAAAATGTTATGATTTATGCTTCTTGTTCTGCTTCTTGTTCTGCGTGTTTTACAAAAACATAGTTCATAATTAACCCAGCAATAATTCCACCAAGTATTGGGGCTGCCCAATATAACCAATGGAATTCCCAAAATCCAGATATTAATGCAGGACCAAATGTTCTTGCAGGGTTTACAGATGCACCAGTTAATGGTACTGCAACTAGATGAATAAGGAAAACCATTCCACCTATTGCAAATCCATGTAATCCAGGAGATGCCTTTTTGTGAACGGCTACCATAAAAATTACAGTTACTAAGAAGAATGTCAATACAGCCTCGATTGCAAATCCAGAACCAATACTGTTATTGATTAAATCACTTGGACCGCCTTGTGTTGCAAAATTTACTTTTGCACCTAATTCAGGCAACATTACCCAAAGTGTTGCAGCTGCTGCTACTGCACCAATTAATTGTGAAATGATATATGCAATTCCATCAACTATACCAATTCTTTTTGTAATCATCATAGGGATAGTTACTGCAGGATTAATGTGAGCGCCAGATACATGACCAAATGCGTAAACCATCAAAGCAATGGCACCACCATGAGCCAGAGAAATAAACAGTACAGATTGTGTGGTTAATTCTTCACCAAATGCAGAAACTGCTAAAATTACTGAAAGTGGACCAAAGAATACCAAGCCATAAGTTGCAATTGCTTCTGCAAGATATGCTCGGGGATTAACCATCAAGCAAACCCATTTCAGTTTCCATATAAAAGATTCGGACTTGAATATTGATCAGACCAGGTCAAAAAGCAATTAATTACAGATCATAAATTAGAATTACATATGATTACTGAAGGAGATAAAATTCCAAAATTTGAGATAAATGATGCAAATGGAAATAAAGTCAAATCTACTGATTTTAAAGGGAAAAAACATGTCATCTATTTTTACCCAAAAGATTTCACTCCAGGGTGCACTACAGAAGCAGATGAATTTTCAAAAGATTATAAAAAATTTCAAAAAGAAGGAATTGAGATTATTGGTGTCAGTCCAGATGATGTAAATTCTCATGAAAAATTTTGTAAGAAAATGGGAATAAAATATCCATTATTAGCTGATGTAGACAAGGAAGTATCAAAATTATTTGGAGTGTGGGGCAAGAAAAAATTCATGGGTAGAGAATACATGGGAGTAATGAGAAGCACATTTCTTGTTGATGAAAAAGGAAAAATTTTCAAAATTTATCCAAAAGTAAAACCGGCAGGACATGCAAAGCAAGTACTAGAAGACTTTACAGAATAAAAAGAAAAGAAAAGGTTAGAAACCTTTTGGTAATGTACCTTTAGATGATTTAGGAGGTTCTGGTTCAGCTTTTGCTTCAAATCCTTTTGGCAATGCACCACCTTTTTTATTTGCAGATACTTTTGCTGCATCTTCTGCGGCTGCGGCTTCTGCGGCTTCTTTTGCATCATCAATTTTTTGTTGTTCCAATCTTTTCAAATAATCAGATTCATAATCTGACAATTTGTCTTGTTTAGATTTGCCATCATCACTAGCATTTTGTGGTGGAGGTGCTTGTGCAGTTCCTTTTGGAAGTGTACCGTTAGGTTTTGGTGGGTCTACTTTTTGTGGTTCTGGGGCTTGTGCTGTAATGCCTTCAACAACCATGTCTATACCACTAAAACTTACAAATCTCTTCTCAGGAGGATGATAGCATAGTCTTTGTCTTGTTGCAAAGTATTGGTTTGATGGTTGTGTGTAACCGGTAACCGTTACTTTTTGATCATTCCAGTTTGTTGTTGGAACTGTTCCTACTGGAGCAGTTAATCTAACAAAGTATCTATTTGCTGGTGGAGTATAACCAGTAACCGTTGCTCTGTACTGATGAAAGTCAGTCATTGGTGCATTCATGTATGCAGCCTCTAATGCTTCTTGTACAGTTGCTGGTGGTTGAGATTTAGTCTCAGCTGGTTTTGGTTTTGTTTCAGCTGGTTTTACCTCTGCAGGTTTTACTTCAGCAGTGCCTTTTGGCAATGTACCTTTTGGTAATGTTGCTTTTGGCTTTGTTTCAGCTGGTTTTACCTCTGCAGGTTTTACTTCAGCAGGCTTTACCTCTGCAGGTTTTGTCTCAGCTGGTTTAATTTCAGCTGGTTTTGTTTCTAGTTGTGAAGCTAATTTCGTTAATTTTGCTTCTAATTTTGCGATTTTAACCTCTAGATCTTTTTTTGTATTTGTTTTACTTTTAGCTGCCATTTCTTTTACTAAATAGTACATTGTTTATTTATATTTTGATCAATCACAAATTAGAGTTGAAATTTATTCATTAAATTAAACAATAATATGTAAAAAATAGATAATTAGATCTGAAATCAAGAATTAATCAGGTTCCCAAAATTGCATTACATACATACAATTATTGCATCTCCACATTTTGACATGAATTCCATTATCAGCATCAACTGAATATTTTCCATCATCCATTCGAATTACTTTGGGGAGATAGCTTAATTCAGGATTTTCTAACCATTCATTTTGGTCACAATTAGGGCACTTAATTTTTGGAGTCATATCCAATATAGAATAGGATCAAAGAAGAATATTACTATTAAAAATATAAAATAAAGGATGTTTTTGAATTAGAAACCTTTTGGAAGTGTACCTTTAGGTTTTGGTGGGTCTACTTTTTGTGGTTCTGGGGCTTGTGCTGTAATGCCTTCAACAACCATGTCCATACCACTAAAACTTCCAAATCTCTTCTCAGGAGGATGATAGCATAGTCTTTGTCTTGTTGCAAAGTATTGGTTTGATGGTTGTGTGTAACCGGTAACCGTTACTTTTTGATCATTCCAGTTTGTTGTTGGAACTGTTCCTAC
>Ga0208748_1000944_pt1 | contig 13984 bp, 9 predicted proteins | sample Knorr_S7_td_Bott_FD_185599 | JGI IMG/M metagenome (GOLD analysis project Ga0208748, IMG submission 185599) | Marine microbial communities from Southern Atlantic Ocean transect - Knorr_S7_td_Bottom_ad_4513_LV_A (SPAdes) (version 2) | ecosystem: Environmental > Aquatic > Marine > Oceanic | place... | reverse complement strand
GCGGGACATCACATCCTGAAATAATTTATCGTTGGGCAGGCGCAGACCAACAATAATCACGGAACGAACCGCCAGCATCTGTTCCTTGCCGGTAAAGATGTTGTTGAGCATCGCTTGCTCCCCGTCGAATCCGGTTAAGAGAGACTGGGTCTTGATCGAGACATGGTGTTTGTGTAATGCCTGATGCACGAAAGGTTGCTCGTTGGTCATAATTGTCCAGGCTGATGCGTGGCCGGCCGGTGTTGCATAGGCAACATCAAAGCCCTGGATTGCCAGATATTCCGCAATGACGCCGCCCAGGTAATAGTTGTCAAAGTCATAAATCAGCACAGGACCTTCCGGAATAATCCCACCGGCGAGGTCATCCGGGGTATAGATTCCCGGGCCCACCAGTTCACCCTGGGGTATTTCCAGGGATGAGTATAACGACCGTGTCCAGTGTGCACCCGTAGCGATGGCGATACGCTGATGTTCCAGCGCAAAAATTTGGTCCACACCCAACTCGCTACGGGTATACAGGTCAACATTTGCCATCTGCCTGAGCGCATATAATCGGTAGTCCCGCACTCTGCCCCAGGCACTCAAGCCAGGCAGGGAGGTCTCAAACTGCAATCGCCCGCCCATCTCCGGATTGCTTTCGGCAATGGTGACATGGTAACCGCGCTTCGCGGCAATGAGGCCTGCCTCGAGTCCGGCTGGTCCACCGCCGACAATGAGAATGCGGTCATCACTGCCTGCTTTTTGCACTCGCTCTGGATGCCAGCCTTTACGCCACTCCTCACCGACGGTGGCATTTTGCGTGCATCGTACCGGCACGCCATCATGCCAACTGGAGATGCAAATATTGCAGCCGATACATTCGCGAATTTCATCTTCTCTCCCCTCCTTAATTTTGTTTGGAAGAAAAGGGTCAGCGATGGACGGCCTGGCCCCGCCGATCAGGTCCAGTACGCCTCTTTTAATCTGAGAAACCATGACGTCTGGAGATGTGAAACGGCCAACTCCCACCACAGGTCTGTTGGTCACACTTTTTACAAAATCAATGACCGGTTCATGTGATCCTTCGGCCTGAAATCGCGAGGCACCGCAATCGGAGGGGCTGGAATCCATTTTCACATCCCAGAGATCAGGTAAGTCACCAAGAAGTGAGACCACCTCGTGCGCCTGCGACTCAAAATGGTCGCTTGGCTTGGCACGCAATTCTTCAAGTGAGATGCGCAACGCCACCGCACAGTTGGCGCCCACTGCCTCCTTTGTTGCTTCTATCAACTGCCGCACAAATCGCGACCGGTTTTCCACCGAGCCCCCATAACTATCGGTCCGATGATTGTATTCTTCCAGCAGGAATTCGTACCCCAGATAACCCATGCCAGCATATATATAAACAATATCGAAACCGGCGCTGCGCGCACGCAGGGCGGCATTCACCTGCCAGCTAATGACATCACGAATATCTTTGTTATCCATTATTCGTGGACGTAAATTACCCATGAAACCTACATGGGTTGCAGCCCAGGGTATTCCTGACGGCGAGTAGGGGGCAATCCGCGATGTGCGATTCATGACCGCCGCACCACCATGCCACAACTCAATAGCCGCCAGGGCACCATGCTCGTGGATAGCCTCGCAACTCATCGCATGTGAGCGAATGTCGTTGTCATCCCATAACCGTGCAAAAGGTAAGGGGCTGTCATCGGAGGAAGGATGAGTCGACACCGCGCCAGTTGACACCACGCCCCAACCGCCTTCTGCTTTAATGCCGCGAAAGGCAGCTCTGGCCCTCGGGTTGGATTCGGTCATGCCGCTGGCGTGTGGTACCTGATAAAAACGGTTTGGCGCCAGGACCGGACCAATCTTTATCGGATCAAAGAGAATTTTGTAATTTGGATTCATTTTCATGTTGAATTCCGATACTTGGACAACCAACTGCACAGAAAACCAGGTATCCCACCAAAGACCGTCGGGTCGCCTGGATAAACCCCCAGATATTTGCCATGGGCTTGATACCCGATTAGCCTCCTGACATTTTCTGGATAACTGTCTGCGACTTCTCTTGGTATGGTCAAATAGTGGTTTTCTTCTTGACGCAACCAGCCCAGGCTTTAGGAGACAAATAATCCCGAGCGTGGTGTTAAAGCTGTGTTCGCCCCGCCTCGATGAATTGTTGATTGAAGCCAATAAAACACAGACCCTTTTGGCATCACAGCCTGCGTCACCTTGGATACATCGCCATCCGATTGCCATGTCCCTCGATGTCGAGGGACATGGCAGCGTGTCTACTGCACCGTGAGATTAATTATAAGATAACTTAGCGCCTGTGGTTTAACTACGCAAATTTGCACCTATCGATTCATACCGGCTCCTTGCCTGTAGGTGACATCTATAGGGTTAAGGAGCCCTTGTCATAAGCTCAGGTTTTTAATACGGTGCGTTGTCGCTAAACTCAACTGCGCCCGGTATATAGAACCTGAAGAGAATGGATATTTTTACCCTCACGATTGTTATCACCTTGGTTCTTTTCGTCGCTATTGGTAATTACGCCGGGAGAAAGGTCAAAAACCTGGATGACTATTTTGTTGCCGGGCGTCGCGCTCCCACAATTCTCATCGTCGGCACCTTAGTGGCGAGTGTGATGAGCTCGGTTGCTTTTCTCGGTGAGGCGGGCTTCACCTATGACGGCCAAATGGGCGCCTATCTGTTGTTCCCGAGCACAGCTGCGGCTGGGTATGTCATTGGCGCTCTGTTTTTTGGGCGCTATCTGCGACGCAGCCGGGCAAACACAGTGGCTGAGTTTTTTGGCCAGCGATTTCACAGCTTCCGTGTACGGCAAGCTTCGGGCATTATTATTATGCTCTCCCTCGGCATCTATCTCCTTATTGTCACCCAGGGCGCGTCTATTCTTCTTTCCGATTTGACTGAGCTAACTTATTTTCAAAGTCTCATTGTGGTATGGATCAGTTACACTTTCTTTACTATGTATTCGGGTTCCAAAGGTGTGATCCTTACCGACACCTTGATGTTCTTATTGTTTACGGGCGCCACCCTTGTCTTTGGGTATTACATTGTCAGTGACTTAGGCGGTATCGCATCCTCTATCGAGAATATGGCCCAACTTGAAAGCAAGGCCGGAATCGCCTCCTGGAGCGGCATTGTTGGTCCGGGGACTGAGTGGCCAACGGCGATGGATTACCTTATATGGGCATTCGTTATCGATATCGCCTGGAGCGCGGTTTATATTGTCGGCCCCTGGCAGGCAGGCCGTCATTTAATGGCGAAGAATGAACATGTCGTTCTTCGATCGTCGATGTACGCGCTCATTATCGTCGCTCTTTTGCAGATCGTCATCTACGGCCTTGGCGGAATCGTTAATCTCGTAAAGACGGATATTACGCCTTCTGAAACTGTACTGGTTTGGGCTGCGAGAAACCTGGTTCCAGATTTTTTGGGCGCCCTCGTATTGGCTGGCATCATGGCAGCGGCGTTATCGTCCGCTTCCACCTTTCTCTCTCTGGTCGGATTCAGCGCGAGCAATGACGTTGTGAAAAGAGAGAAAGCCCTGGATCTACGCTCTATACGTATCATCATGTTGATCGTCGGAGTCGTTGTCTTACTCGCGAGCTTCTATTTTCCACCCAATATCTTCTGGCTGATGCTGTTCGTTGGAACCGTCTATGCTTCCTCCTGGGGGCCGGTTGGCCTCATGAGTATATGGAGTAAGAGCATTACAGAGTCTGCGGCCTATTGGGGTATGTTGAGCGGCTTTGTGTTTAACGTGATCCCCGCAGGTCTTGAATACCTCGACTACATTACATGGCCGAGCTATCTTCACCCGGCTGTTATTGGCACGGTAATAAGCCTTATCACCATAGCCATCATCTCAAAAAGGGGCGCAGTGACGGAGAAAGAGGCTACCTATCGGTACGAGCTTCACATAACCCCTGAGGAAGACATTGATGCTAAAAAAACAAGAACGACTATGATCGCCCCTGCCGTGCTCATTCTATATGGCTGCATCATGCCATTTGTGATGGTAGATTATTACATCAAGCCCTATCAACGCGGTACGGGGGAAATTTTGCCGGATGACTCCATGAATTGGCGAACCGGAGAAGCCTGGTTTAGCCTGTCACCTGCGATCATCTTTATATCCCTCGGTACTCTTGCCGCAATCGTGATCTGGCGCAGTTACTATCCTAAACAACCAGGGACACTAACATCCTCTGCCTGATCTATCACTGACATGACCGGCACGAGCGCTGTAATCGTTGGAGCCGTCTTCTTACCCCTCGTGACCTGCAGCAGCTTTTTCGTTTCCCCGGAGGCAACCTGGATCACACAATGCTTACCGGCGGGCAGACATTTTTTGATCGAAACCACAGTGGTGATCCGACCACCGGTTTCTACAACTTCGGTAGCCTGAACAATGTATACCTGTGCGCCGCTGGTTCTTATCCATGTGGTTCAGTCGCTGGTACGCCCGGATACATGTGCAGCCAACAGCTGCTTCGATCAAGCTAATATCCTGATGATGCATCCCCGGGAATCGTGCTCTGACTTGTGTACTAGGGAAGCTCTGATTAATGTCGGTGTGCCGCATCACTTTTCCCGCGATGACCGCGTTGAATCCGTACTCACCCTCCGTGCGAATTCGCCTTGTCCTCACGAAAAAATCCAATTAATCAGAGCTTCCCTAGATACTGATATACCGGCCAGGACACAGCCACCATACAACGCGGTTTTCCTCTCAGCGAATGCTTGAGTAACTATAGTCCAACCGATCAGGCACAGAATTGCACTCTAAGGATGGCCCCACGCGCGGTACGGGCGCTTGCTATCAGGCTCGCGTTTGCGCAGGATAAGCACGCCAACAATCACTGCAACGTATTCGCGGTGCGCCCATGTGGCCCAGGTTTTGAAGGACGAATCCTGTGGGATCACAAGGTGATATCATAGAATTCTTTGGCAACAGAGACTTGCAATGGACCAAAAAACACTCAACGCGTTCATAGCTCAACGTTTGCCAGATCACGCCTTGGAGCAGGTGTTCTACAAGGACGAGAGCATTTATCGGCGAGATGTCGACCGCATCTTTATGCGCAGTTGGGTTTATGCCGGGCACACCAGCGAGATTCCCAAGCGGGGCGACTATTTTCTATTCAACCTGGCCGACGAGTCGGTAATTATCATACGCAGTGAAGCTGATGAAATCAGCACGCTCATCAACGTTTGCAGGCATCGCGGGTCCAGAGTGTGCATCAAATCCAGCGGTCAGACCTTCCGACTCACCTGCCCCTATCATGGTTGGACATATGCGTTAAATGGTGAACTACGCGGGGCTGCACATATGGATGATAAATTCGATAAGTCATCCAAAAACCTGAAATCGGTTCATATGCGTATTTTGGAGGGCATGATCTACATCAATTTTGCAGAAAATCCCTGCCCGTTTGACCCAATAGTGAAAGACCTGGAGGAAGTTCTCAAGCCCTATGCACTCGGGAGTGCCAAAGTTGCGGATCGAAAGAAATACTTTATCAATGCCAACTGGAAGCTCTCGCTTGAAAATTATACCGAGTGTTATCACTGCGCTCCCGCGCACCCGGAATACTCCCGTGGCCATGGTTTGACTCTGGGCAAGGAAAAAATGGAAACCCTTCTAGACGACGTAATGGCACGAGCGTCAGCATGTGGTCTGAGTAAAAAGTACATCGACAATTCTTATCCTTATGGCGAAGAGTTTGGCAGCGGTCGTGCATACACCCGATACCCCATGCTGCGTGGGCATGTAACCGGTAGCGAAGACGGAAAGAGTGTTGCCCCACTAATGGGTTCAATCAAGGATTACGACGGGGGCTGCACGGATTTCCAGGTGGGCCCAATAACCTTTGCACTGGCTTACTGTGATCATGTGGTGATCTACCGCTTTATACCTCTATCTGCACACACGAGTGAATGCGACATCACCTGGCTTGTTAACGGTGCTGCTGCAGACGGCATAGACTACGATAAAAGCAAGTTAACCTGGCTTTGGGACGTGACCACCGAAGCCGACAAGTTCATCATTGAACACAATCAACTGGGCGTAAACTCACGCTACTACGAACCGGGGCCATATTCTGAAATGGAAGCATTCACTGATCAGTTTGTGAGTTGGTATCTGGAATGTTTGGGTTCCTGATCCGAGAGGGACTACCCATTCCGGCCTCCTGTTGTTGCAACTGCAACATTCTGAAAGGCCAAGGCGTTTTTTAGTCTAGGAGTTCCGATTGACTAAAATTACAAGAAGAGACTTTATCAATGGAACGTTAATGGCGGCTGGGTCTTCCATGCTTCCCTTTGCGAGTACGAGTCAAACGGCTATGGCCGCACTCGAACCATCGTATTACCCACCAGCGCGTACCGGACTTCGCGGGAGCCATCCAGGATCAAGTGAACACGCACATAGCCGAGTATGGTCTGGGAAAACGGATTGGGGGCCAACCAACGACTTGAAAGAGGAGTACGACCTGGTTGTTGTCGGCGGCGGCCTCAGTGGGCTCTCGGCTGCCTACTTCTATCAGCAAGAGCACGGAAGAGACAAGAAGGTTCTCCTACTGGACAACCATGATGATTTTGGAGGTCATGCCAAAAGGAATGAACACAACGTTGATGGTCACACACTACTGGGCGAAGGCGGTTCAGAGTCTCTTGAATGGCCACATGAATTTGGAGAAACCGTACGCAATCTTATAAAAGATCTAGGCGTTGACATGGATCGATTTAAAACGACGTATGACGTTGACTTCTATAAGAGGCATAACTTAGGCGCCGTTACGTATTTCAACAAGCAGGCATTTGGCCAGGACAAGGTAGTGAAGCACCCCTTTTGTGATTATCCCGGGTTTGTGGAAGGACTTTTACGTCCAACGCTATCGATTGAGGAGGCTGTACAACAAACACCACTGAGCGAGAACGGCAAAGAGCAATTGCTGCGGGTCTTAAAGGGCGGTCAGCATGTTCTGACGCTACCCAAAGAGGAATTGCCGGAATACATTCGTACTCATTCCTACTTCGATTATCTAAAAAACACCCTGGGGGTTGATGATCCCGGGGTATTGAAAATGGCCAGGCGTACTAACACGGATTATAGGGGAGGCGGAACAGATGTGATGAGCATAAGCCAAGCCTTGGCAAGTGGTTCTCTGGGCTCGGATCCTTATGCAGCATGGAAAGATGCAATGGAGGAAGGGGACTATCAGAAATACGTTAACAAAGATGGAGGGACTTACACTGTAGAACATCCCTTCATTCATCACTTTCCCGATGGCAATGCGACCATTGCACGCATGTTGGTGAAAAAGATGATTCCCAGTATAGGACCGGGAGAAAACGCCGAAGAGATTGTCTTATCCAAATTCAATTATGCGGAGCTAGACAAATCCAGCAACAGCGTTCGAGTTCGACTGAACAGCACTGTTGTGAATGTGCAGCACGGCGGCGATCCCAATAGTTCGAGTGATGTTTTTGTCAGCTACATCCATGACAACAAGTTGTACCAGGTAAAAGGCAAAGGCATCGTGATGGCCTGTTACAACATGATGATTCCTCATATAGTTCCAGACCTGCCCAAAAATCAATATGCGGCATTGAGAAAGCTGTCGAAGGTTCCACTGCAATACACCACCGTGGGGGTAACGAACTGGAGAGCAATGAAAGAGATGGGAATTGGGATGGCCATGTGCCCGGGCAATATACACCAGGTAGTGGGAATGGATTACCCGGTCAGTATGGGGGGCTATGAATTTACCAAGACTCCCAATGACCCGTGCATTCTTCACATGAGAAGCGCACCGGTTGGAGAAACTGTTGGTGCACCACAAGTTGAACAGTTTCGTGAAGCACGATACAAGATGTTAGGGCTGCAATTTAATGATTATGAAGAAGAAATCAGAGAACACTTAGGCGGCATGCTGCCGAAGGAGATGTTTGATTTTGACAAAGATGTGAAAAGTATTTCCATCAATCGTTGGGCCCATGCATACGCTCGTGGCAACCCAGGTGTTATCGGACGACAACCATTCGGCCGAATTACCATCGCCAATAGCGACGCCATCGCTAGTTCGGGTTTGCAAAGTGCAGTCGAGCAGGCATGGAGGGCCGTAAAGGAATTAGGCTAGGACCGTTTTAGAGGCCTGAAAATGCAAAAGCTATTTCCTTACGCTCAGTGGATTGATGTGATGGCGATGTGAGAGATGTTGTTCTTTTAGAAATAACACGTTGTATTGAGATCAGCATACCAGGGAACGTCTGATTAAGGTCTATTTACGCCATAACCGCGTTAGAGTCGTGCTCAAAAATTTGCTAACTTACAGCATGTTAACAAATTTCCTCCGCTCGCCTCTACCGGTGTGCCGGACCACTTGTTCTGACGAAAATATCCTCTTAATCAGACGCTCCCTAGCTCGCGTTATAAATTCAGTACACGAATCCTGCAGGCAAGTACAATACGGGCAGGGTTACCTTCAAATCAAAACAGGGCGCTTTCTTGTCGAATCCAGATTTACTCAAACGCCGACAGCAACTAATGGGTCGGGCCACACTATTTTATCAATCCCCGGTACACATCGTGCGTGAAGAGGGCGTTTACCTCTATGACAATGACGGACATAAAGATTTTTGTAGAGGTTCCGGGATTCGTCTGTAGGCCATGCCATCCAGCATCTTTGATGCAATGCCCATTCTGCGGGCATGGATAAGATCACCGGGCAGTTCTGGCGTCAGCAATTCGCATTCGTTCCTGCCTTCGCATAATGAACCCGGCGATCGTGACACCGAGACCGACCACGACGATAATGAAGATCGGTGTAGGACACACTCAGGCGGGTTGTTGCTGGGTGATGCAATGTATGTTGCCACCACCTTTCGAGATTTCCAGACTGGCAACCTGGATGACTTCATGATCCGGAAATGTCGATCGAATAAGCTCTAGCGCCGGTTGGTCCATCTTGTCATCGAAGCCAGGCATGATAATTCCGCCATTGGCAATGTAGAAATTGACATAGGAAGAGGGCAGACGTTCGCCCTCATACTCCTGACGCGCGGGTTGCTGTAATGCCAGCACTTCAATGGGATTTCCCGAAGCGTCGGCGCTGAGTTTGAGTGTCTGCAGGTTCTTGTTGAGTCTCCAAAAGTTGCTGTCGTCTTGATTGGATTCTGTCAGCACAATGACCTGGCCCGGTTTTGAAAAACACGCGAGGTTATCAACGTGGCCATCGGTATCGTCACACTCCAGTGCGTTGTCCAGCCAAATGACCTTTTCGATACCCAGTAGGCGTCGAAATATTTGTTCTGCTTCAACTTCGCTGAGACCAGGGTTTCTGTTCTGATTAAGGACGACATTTCTGGTGGTGAGCAGTGTACCTTCACCATCTGTATGAATCGCGCCACCTTCCAGGTAAATGGGTGCCGAAATGCAGCTTGCGGACTCCGATTCCAGGACGGTTTTTGCGACCTGTGCATCGAGCGCGTGAGGTCGGTCTGGTTTACCCCAGCAGTTGAACTGCCAATCGACACCACCGAGATTGTCTTTTCCATCTTTGACGAAAGTTGGGCCGATATCACGCATCCACGCATCGTTGAGCGAAGATGCGACCACCTCGACTCTGGTACTGCATTGTCTGGTCGCATCGATCAATGTATCGGGATTTGACAACATCCGAACGGGTTCGAATTCCGCGATTGCACTTGCGACTTCAGCATATTGAGTTCGCATCTGATCCAGGTTTTTATAGAAGTCCCGGGATTCTTCTGTAGGCCACGCCATCCAGCATCGATTATGCAACGCCCATTCTGCGGGCATGGATAAGGTCATCGGGCAGTTCTGGCGTCAGCAATTCGCATTCGTTCTTGCCTTCGCATAATGAACCCGGCGATCGTGACACCGAGACCGACCACGACGATGATGATGGTGGCGAGTGCATTGACATCCGGGGAGACGCCGAGTCGAACTTTCGAGTAGATGACCATCGGCAAGGTGCTGGCGCCAGGGCCAGAGACAAAACTTGATATCACCAGGTCATCAATAGATAGCGTAAATGCGAGCAACCAACCGGAGAGCATCGCGGGTGCGATGATGGGCAGGGTAATATCCAATGCTACCCGGAATGGTCTTCCGCCCAGGTCCATGGCCGCTTCTTCCAGCGATTTGTCTATTGACGATAATCGTGATTGGACCACCACAGCGACAAAAGCCATTGAGAAAGTGATGTGGGCGATGGTGATCGTCATCATGCCGCGGCTCTCGGGCCAGCCAATAAGCTGTTCACTGCTGACGAAGACCAAAAGCAGCGACAGTCCTGTGATCACCTCCGGCATGACCAGGGGCGCGGCGATTAAACCGGTGAACAGTAATCTGCCTCTGAAGCTGCCCATGTGAGTCAGGGCAAGTCCCGCCAGGGTGCCGAAAAGGGTTGCCACGGTGGCACTGATGAGTGCGATTTGTAAGCTGAGCAGGGCGGCGTCAATGATCTGCTCGTTATTGAACAGCGCTGTATACCAGCGAAGAGAGAAGCCATTCCAGACCGTTGAGATTCTTGAATCGTTGAACGAGTAGAGCATCAGCATGAAAATTGGGATGTACAGAAAGGCATAACCAAATACCAGGACTGACAGTATGAAGCCTGAACGTTTTCTCATTGTTCTGCAGTCTCACTCATCTGGTACTTCTGAAATATCATCATCGGTATGACCAGAATGAACAAAAGCACCGTGGCTACAGCGGACGCCAACGGCCAATCGCGGTTCAGAAAAAACTCGTTGTAGAGCGTTCTGCCGATCATCAATGAGTCGAGGCCACCCAGCAGTGATGGAATAACGTATTCACCCAGTGCCGGGATAAACACGAGCAGACAGCCGGCAATGATGCCCGGCATCGACATGGGGATGGTGATATCCCTGAACACCTGGAACGGTCGAGCGCCCAGGTCTGCCGCAGCCTCATGTACAGACATATCCAGTCTTTCCAAATTGGCGTAAAGCGGCAGGATCATAAAAGGCAGGTAGGTATAGACGATGCCCAGATACACAGCGTAGTCGGTATACAGGAGTTTTAAGGGTGCATCAATCAATCCAATCCACATCAGCAGGTTATTGACCGTTCCATAGGTCGACAACAAGCCCATCCAGGCATAAACCCGTAGCAGGAAGGATGTCCAGAAAGGGAGTATGACCAGAAGCAGTAGCAGGTTTCTTGTCGTCGGTTCCGATCGTGCAATGCCGTACGCCATGGGGTACCCCAATAGCAGACAACACAGCGTTGAGATGGAGGCAATCTTGGCGGACTTCAGGTAACTGATCCAGTAAAGGTTGTCTTCTGTTAAAAATCGATAGTTATCAAGGGTCGCCAGAACTGTCTCAGTTGCGGTCGAAGACCAATCGAACAATGGTGTGAAAGGTGGTTGCCCGATGATCGGATCTGAAAAGCTGATTTTGAAGACGAACAAAAAGGGGACCAGGAAAAAAATCAGCAACCAGAGATAAGGCACAGAAATGACAAAGTACCGCCAGAGCCGATCGGCGAAACCTGTTTTACCATCGATGTTCATTCGGTAAGTACGATGCTGCTGGAGGTGTCCCAGGAAACGTAGACTTCGTCATCCCAATCAATTTCCCGTTCCGCCAGGCGTTTAAAGTTTTGTGAGCTTACCTGAACAATAGTCCCGTCTTCGGTTTTGACACGGTAAATTGAGAGATTGCCGTAATAGCTGATGTCCCACACGACTCCTTTCAATGAAGTTTGTCCATCTGCCTCGTTAGGATTCCTGGTAATTGATATTTTCTCGGGTCTGACAGCGACCCAGACGTTTGTCCCTATTGCTGTTTCCTGGGTCGATTCGGCTTTGAGAAGCGTGTTCGATTCGGCCCCTTCGATCAGCATGATGTTGCCGTTAACTTGAGTTACTTTGCCCTGAAACAAGTTGATGGTGCCGAAGAAGTCAGCAACGAATCGGTTTTTGGGATATTCATAAATTTGATGAGGAGTTCCTGTTTGAATAAACCTGCCTTCGTCCATGACCGCGATCCGTGTTGCCAGGGTCATTGCTTCTTCCTGATCGTGGGTGACGACGATAAACGTGATGCCCAGCTGATCCTGCAGATTCATCAGTTCGAATTGCGTCTGCTCACGAAGCTTTTTATCAAGGGCGGCAAGAGGTTCATCAAGCAACAACACTTTAGGTTTTTTGATCAGGGATCTTGCGAGCGCGACACGCTGGACCTGGCCGCCTGACAGCTGGTGCGGTTTGCGTTTCATGAAGTCCGTTAACTGGACCATTTCCAGCATTTCTCTGACTCGATCTTCAATCTCCGGTTTTGAGATCCCTTCCTTTTTTAGGCCATAGGCAACATTTTTTTCGACGGTCATGTGCGGGAAAACCGCGTAGGACTGAAACATCATATTGACGGGTCGATCGTAAGGCGGGGTATGTGTCATGTCGACGCCATCAATCAGGATGCGACCTGATGTGGGTTGCTCGAAACCGGCGAGCATGCGTAACAGGGTCGTTTTTCCGCAACCGGATGCACCAAGAATGGCGAACAGCTCGCCTTCCTCGATATCCAGGCTGACATTGTCTACTACTGATATGCCGTCAAACTGCTTGGTTACAGATTCGATCTTGATAAATGGAGCGTCACTCGAGCCGGCCGCTTGAGTATTTTTATCTGCCTGCACTTTTTCTTCGTCTCGCGTTTCTTGAGGTTCCTGCATTGCTTGCCTTACGTCTGTTCTTATTTTTATTTTAGATTCCTGGCGGTGGTGACTTATAGACCTGACTTAACCCTGGTCCACACCCGGGAGCGTACTCGCTCCTCTTTGGGCATAAATATTTTGGCTGCGTAGAGCCTGTCTAACACAGCCTGATCGGGATAGATGGCAGGATCTTCGGTCATTTTTTTATCCACAAACGCAGTCGCAGGCACATTGATATTCGCATAGCCCGTATAGTTTGAAATGTCAGCGATGACTTCGGGCCGCATAATAAAATCGAGGAACAGGTAGGCGTTTTCGATATGTGGTGCATCTGCGAGGATATACCAGGCATCAAACCAGATCAGGGAGCCTTCTATTGGAATACTAAAACGAAAATCGACATCGATACCGGCTTCTTCTGCCCGTCGTGACGCAATTGAATAATCTCCGGACCAGCTCATTGCAATGCAAATTTCGCGGCTGGGCAGGTCGATCAACAACTTGGTCGAATTGAAGTACTTGATGTACGGTCGGATAGACCGCAGCAAGTCTTCCGCGGCTTTCAATTCTTCTGGTTCCATTGAATCTGGATGGTGACCGAGATAAATCAATGCCATGGGAATGACTTCAGTGGGTGAATCAAGCAGAGATACGCCACAATCTGCAAACTGTTTAACAACTTCCACGTTGAACACCATGTCATAGCTGTTATATGGCGGATCGATCATGCGTTCTGCGAGCATGTCCCGATTGTATGCGAACCCGGTAGTGCCCCACATGTATGGAACGCCGTATTGGTTTCCGGGGTCGTATCCTGCAAATCGTTCCAACAGAATCGGGTCGAGATGCTTCCAGTTTGGCAGTTTGCTCTTATCCAGACGATAGTAGACATTGATGGGAATCAGTCGGGACGAGAACCCGGCACTGTGAAGTACGACGTCATAACCGGAATGTCCGGCCATGAGTTTGGTGTCTACGATTTCACTGGACTCGTAGACATCGTAATTAACCTTGATGCCATACTCGCGTTCGAAATCTTTGATGGTTGTTTCACCAATATAGTCAGCCCAGTTGTAGACATTGAGTATTGCTTCGTCGCCGGCAAACAAAGACATTGGCTGCATCGTCAGGACCAGTAAAAATCCGACGACTATTTGATGGGTGAATCGATTAATCATTGATAACCAAGCTACCATAATTCACGGTGAACGGGACAGGGTTGATAGTGGTTCCAGTGAAAGAATGAGCCGAGAAAAG
>Ga0208748_1000933_pt1 | contig 14111 bp, 15 predicted proteins | sample Knorr_S7_td_Bott_FD_185599 | JGI IMG/M metagenome (GOLD analysis project Ga0208748, IMG submission 185599) | Marine microbial communities from Southern Atlantic Ocean transect - Knorr_S7_td_Bottom_ad_4513_LV_A (SPAdes) (version 2) | ecosystem: Environmental > Aquatic > Marine > Oceanic | place... | reverse complement strand
GTCGATTTCACTATCGCTGTGTGGAGCGCCGCGTCCAACCGTTCCCATTCATCGGGGGTCGAAGCCTTCTCTGAAGCCTCCATGATCTCCACCAGTTTGCCGAGGTCAGCAAGTGTCGCAGTGGCTATGGACAGTTTCACTATGGCGGGTTCGAGTAGTAAGCGAACAACGAGGACATCGCGCGGGCTTATGTTTTCGGCACCGCTGTGGGACTGAAGTAGGAAGGTGCCGCGTCCAACGGTCCGGGTGATGATCCGCTCTGCTTCGAGACGAGCGAGGCCTCGTCGGAGTTGTGTCCGGCTCATCCGAAGGAGCTCTACGAGTCTTCGCTCGGGTGGGAGACGATCGCCCACCCCCAGGCTGTTGTCCGAGCAATATTCCCGTATGGCTCCAGCAGCCTTTATTTCGTCCATCTGCGTACATTGGCTGTTATTGGCAGTGTGCGCAAGTCATTCGTGCGCCTACTCGAGGGCACCCGAGGCCTTGAGCTTGCGACCCGTCGTGGTTTCGCCTACCGTCCGGACCAAATCGGTTCAATAATCCAGGTTGGTTGGATTCACCAGCAATCAGGGAGGGGATTGAGTGGGCCTGGCCACGGCAAAAAAGAATAAAGAAGAGGATGGGTCTGAGTTGCACCAGTTGGCTTGCCTAGGTGCCCAAGCCGGGGGCGGCTGATGGAGTTCTTCACCGAGTCGATCGTGATCGGGCTGACGCAGTACGCCCCCCTGATCCTCGCTGCGATGGGACTCGCCCTGATCTACCGTCTGAGCGGTCTCATCAACGTCGCCTACTCGGAGACGATCACTATCGGTGCCTACATCGGGATGTGGATCAACACGACCTTCGGAGTCGGGTTCTACGCCACTTTGCTGCCGACCGCCATAGGGTCGGGACTGCTTAGCGTCGCCACATACCTCGCGATCTTTCGACCCGCGAAACAACGCAACGCTGGCGTCCTGGAGATGATCATCATCTCGTTCGGACTGTCGATCTTCCTTCGCCACAGCCTCCAATTCGTCTTCGGGTATCCGGTTCGCTTCTACAAGGTTTCCCGACCTGACATCATCCGAGTGTTCGACGTTGGTGTGACAACTTTTCGCCTGCTGGCACTGGTCAGCGTCGTGGTTCTCGCTCTACTGCTCTACTGGATCGTGCAGCGATCTCGGCTGGGCCTGCAGATTCGTGCTCTAGCGAGTGACGAGGACCTAGCACAGGTCAGCGGTATCCGGCCCCTCTTCGTCACGGTCCTGATCTGGTTCATCGCCGGCGCAGCAGGCGGACTCGCCGGTTCGTTCTGGGGTGTGGGCTCCAACGTGGCGCCATTGCTCGGATGGCGACAGTTCCTCTTAATCTTCCTGGTTGTAATGGTGGGAGGAGCGAAGAACATCGGCGGAGTCATCATCGTCGGAGCCATAACCGGGGTCGCTCTAGCTGCTATGACCCTTCACTTCGGCCAGGTCCTCTACGCGCAACTCGCCCTCATCGTCGCCTTCGTGGTCTTCATGAAGTTGCGAGGCAGTCGAAGCGTCGGAGCAGGGAAGGTCTAAGGCATGAACCTCGATTGGCTCGATGCCTTCTTGCTCCAAGGAGTGTTCCGGGTGGTGATGGTGCTCGGGTTGGCCCTTCTTCTTCACCTGCAGATGGGTTTGGCCCGGATCGCCAACTTCGGCGTCGTCGGTTTCTGGGGCCTCGGGGCGTACGCCTTTGCGGTCCTATTCGTGAAGGTCGATTGGTCACTCGGGGAACCGTGGCCCTTCCTGATCTCCATGGCCTTCGGCGCCGCCGTGGCTGGTTTGGCTGGGTTGTTGGTTGGCTGGCTGATCGCCGATCTGGAAACCGAGGGTGTGTTGGTCGGCACGCTCGGGTTCGCCAGCTCGGTCTGGATCTTGGCCATCACGGAGCAGGAACTCACCGGTGGCGCGCTCGGCATGGGAGGGCTCAGATTCCCCTTCGACATCGGAAAGACCAAGGCGAACGAACTTCTCTGGTTTGGGATCTTGTTCGCTGTCGTCGCCTTGATCTTCTTCTACGTATTTCGAGTTCATCGATCGCCCTACGGGCGCTTGCTGATCGCCGTGGGCGAAAATGAGCCATTGGCAGGCAGTCTCGGAAAGCCGGCCTTCCGGACGAAGTTGTGGTTGTTCGCGGTCGGCTCTGCCGGCATGGGTCTTCTCGGCGCCATCCACGGAGTGATGGCCCACCTGCTGATTCCGGAGTCGATCGGCATCAACGTCACCCTTGCAGCAATGGTCGGGCTTGTGCTGGGTGGCATGGCCCGCGTATGGGGCGCTGTGATCGGGGTGATTCTCACCGTTGGACTCTTTGACGTTGTTGTCCAGTCCTATCTGCCCCTTCCCCGTTCTTGGTACACGCAGACGATTCCGGTTCTTCGCGAGATGGTCTTCGGTGCCACCCTCATTGCCGTCCTGATCATCAAGCCGCAGGGGATCTTGGGCGCCATGAGGCGAGACAAGTTGACTCGGAGGATGCACGGTGGATGACAGCCGCGCTGCCGCAACGTTGACTCGACCCCAGATCCTGGTCAAAGGGGCGACGAAAAGTTTCTCAGGTCGAGTTGTCGTAGATGTCGAGGAACTCCTGCTTGGTGAACGACCCATTGAAGGCCTCATCGGGCCCAATGGGGCCGGGAAGACGACCCTGATGAGGATGATCATGCACTCGACACCGCTCGACGGCGGAACAATCGAGTTCGTCCAGACCGGGGAGCATGGAAACTCAGTGGTGGTTCTGTCTGACCTTCCAACTCACCGGATGGCCGGATTGGGAGTCGTCAAGAGCAACCAGGTGATCATGGACTTCAACAAGTTGACCATCTGGGACTCGCTTCTCCTGGCGTCCTCCGAAGCGAAATTTGAACAACCGCACAGGATCTTCAGCGAGGGTTCCGTCTACAGGCGACACGAGGGCGAAATTCGGGCTTGGCTCGATTTCTTTCCGTTTGCCGATCCGACTGGATTTGCCCAGTCGGCAGGCGAAAAGAAGTTGCTCGACATCGTCCGCTGTCTGCTGCTGAAGCCCAGATTCCTGTTGCTAGACGAACCCGCCGCAGGTCTGCCGAACGAGTTGACAGCCAAGGTCATGGAGGCGATCAAGTTTCTCTCGGACGAAGGGACAACCGTTGTGATAGTAGAGCACGACCTGTCCCTCATCTGGAACATTTGCGAACGGGTCCACTTCATGGCGGAAGGACAGGTTCTGTTGCAAGGCGAACCGGATGAGATCCGTAAGCACAGCACCGTCATTGAGAAGTATCTGGGTAAGGGTCATGTTGCGGGCTAGCGGACTCTGCAGCGGTTATGACGGCGTGACCGTGATCAAGGGGATCGACCTTGAGGTCGAGAACGAGGTCTTTGCGGTTCTGGGCGCCAACGGTGCAGGAAAGACCACTCTCCTGGCGACCTTGGCACGGCTCATCCCAATAATGAGTGGCGAGTTGGTGTTTGAGGGAGAAGAGGTATCCGGACTACCCGCCTGGGAGACCGCAGCACGCGGCTTGGGATATGTACCCCAAGAGTCGGGCGTCTTCGCCGACCTGACTGTCGCAGAGAACCTCGACGTCGGTGGGATGATTGGGACCCGGCCACTGGCAGAGCGGAAGGACGAGATCTTCGAGTGGTTCCCGGTCCTCGCGGACCTTTCCCAACAGTTGGCGGGGACCCTTAGCGGCGGAGAATCGAGGATGTTGGCGTGCGGGCGGGCGCTCATGCAGGAACCAAAGTTGCTGTTGCTCGACGAACCCACCACCGGACTCTCGCCTATCTACGTTGACATGTTCTTCGAAAAGATCACCGAGATACGAAAAAGCCGTGGGGTAAGCATCATCCTTGCGGAGCAGAACGCCACCAAAGCCCTTGAGGTGGCTGATCGCGTGATGGTGCTGAGTTTGGGAGAGGTCTTCCTTACAGGAGATGCCAAGGGACTGACTACCGAGCAACTCAAGGAGGGCTACCGGATCTGAGGGCGGTGAGCGTCGGCTTCCGGAGCCGTGTGCACAGGTTCGAGTCCTGTCAGGGGCGCCTTTCTGCAGGATGCGAACCTGACCGAGGCAGTCGCTAAAATTCAGAGTCCGCCGCAACGAACGGGGGGCGAACCTCAAGGATGCGATAGCCATCGTCCGCACTGAGTGGCCGGAGGGGTTTGATCCGGAAGCCGCCGGAGTGATCTTCGAGGACTAGGCCGTCGTCACCTTCTGGTCCAGGCGGGACACAACGGGACACAAACTCAGCGGACCAGACCGCAGACGATGGACTGAACGGACACGGACGCCCGACGAGACGCACTCAAACCGGGTGTACGGACTCCCCGGACAGAAATCTTGGGACTCTTAATCCGCAGGTTCTGGGTTCAAGTCCCAGGGGGCGCACCCATAGACACAGAATGGAAAAGCCCAGAAGTCTCAGGCCCTGGCCAAAGAACCAGCGACACAGGGACATGACCAAGACATGGGAACCATTCAGAACACCGCCGCTCTCTACCTCCGCAAGTCGTCACTCGACGACAGAAGCGGGGACAACCGGCCCATCTCCGACCAGCGCCATGACCTGGAACGCCTTGCTGAGAGGCATGGCCTCCAGATCGTGGCCGAGTCCGAGGAGAAGGTCGGTACCTCAGCCAGCCACATCAAGAACCACGCCCGGCCCCGTCGTCGCTCACCGACCAGGTGGCCGATCTACAGCGCAGGGTGGCCGACCTCGAACGGAGGGCCCCGGCATGATCCCCGAACTGATCGGCGCAGTCGGCCTCGTCTTCGCTGCCGTCATCACTGGAATCTTCCACCGGATGCGTCGGGAGAATGACGCTGCCCACGGTGAGTCCATCGCCAAGTTGGAAGACAATGGGCGGACGACGGCGAGGAGTACCCGCCCTCAAGTGCCGTTTTGCGCTACTGGCAGAGCCCCTCCGACGAAGCCCAGTGCTGAGCATTTCCGAGCGCCGGACCCGCTGCACTACGAGATCGAGGTTTGCACCGGAGAGGTTCGCCCCGGAGAGGTTCGCCCCATTGAGGTACGCCCCGGAGAGATCCGCTCCGGAGGGGCCACCGAACGTTCGCTACTTCTGCGTGAGTACGAAGTATCTTCCCTCATGTTTGGCGGGGTCCGGTCGGTAGACGTATCTCTCCCCCCGGGCCATCTCCTCCTCATAAAGGACTTCCTCGCGGCCGTTGGCCGTGATGGCTAACGCATAGATGTCTGGCTTGGGCAAATAAAACCTCGCGATGCCCTGACGATTTGTCTTGGATTGGCTCAGTCCAGCAAGCAACACATCTGCGCCTGCCACTGGGGCATCGTTTTCGTCGAGTACCAACAACGTCGCAGTCTGGCGTGGCGAAAAACGAACGGCTAGGAACTGCCTCAGCCACCCCGCACGACCAGGGACGGTCCCCTTCGGCATCGCGTCGAGTACATCCTTCTCGTAGCCCACCTGTTTCGGTGTGCCCCAATTCGGACCGTACTTGCAGCGGAGGTACGCCTCGGGCGGGCTCGGAACGAGATATGTGTCGCCGATGAAATCGACCTCGGTCAATTCGGTGAACAGGCTGATGGGGATGGGCACACCCGGATAGTGAGCAATTGTTCCTTTGATCACCCGGTAGCACCCCCAATCGATTCGGATCCGATACTTCATGATTTTCACCGTTGTGTAGAGACCGTCGTCTGAGACCTCGACGTAGCAACCGTTCGCACGGAAGGACTCGATTGTGGGCTCGATTAGGTCCTCGGTGAACCCGTGCATGCCGATGATGGATCCGAGGTCCAGGTCATCATCCCAGGGGATCAACGCGTGATCTCTCACCGCGCCCAGGCAGGTGCCCTGCCGGAGGAAAAAGACCACTCCGTGCTCGTCGAATATCTGCTTCGCCTCCCGTAACAGGTTCTCTCCGTTTCGCAGGTCCATCGGAGGGATCGACTTCATTAATTGTTCCATGAGGACGGCGTTCTCTTCGTCGCTTGCTTCCATATCCTCTTCCTCTTCGGCGTTACGTAGTAGCCACGGCTAAAGCAGAGCCGCAAGAGCCCTTACGAGTTGGTGGTTCTCCTCCGGCGTGCGCGATGCGATCCGCAGATAACGATCGGCTTCGGGCATGCTCTTGGCCGCGCAATCCTTGACCAGGATGTTGTGCTCGACATACATGCGCCGGGCGATCTGCGGCCCTGTAACGGAAGCGCCGACGAGCTTGCAGAGAACAAAGTTCGCGTCCGGCTCGACCGGCACGATCCCCGGTAGCGCGAGCAAATCAGCGTACAACTCCGCGCAACTCGAGCGAGTCAGGTCGCAGCTCTCCCAGAATTCGTTCCGATAACGCCCGACATTGCGGAGAAATTCCTCAGCCAGCCCGTTGACGTTCCAGATCGGCAAGCTGGCGCGGACGGTCTTGATGAACTCTCGGTCAGCACTGAGAAGGTAACCAATGCGGAGTCCGGCGATTCCGAACACCTTGCTCATGCTCTTGATCACGACCAGGTTGGCGACCGAATCGACCATCTCTTCCACGCTTCCGGCCACGCCGGCTCTGGAGAACTCGATGAAAGACTCATCAACTATCAGCCGGCAGTTCCCAGCCTCCAAACGACTCGCCAGCCTGAGCAACTCGCCGGGTGGCACCGAGACCGCAGTCGGATTATTCGGTGTGACGACAACTGCCGTATCAGATCCCCACCGAAGGGCGGACTCGGCGAACGCGTCGACATCCAGTTCGAACGTCCCTGGCTCGAGCGGGAAGCGGTTGAGCCCACCCGGGGCGATCACTTCCTCATACTCATTGAACGAAGGCGTCGGAATCGTCAGACGCCGCACAAACTGATTCCCAAGAATCTTGATCAGTTCTGCGGCACCGTTAGCCACCGCGAGATGGTCAGGATTGGCCCCGCCCCACATGGCAGCGAGACGAGCAAGTTCGGATTGACCGACCGGATAGTTCGTGACGATGTTCCGAAGATCGCCCTGGAACACTTCGAGCATGCTCGTGGGAGGGAAGTACATGTTGTACAGGTACGAATGGTCCGTAAAGCCGTACCGCCAGTACGAGCCGTACAGCCCCTGAACGCGGTCGAATTGCGCGTCGCGGTCCAGGAACAGGAACTCGGCGACACCCACATCGCGATGGTCATCGACCTCGCACCAACGACTCGCTGACACATCGACCGCGGCCAACTCGGTCAGGGTCTCGTCCCTCACGCAGTCACCCAAGATGCTCTCGTAGTAATCATGCACATGTCCGGCCTCGATCGCCCGGCAAAGCCGCGGGACCACTTGGTCGCGCAGCAACTCCGCGCGAAGCAGATAGATGTTGACAGTCTTGAACGTCGCGCTGGCATCGAGATGCTCGTCCTGATCAGCGCAGAGCACGAAGCTCGTGACATGCCCACGCTCATCACGTCGTACCACCGTTCCCGAGAGCCCTCGGTGGTAGGGCGCCACCGCGACGCTGCTGCCCGGCTCCAGGAGCAATGCGCCGATAACAGACGGGTCAAACGCGACATCCGCTTCAACCAGCAAGACATCCTCATCGAGGTATTCTCGAGCGTCCCACAGTGAGCGGATGTTGTTCGTCGTCTCAAAGTCGGGCGCCTCGACGTAACGGATGTCGACCCCCGCGAAGCGGGAGCCGATTCGCTCGCGAACCGCCTCGCTTCTGTAGCCAACGACGATTACCGCTTCCGCGACGCCTTGCGAGGCGAGCGCGTCCAAGGCGCGCTCGAGTAAAGACCGGCCGTTGAGCTCGACCAGGCACTTCGGAGCATCCGCTGCGAGACGCTCCAGACGAGTTCCCTGACCGGCAGCAAGAATCACCGCCCGGCCAACGGGCTCCGGATCACCGAAGAGCGCCCTCGGCGCTTGGTCGTTTCGCGACCTCACGTGGGCTTGGCCAACGAGCTAACGGTTAAGCGCTGCCGCCGTCCCGCTGGCGTCACCAAGTGATGTAGCCAGAGGAAAGGGCTGTCCGGGGCCGACAAGGTGCTCTAGCTGGGCCGACGTTCGCGGCGTCATTCTTGGTCACCGGCATAGCGAACCCTCCAGAGCAAATTGTTCCTTCAGCATAGGGCTGAGGAGTAACAATGGACTTCCCACACCGGGGGACCTGGTAGGTAGGCCAGATCACGCCGAAACTTGACGGTGATCAATGCGCCCGCACATTCACTGCAGCAATGTGTTACCGCTCTCGGCTCGCCCGGTCGTGCAGAACCTCAGCGGTCTCAGATCCGCAACGTCGAGGTCTGCGGTGGCGTTGGCTGCCCTAGTTCTTGGCGGCTTCGTAGTAGGGGTTCTGACCGGAGGCGTGGTCAGTGACGTCGATGACCGCGGTGATCTCGGGGATCGCTTCTTTGATGGCGTGCTCGATGCCCTGGCTTAGCGTCACCGAGGCCATGCCGCAGCCCTGGCAGCCTCCGCCCAGTCGCAGGTAGGCGGTTCCACCCTCTACCGCTACAAGCTCTGCTACGCCGCCGTGTGCCGCGATGGAGGGGTTGATCTGCTGGTCGAGCACCTGCACCACCCGCTGTTCCACCGGGCCACTGAGGTCGGGGGGTGGGCCGTCGGTAGCGATTCGGGGGCTTGGCCGGTTGGGGTTGTCCAGTATCAGGCCTGGCTTGAGAAGGTCGCGGGACTCATCGAGAGTGGCGCCTGTGACGTTTTCCACTGACTCAGCAGGGATGACCACGGTGAGCAGGCCGTGGGCCTCGCGGTGATCGGCGGGAGAAATGTCCTGTGGCCCGATCATGGCCAGTTCGTAGTTGAACTGGCCATTGCGTACCCCGGCGATGCGTATTTCGAGAGCGAGCTCGTCGCCGTCGGGTTCGTCGGAGATGAGGCCGAGGATCCTGGCCAGCGCAGTGTCGGTGATCGAAAGCACCGGGTCAGCCATGGCTATCTCCTCCGTGGCGACTGGTTCGGCCATGACAAACTCCTCCTGGGCGACTGGCTACGGCTATTTTACCGCAGATCGGCACCGGGCATCTATGTAGCATTGTCGCGTCGTGACGCGTGTGCTAATCGTCTTGCCCAGTTCGTCGTATCGAGTCGCCGACTTTGTGGCCGCGGCAAAGATGTTGCGCGTTGAAACGGTGATCGCCACTAATGCCGCACAGGCAATGGCGGGTGACATGGCGTACCCACTGGTCCGCATCGACCCCCGGGACCCAGAATGGTCGGCGGGTCGCATCGTCGAGTTCGCACAGCGGTTTCCCCTTGATGCCGTGGTCGCGGCTGATGAGGAAGGCGTGGTGATGGCGGCTGTGGCGGCACGTGAGCTGGGGCTACCGCACAACCCGCCCGAGGCGGTACGAGTAACCCGCGACAAGGCGGCAATGCGGCAAGTCTTCGCCGATGCAGCCCTACCCCAGCCCCTTTTTCGCGTCATCGGTGCCGACGACGATCCGGTTGCGGCGTGCTCCGAAGTCGGCTTTCCGTGTGTGGTCAAGCCCGTATCTCTCAGCGCCAGCCGGGGAGTTATCAGAGTCGACGGCATCGACGAGGTTGCTGACACTGTGGCCCGGATTCGGACCATCACGGCCGAGGCGGGCCGTGACCCGAGCGAGCCCATCCTGGCCGAATCGTTCGTACCCGGCACCGAGGTAGCGCTCGAAGGTCTCCTTGTCGACGGGCACCTGGAAGTGCTCGCCCTGTTTGACAAGCCCGATCCGATGAACGGTCCGTATTTCGAGGAGACGATTCTCGTGACCCCGTCACGGCTTGCTCATCATGTGCAAGATGAGATCGCCGCCATTAGCAGAGCAGCCGCCGATGCCCTCGGGCTCGTACAGGGGCCAATACATGCTGAGGCCCGGGTAGACGGCAGTCGGGTGTGGCTGCTGGAGGTTGCGGCTCGGTCCATCGGTGGCCTGTGCGGCCGCACACTGCGTTTCGGGCTGTTGGGCACGTCGCTAGAAACAATGCTGCTGCGAAGCGCCTTGGGATACCGCGGCGTGCTCGCCAAGCGCCAATCGCCGGCGTCGGGAGTAATGATGCTGCCCATCGCCCGAGCCGGCACCCTTTTCGCTGTTAGCGGACAGGAGCAGGCGAAAGCAGTGCCGGGCATCGTCGATGTGGAGTTGTCCATCCCCATAGGCAGCCGAGTACGTCCCCCGCCAGAAGCAAACCGGTACTTGGGTTTCCTGTTCGCTAGCGGCAACACAACCCGAGCCGTGGAGAAGGCGCTGCGTCAAGCCCACGCCGAGCTGACCATCGACATTCGCTGAACCCTGGTTGACGGCATCTCGGTCGCACCGCTGCCCGTCAATGTCGAAGCCGCATTGCTTCGCATGACGCTTGGTGTCACCCATTGCGGCTCCGTGGCCCCGGTGAGTTGAAGATGCGGGTTGGCCGGTTCGTCTCCGACGGTGGGAAGTGAGCAGATCAACGAAAGAAGCTCCGCTTGGACCACGGCAAGTTGGGCCTGGACCTGTTCGGCAAAGAGGCTGGTTCGCTTGCTGGCCGCGTCGGCCATCCCGTATCTCAGCTTGGCCCACTCGGCTTCCTGAGCCACCTCGTTGAGATCGGTATCGGACGGCTGCCTGGGAGGTACCGGCTTCCGGGAGTGCCCCCCTTCGGCGGTTGTTTCGCGTCTGCGTGAAAGACTCGGTGCATGGTTGGTCAGGGAGGGTTCTGCACAGGGTGCGGCACCGCTGTGTGGTCGTGAAAGCGATTCGCGCTCGTAGAGAACCCCCACCGTTTCGCATAGTCGAAGTGGCTCGGATTGAGCCACGTAACCCCCATATGGTTCGGATCACTCTCGCCGGGCCGATGCTCCAAGGGCTCGACCCCGGGCTACCGGCCGCCAGCGTGCGAGTCCTGCTTCCCGGTGATCCAACCGAGGTCGTTCTGCCCACATGGGCTGGGAATGAGTTCCTGTTTGCGGACGGCAGCCGGCCGACCATCCGCACACTCACCCCGCTCTGGTTCAAGCCCGGTCCGCTAGAACTCGACGTCGAGGTTGTCCGACACGGAAACGGGATTCTTTCCGCGTGGACAGATACGGCCAAGTCAGGGGATCGTGTTGCCGTCTCTGGCACAGGGCGCGGATACGAAATTGATCCGGCAGTTCGCTCGTTCCTGCTCGCAGGCGACGAGTCGGCACTTCCTGCCATCTGCATGCTTCTTCGAACGCTGCCTCCGGAGGCCGAGGTGCAGGTACTCATTGAGGTGCGGCATCCCGACGCACGCCTCGAGTTGCCCGCTCATCCAGGTGCGACCATTCAGTGGTATCAGCTTGCGGCTGGCTCAACCCCTGGCGATTCTCTCGTCGCCGCTGTTACCGGCGCACAGATAGCTCCTGACGCGCGAGTATGGGCTGCCGGCGAGGCTGCTGCCGTCCAGCGCATTCGCCATCATCTCTTCAACGAGCGAGGTCTTTCCCGTTCCCACGCTGTTGTCCGGGGCTACTGGAAGCATGGCCGTGGCAGCGTTTCTGAAACCGACTGAGGCCGTCGGTTTGGGACCCGGGTTCTACTTCCATTGTTGGTCGTCACACTGGAGCAGATCTAGGCAGAGCATCCGCAACCCCATAGCGAGACCCATCCCCTCGGCGCGCTCCATCGGGCCGGCAGCGACTACGGCGCTGTTGACCACTACTACCTGTCCTTCGGCGTTGATGAGTGGCCCGCCGGAGTTGCCAGGGTCGATTGCAGCGTCGTGGACGATGTCGGAACCGTCAAGGTTTGAGACGTGGCCCATGCTGACTGAACCCTCCATGCGGAGGGGTTACCGACAGCCATCACCCAGTGACCGATCTTGGGCCAGCCAGCCCTAGCTCGCATCCTCCAGCGACTGCCTGAGGTATGCCGGGGCCGGTGAGTCGTCGATGACCAGGTGGAGAATCGCCCCCACGACGCCGAGGGCGACCTGCACCCACCACCATGCCTCGTAGGAGCCTGTGGCGTCGCGCACCCAGCCACCGCCGGCGATGCCCACGAACGCCCCGACCTGGTGGCTCAGGAAGGCGATCCCGAACAGGGTGCCTGCGTGCGCCACCCCGAACTGGGCCATGACGACGCCGGAGGTGAGCGGCACGGTCGACAACCAGAGCAGGCCCATGACGGCGCCGAAGGCCAGGGACACCGGGGCGCCGACCGGCAGGAGGATGAACGCGGCGATGACCACGGCCCGCAGTCCGTAGATGAGGGACAGGAGACGTGTCCGGCTGTGGGTGGCGCCCAGGGCGCCGGCCCCCAGGGACCCGACCACGTTGAACAGCCCGATGAGTGCCAGGGCCATGGCCCCGACAGCTGCGGTCTGCCCGACGTCGTCGAGGTACTTGGGTAGGTGGATGCCTATGAACGACACGTGGAAGCCGCAGACAAAGAACCCGACCACCAGTAGCACGTAGCTGCGGTGACCAGCGGCCCGACGCAGCGCCACCGTCAGTGGCTCGCCATCGGAGGACCCATCACCGCTCGACTCCACCCGCATCGGCATGCAGAGCACCGCCATCGCGGCGACGACCACCGCACCCAGCAGGAGGGCGCTCCGCCAACCGGCGGCGCCGATGGCCACGCTGGCCAGCGGGACGAACAGGAACTGGCCGACCGAACCGGCGGCCGTGGCGATCCCGAGGGCCATCGAGCGACGTTCCTCGGGCGCCAGGCGCCCGATTGCCGCCAGTACCACCGTGAACGACGCCCCTGCCATGCCCACGCCACTCAGGAACCCCGAGAGGTGCAGTCCGGCTGCGCCGCCCGATCCGGCCATCACCACCATGCCCAGCATGTAGAAGACCGTGCCGCCGAACAGCACCCGGCGTGTCCCGTGACGGTCGGCCAAGGCTCCGGCCACCGGTTGTCCGATGCCCCAGACGAGGTTCTGGATGGCCATGGCCAGGGCGAACGTGCCCGTACCCATGGCGAGGTCATCGGTGATCGGAGCGAGGAACACGCCCATCGACGCCCGGATTCCCATGGCGATCGCCGTGATGGCGCTTCCGGCTACCAGGACGACCAGGAAGGTTGAATCTCGACGTTGGGTGGAGCCCGGCATCCGGGCAACCGTACGCTCGCCCCATGCGGATCGCCGTGACCAGGGGAGTCAGCCCGGCGATCGGGCACTGCGAGCTGACCCACCTGGAACGCGAACCGATCGACGTCGAGGTCACCAGGGCCCAGCACGGCACATACGAGCGGGTGCTCCGGGACCTCGGGTGTCAGGTCGAACACCTGGCCGAGGAACCGGACCTTCCCGACTCGGTCTTCGTCGAGGACATCGCCGTCGTGCTCGACGAGGTGGCGATCATCACGAGGCCGGGAGCCGAGTCCAGACGCGGCGAGCGGTCATCGATCCAGAGGGCCCTCGAGCCGCACCGTCGGCTGGAGCACATCAGGGCGCCCGGGATCCTCGACGGAGGCGACGTCCTGGTCGTCCAGAAGGACATCTACGTCGGACTATCCACCCGCAGCGACGACGAGGCCGTCCGCCAACTGAAGCTGATCGTCGCCGACCTCGGCTACACCGTTACCGGGGTCGAGGTCCGTGGCTGCCTCCACCTCAAGTCGGCGGTCACCGCCGTCTCTGAAGACACCCTGCTCATCAACCCCGACTGGATCGACGCGGCCGACCTACCCGGGCATGCTTTCATCCAGGTCGACCCGACGGAGCGCAGCGCCGCAAACGTGGTCTGGGTGGGTGACACGGTCCTGTTCGCAGCCGACTTCCCACGCACCGGTGAGCGACTCTCGGATGCGGGATTCCGGACCCTCCCGGTGGACGCCTCGGAGCTGGCCAAGGCAGAGGGCGCGCTCACGTGCTGCAGCCTCATCTTCGAGGCACCGGATCGGAACGCCTAGAAGCGTCGACCGTCGGTCGGGACTTCTCTCGTGCCCGGCATCAGCACGGCGATTTGCCACCCGGTCCACTTGATGCTCCGATGGTCGGAAGGTGACCCCAGACGGGTCGTGCCCGAGCGAGAGGAATCTCCCCATGTCCCAGACCATCCATGTCGTGTTCCCGTGCAGGGAAGGCCAAGGCGCAGGCCTCGTCGCGGTGCTCAAGGAGGCTCTCGTCGACACCCGGGCATTCGAAGGCTGTGAGTCCGTCGAGGTATACACCGACGGCGACGCCCCCGACCGGGTCGTCCTCTGGGAGAAGTTCGCCACACGGGCGAA
>Ga0208748_1000917_pt1 | contig 14260 bp, 12 predicted proteins | sample Knorr_S7_td_Bott_FD_185599 | JGI IMG/M metagenome (GOLD analysis project Ga0208748, IMG submission 185599) | Marine microbial communities from Southern Atlantic Ocean transect - Knorr_S7_td_Bottom_ad_4513_LV_A (SPAdes) (version 2) | ecosystem: Environmental > Aquatic > Marine > Oceanic | place... | reverse complement strand
GACACTTCTTAGATATCAAGCGTTCAGAATGCCAAATAAGAGAGAAATATTCTGTACTTTTAGTGCAAATACATTTGGTTTTAAATGTAACCTATGAATTAACAAAAAATTAAACATTCATAATTGGTAGAATAAATTACGGAAAATTATATTGGAGGTATATTGTGGCATTTACAGAATTAGAAAAAATACCTGCTGAAGGGACGGAGGAATTTGTTTTTAATCAAACCATGATGAGGATCAAAGATCCTCATATTTCATTAGATTTTTATCAAAGAATACTGGGAATGACCTTGTTGAAAACTCTAGATTTCCCAGAGATGAAATTTACACTGTACTTTTTAGGTTACCTAAGAGAAGAAGATCTACCAGTACCAGAGAATGCAGTGGAAAGAACTGAGTATGCTTTTAGGCAAAAAGCATTGTTGGAGTTGACACACAACTGGGGAACAGAAACTGATGACTCTTTCGCATACCACGACGGTAATTCTGAACCTAGAGGTTTTGGACATATTGGAATCAGTGTTCCAGATGTCTATCAAGCATCGAGAAGATTTGAAGAATTGGGAGTTGAGTTCGTTAAAAAACCTGATGCTGGAAACATGAAAGGCCTTGCATTTATTAAGGATCCCGATGGGTATTGGGTAGAAATCTTATCAGCCAACTCATTGGCAGAATTATCGCTACAGACGGATTAATAAATTACTTCGGTAGTCACTCATTGCCTAATTTAAACATTCCTATACTTTGACGGAGATAAGCCTACTTGCTGTTTGAAACGCCTGCTAAAGTGGGTGCTGTCATTAAATCCGCAAATGAAGGCAACATCAGTTATGCTAAAAAAAGTATTTGTAGAACTATTGAGTAATGTTTGAGCAAATTCGATTCTTTTTCTCATAATGTATTGGGAAACAGTTTCATCCTCTTGATTAAAGAGCCAATGCAAGTATCGAACAGAAAACCCCATTTTCTTAGATATTGTTGTTGGAGAAATTGAAGAATCTGTTAAATGAACAAGGATATGTTCTTTAGCAGCATCCAGTTGGATTTCTTTTATTGTTTTAACTCTGTCCTTGTTAGGACTCAACAAGGCGTGTACCAACATAGCCGAATTTGCAGCCATCAAAGGAACAAATACTTTTTTAGAATTAGAAGCTTTGGTATTTTCATGGTCCCATTGTTGTGTATCTGAGTTTTTTTGAATTAATTGCATAAAACCTTTAAGCAAAGATCCCTGTTGTGTGTTGGTCTTTATTTTTCTCGTATCAAGTGTATTCCAAATTCTTGGGATCCAACTCTTAATAAGGGCCAATGGCATATAGACAGCCAGACAATGTAGGTTATTTGTCACTTCTAATTTTATAGGTTTGGTAGAATCTAGAATAAATATTTCGCCTTTATTTAATTCAACACTTTCGCCTCCAAAAGTTAAATTGCATGAACCTGAAAGAATTAAAGCCTGACAGATTAAGTCCTCTTTTGTGTCTTTTTTAACACTTTTTAGGTCTCTAAATACTTTGCAAGCACCCACATAGATTTCAAGGATTTTTAAGCCACCCAAACTACTGAACTTAATCTTACTATTGATTTTTTGGTTACCAACTTGTCTAAAATCTGAACAATGAGAGTAGTGGATACCGATTCGTTTTTCATACACTAATCTTGTTTTCTCATTGGGGAAAACGTTAAAAGAATTTTGATTATTTTTTTCTATTGCTACCATTTTTTGCATTTCTATTCCTAACCAAAAATTAATCCAGAGTTTAATATATTTTTTGGATCAAGTGACTTCTTAAGGTCTTTCATTATATTTATTTCCGTTTCTGATCGACTTAAATTTAAGTATTGTTTTTTTTCAAAACCTATTCCATGCTCTGCAGATACTGAACCACCAACGAGTTTTAAAGGTTCGTATACTGAGATCTCTACCTTCTTTTGTGAGTCTATATCGTCTGAACCAACACCTATGATTAGATGTAAATTACCATCGGCTAGATGGCCAAAAACTATACAGCGGAAGTCATCCCACGAATGCATTAAATTTTTACGAACTTGGGAAATATAATCCTCCATACTGCTGATTGGCAGGCTCACATCGTACATAAAAGTAGGTTTGTAGTTGGTCTGCTGTTCCACGTCATCTCTTATAGCCCATAAGGCTTGACGCTCTGAGTCCGATTTTGCTAACACAGCATCTTGGATTAAAGAACTCTCCAAGCACTCGCTTAGAATGGATTCAAAATGATCTTCATCTTTGATTTGATCGGAACCCAATGCTTCTACAAGGACGTAGTATGGATAGTCTGGAGCTAAGGGAATCGAACTTTGTTCTTTTGAACCCACCACCATTTTATAAAATTCATTCCACATAACCTCAAAAGCACTCATATTCCCTCCAAGTTTTGAGTCCACTATCTTCAAGAACCGGATAACAGAATCAAGATTTTTGAGTGCGACCAACCCAGTATTTTGACTCAAAGGGGCCTCCCTTAAACGCAATACACATCTTGTTATAATTCCCAAAGTACCTTCTGTACCAATAAATAACTGTTTCAAATCATATCCAGCGTTATTTTTTATCATTGTATTCATGGAAGTTAGGACAGTTCCATCTGCCAAGACAGCTTCTAGACCCAGGACTGAATCACGCATCATGCCATAGCGTATGACTCTGTTACCGCCTGCGTTGGTTGCAATGTTGCCACCTATGGAACAAGAGCCTCGGGCGCCTAGATCAAGAGGAAACATCATATTATTTTCTTCAGCCAGTTCTTGAATGGTTTGCAAAGTTGTGCCGGACTGACAAGTGATTGTCCTGCCGATTAGATCCACATCTTCTATTTGATTCATCCTTTCCAAAGAAATAACCAACTGGTCCTGGGTGCTTCTTGTCCCATAGACCAAACCCGTCAGTCCCCCATGTACAACTATTAGTTGATTGGATTCATGGCAGGCAGACAAGATTTTGGACAACTCTTCAGTTGTTTGTGGACGAAGAATTACTTTGGCTTGAATGTTCTCCTCAGTATGAAGACCGCCTGCAGTTCTTCCAGATACATCTTCCCCTTGAAGGATTGCGCCTTCATCTAAAAATGAAGCGAAAAATTCTATAAGACCACTTTGCGAAACCAAAAAACAAACCTCCTAAATTCACTTAACACATGCAGTTAAACGAAACTGGACATACAGACGGTATTTACGACTTGCTCTATACCTAATCTACTATTGTCTAAAGCAAATATTAAGATGCTTCCCAAGCAGCCTGAACATCTTGCCAAGATACTATTGCAATGGGATTTCCATCTGCATCGATGAAGGCAAGAGGACCAAGAAATGTCATATAAAATTCACTGTCTTCATGAAAATACGTTTGGTCGTGTCTTGCATTACATGGCTCATAACCGTAACCGGGGGCAACAGCAGTTGCTCCTCCACGATCATCGCCACCTCTGACTGTCATTTTTCCTTTCGTTAAAAAATATTCGCCGGGACCTATGTGGATGTGTGCGTTAAAAGAAGATCCTTCTGGACAATCAAAAATGGCAGTCCAAGCACCCATTTCGGGGGAAACATTTAGCAGTTTCCATGTAATGGGTCCCTCGCAGAGGGCATCTGGAAAAGGAATCCAATCCTGTTCATCCATCTGTACATATCTGCCTATAAGTTGTTCCTGGTGTTCTACATTGTTATCTGTCATATTTTTCTCCTATTTGTCGTCTTCCCAAATTGCCAGACAACGCATTATATTTCCTTACTGTATAAGAAATTGAATTTGGATGAAAGTGAAAACGTAAAGTAGGTCTGCTCATTAAAAGCTCTGCTTAAAGAAGATTACAGCGAGCCTAAAAATAACGACTTAACCGGGTTCACATCCTCCGAGAGAGGGTCTGTATATTGATAAGGGGGCTTCTGACTTATCAAGTTCAATGAAATCAGTATCCCAGTGATTGCTTGTAAGTTGCCAACGGCGTTTTTCTCCAGCCACATAACCATCCATTTGATCGCCAAACAACTCGGTTATTAATTCCGCGCGATCCAACGGAGCAGCCGCCCTGTCTTGTGATTTAGGAAAGAGAAAAGAGGCAGCAAAAGTCCACTGCCCTTCCAAATTGTGACCATCAGGAACAAAAAGTTTGTGTTGCAAAAGTGTTCCGTTATCCAGGGCGTATTGCATCAATGGGTAGTGCCATTTCATATACAATTCTAGCCATTCGTCTTCGTATCCTCCTTTCACTGCATAAAAGGAAATACCAAACGGCTGCATGCATTTGCCCCGTCCATTGTTTCCCTGGGCATTTACTACTGTTGTTAATACAAAGGCCAGAGAAAATAAAAGTAATATTTGACGTATTCTTAGGATCACTTTCTATTCTCCAAGCTGTTTGGCCGGGGGAGAAATATGCGGAATAGTGTTTGTCCTGGCCCAATTGTTCAGCGCCGCAATATCTGACGTTGAAATTTCGCGTAGTTCATCCTGTAAATTTGTCCAGTCGACTTTAAGGTCTCCCATGCGCTCAAGCGCACCTGCTGCAATTGGCGGGCCTGCACCATCGATTACATCCAGAAGATGCCGCACCTGTTTGACAAGCTTGGGCGGCAGATTGTCTTCGTCTTCGTAAGTCTCGTACTCAACCTGCACAACTTTTCCTTCCCATGCAGACAGACGATCTACCGCACTCCGACCCAAATCTTGTAGTAATTCTGCCTCCGGAAAGTCAGCCATCAAAGCTTCAATTTGTGTGCGTGACTTGCGAATGGAGGCAAGACCGTCGAGCAGTTTGTTCATCAGCGCTGTCATCTCTTCAACCCTTTGTTCGACTTCTGTGACTGCTTGGCTGCCGGCCTCAAACCTACGGTCTGCGACGAGCGTGAGTATTACAGTATCTTCAGCATCGCCAATCGAAATACGCGCCTGGTAGGTGCCAGACATAACATATGCACCGGCAAATCCCTCGAACAACCGAATGTCATCAATGCAATGTAAACCATTCCTGCGCATATCCCAGACCCACTTGTTAGCACCCTGTTCCTTCGGCGGGTATTTGACTTCGAATGGAAGACGCTGGTCCATATTACTAATAATGCAGCTTTCAAAGTCACCTTCTTCACTCGAATAGGTGCGCACCCTATTACCGTCGCTATCAGTGATCTCAATTGTCAACGGGACTTCCTGCTCATCCCGAATGTGGTAATTGAGAACAACGCCGCGTGGCGGATTCTTGCCTTTGCCTTCAGGGGTCTCAGATGGCTCGCCGCCCCTAATTATCTCAACCGGTCCGGGAGTAAAAACATGCAATGGCTTGTCTGCCATCTCATTTCGCACCTGACGCAGAGCAGACAGGTCGTCAAGCACCCAGAAGGCCCTGCCCTGCGTGGCAGCAACGAGGTCACCCTGACGAATTGCCAGGTCTGTAATCGGTACCGGCGGCAGGTTGAGAGCCAGTGACTGCCAGTGATCACCCTCATCAAAAGACACATAGATGCTGACTTCGCCACCAGCGAACAGGAGTCCCTGCCGTTCGGGGTCCTCGCGAACGACACGGATGAAGTTGTCATTCGGCAGGTCTCTGTCAATTCTCTTCGACTGCCGTCCAAAGTCCGTCAGCTTATAGATGTATGGCCTGAAATCATTCATCTTGTAGCCGGTGACGGCAACATAGGCCGTACCAGGGTCGTGTGGACTCACTTCGATAGCGTTAACCATCGCTCCACGCAGGTCATGAGGTGTGACTTCGTCCCAGTTTTCGCCATCGTTTCGGGTGACGTGAATCAGGCCATCGTCACTGCCAACCCAAACCGTACCGCGTTCATGCGGCGATGCGGTAACGGTCAGAATGGTGCCATAAAATTCTGCGCCGACATTCTCGGCAGTAATAGGCCCGCCATTCAGACCCTGCTTGTCTTTTTCATTCTTGGTAAGATCCGGACTGATTTCTTCAAACGTCACCCCACGGTCCGTGGTCCTCAACAGCTTCTCTGTACCGTAATAGATGACGCTGGGATCTTGGGGTGATGCAGTAACAGGGGCGTTCCAGTTGGTGCGGTAGCGAAGGTCCTTTGACTCCATTCCGAATACAAATTCAGGATAAGGCTTAATTTCTCGTACGCGTTTGTTATCGGCATCGTATTCCGTTAGCGTGCTGTTGATGCTGGTGGCATAGATCAGGCGTGGATTGTCTGGATCGAAAGCGATATGTGCACTCTCACCACCGCCCACCGCATAAAAGTCAGCATTATCGATGCCGTCGTCATACGTTTGACTAAGAATGGCAACGGTGGAGTTGTCTTGTTGCCCTGCATAAATTCGGTACGGGAACTGGTTGTCTGTATTGACACGGTAAAACTGCGCTGTTGGCTGGTTCATAATGCTGGACCAGGATTTACCGTCGTCGAAGGTGATGGTTGCACCACCATCGTTGCCATTGATCATGTTCTTGTTGTTATATGGATTGATCCAGTGATCGTGATGATCACCGTGTGGTGTGGATTTCTTTTCAAAAGTCACACCGCCGTCAATTGATTTCATGAAAGGCGCATTAAGTACGTACACGATGTTTTCGTTCACCGGGTCAGCCGCGATATGCATGTAGTACCAGGAGCGGGTCCAAAGAATTCGTGACTTGTTTTTTAACTCCCAGGATGCGCCACCGTCATCGCTGCGATACAGGCCGCCCTCACCGGGCATGGCTTCGACGATTGCGTACAGTCGATTCGGGTTACTTGCAGAAACATCCACACCGATCTTGCCAATTAGCTCGGGCAGACCATTGGTGAGTTTCTCCCAGCTATCACCAGCGTCAGTCGACTTAAAGATTCCCCCGGCAGTGCCACCAGACAGGACGTACCAAGGCTTACGGCCATGCTCCCACATCGCTGCATACAGAATGCGTGGATTGGTCGGGTCCATCCTGAGGTCGGTTGCCCCGGTCTGTGCATCAACGCTCAAGACCTGCTGCCAGGTCTCACCGCCGTCTGTCGTGCGATACACGCCACGCTCTTTGTTGGGTCCCCAGATCTGACCCTGTACCCCAACATAGGCAATATCAGAATTCGTTGGGTGAATCTTGATGCGCGAAATCTGCCCTGCTTTCGGCAACCCAATATGTACCCAGGTCAGCCCAGCGTCCGTTGACTTGTAGATACCGTCTCCTTGGCTGGTGGTAACACCACGGATTGATTTTTCTCCTGTGCCGACATAGATGACGTTATGATCGGATTCTGCGACTGCGATGGCTCCAATGGTGCCTACGTTGAAGAAACCGTCCGAAATATTTTCCCAAGTTAGACCAGCGTTTTCCGTCTTCCATACGCCACCACCGGTCGCTCCCATGTAATACAGTTGCGGATTGTCTGGCACCCCAGCGACTGTCGTAACACGGCCGCCTCGAAACGGTCCCACCAAGCGCCACTCCATGGCGGAAAGCAGTTTCGGATCAACTGTATCTGTCGCAAGACTAGTCGAGATACCGATTGCCCACACGAAAACGCTCGCGAACATACCTATAGCAATCTTTACAGAGGTGAATTCTTGAATGAGTTTTTTCATCTGTCCAGTTATAACAGATTATAGGATTATTCCAAACATCCACCAGCAACATAAAAATTCTAAAGTAGAGAGAATTTAAATACTCTTTAATTGAGGTAAGATGACATTTTGTCAGTCAATTAGTCTATTGGAGGTAAATGATGGCGACTTCACTTTATGATGTTGGTATAAAGACCTATTTACAGATACTGCCCGCAGTCGGTGGTTTTCTAGAAAAAGGTCGAGCTTATTTTGAAGAAAATAAAATTGGTTTGGATGAGGTAATCAACATCCGTTTGTATGACGATATGTTGCCGTTACGCTTTCAATTATTCAGCGTGGTTCATCACTCACTTGGAGCTATAGAAGGCCTTGAAAAAGGAGAATTTAGTACTCCTTCTATACCGTCAGATATAGATTACTTGACTCTCAAAGACCTGATAAATGAGGCAGATGAAAAGCTAAAAGGTTATGGCGAAGAACAAATTAACGCCTTTGTGGGTGGTGAGGTGATCTTTAAGCTGGGGCCGAATAGTATGCCTTTCGTAGCTGAAGACTTTATTCTCACGTTTTCATTGCCCAATTTCTATTTTCACGCCACAACCGCATATGACATCCTACGAAGCAAAGGGGTGCCCCTTGGAAAAAAGGATTTTCTTGGCCGAATGAGAATGAAGCAACGATAGTAATTCCAACGGCTCTTGCCATAACTTTATTAAGCTCACTTGTTGACGGCTATTTCATCAATATAACCAGAATTAAAACATTTCTGAGTATGAGTTGTTCCATTCTTAAATAGATGCAGCGGGAAACGGGGTTCGGACCCGCAACCTCAACCTTGGCAACGTAACTCTATTGCAAAGTAAAGTCTCCCCGCTTAAATCTTTTCCTTCATAACCCATTCTGTTCTAAAGGTAGTCTCCTATTAGTTTTAAGGTTTCTACCAAACAAAACATAACAGGTATTCCTGCTCAAGATATTACCCTATGTTGTAAGCAGTTACACCAGTAGTCGCACCAGTAGTCGCACCAACATCAGTTCAATTTCTGCGCATCCAGACAATTTAGTTTAAAGATGTGTATTCTAAACTAAGTAGAGATGAGTACTTCAAAAGACAATACTAATCAGCGTTTAAAACTCCCTACCTTCCCCAGCCTAGCTTCCTTAACCCTAGCCGCCTGCGGTGGTGGTGGACCAATAGTCCAACCCCCTCCTGCCAATAGAGCCCCAGTGGCAGAGGCCAATAAGACCCTGACCATCGATGAGGATGCCACCAATCAAGCACTCAGTATTAATACCCCAACCGATGCCGATGGCAACAGTTTAACCATTACTGTAACTGCCGTACCCAGTGGGGGCATTTTAGCCACTGCCGAGGGTACCGAAGTGACCACCAGTTCAACCCTGACCATTACCCAACTTACCGGTCTAGTGTTTACCCCCGATACCAACCTCAACGATGACACTACTGCATTTGGTACATTCACTTACACCGTCTCCGACGGCAGTCTCACCGACTCCAGTACCGTCACCATCTCGGTGACCCCGATCAACGATGCTCCCGAACTGGTTGGGATAATGGAATTTGCTGTCAATGAAAACACCACTGTGGTAGCGACCATCAGCGCCACCGATGTCGATGGCGATACCCTCACTTACACGGTCACCGGCGGTGACGATCAAGCCCTCTTTGCCATCGATGCCAGTACCGGGGCTCTGAGTTTTATCACCGCTCCTGATTACGAGAACCCCGTGGACAGTGATCAAGATAATATCTACTTGGTGCAAATCACGGTCAGTGATGGCAACGGTGGCAGTGTCAGTCAGGGTTATGTGATTACGGTTAATAAAATCCTGGAAGGCACTGCAGAAAGTGACACTTTGTTTGGCGGTACTGGCAACGATACGATCTATGGCTATGAGGACAGTGATACCCTGGAAGGCGGTGCAGGAAATGATATCTTGTATGGTGGTCCCGACAACGACACACTCAAAGGCGGAACTGGAAACGACATCCTCGATGGCGGTACCGGCAGAGACACCCTCACTGGGGGTGATGGCAACGATACTTTTGTGATCCGTGCAGGCGATGGCTCATCTAGCTATGTATTCCCTCAAACTAATTTCATTCATGATTTTGAAAATGGTGTTGACCTTATTGGTTTGGATAACAGCCTGACCTTTGCTGAGCTTACCATTGAACAAGGCACGGCTGGTTCTTACCAAGTTGCCGGTTACACCTTCTACTATGATTACACAGGTCACACCTTAGTTCGCATCACCGCCACCGGGGAATTTTTAATAATGATCGCAAACACCAACGCGAGTGATATTACCGCGACAAATTTCATGTCTGTGGACATCAACGATGCTCCAAAGATCCAAGCCAATACCAACTTTGCCATCGATGAAAACACCACTGCAGTGGCGAACATTATGGCCACCGATGGTGATGGTGATACACTCACTTACTCCCTAACCGGCGGCGACGATCAAGCCCTTTTTACCATCGATGCCAGTACCGGGGCTTTGAGTTTTATAACCTCTCCCGATTACGAGAACCCTGGGGATAGTGATCAGGACAATTACTACTTGGTGCAAGTCACGGTCAGTGATGGTTTTGGCGGTCGTGCCACTGAGATGTGTGTTATTAGAGTCCGCGACACCCTTGAATCTGGACGAAGTTTAGAATCCGATGGATCTGAACGTGAAAAGTTTGATCAAATTGACACAGCGAACGAGGGTAATCCCCACGGAATCGCACCAAAGCATAACCCATTGGGTCCTAGCGACTCGAGAGCCTCGGTCGAGGGTATTGTTCTACCAGAGATTGCAACACTGCTTGCTGTTTCACCTCCCCTCTTGTCAACAGAAAATGCTTTGAATTTACTCACCGAACTGATAGATCCGACTCCATCCGTGGCCATCGATTACGAGAATACATTGTTGGTGGATGGGGATGATCCGATTGATTTGGTTCAACAACCCCTAGAACATTCAATGGTAACTGTGGATTTGATAGCTGATTTTCTGATTCTCGATGATTACGATGCCACGCTGAACGATACTGTTTTGTTTTGGAGCTCAGAGTTGGGAAATAGTTAGGTGTAATTATTTATATTGAGTTGCACCAGTAATTGCACCAGTTTTTACAAGAATATTGCCCTTTTTTTGACTTTGGTTAGTTGAATGGTAGTCCTACTTAACCAATTGATATTAGTTGAAACCCTTATTCCTAAGGGCTTTGGGGTTATCAGTGTCTGGAGCGGGAAACCGGGGTCGAACCGGCGACCTCAACCTTGGCAAGGTTGCGCTCTACCAACTGAGCTATTCCCGCTAGTTGATTTATGAATGTCTCTAAAACCAAGCCACATAAGGATTTCGAGTCTATCATAACCATATAACAGTTAAGATATTACATCTTTTTATGTGCAGTTACATCAAAAGTTACATCAAAAGATGCTTCTTCAGCAATGGCCCTCCTCTCCTTATCCATAAAACATTAAAAAATATTTATGAGGTATATTAAGGATATGAAAAAACTAATACTCATATCAGCACTATTGCTCTGTTCTAATGGTTGGGCATACACCTCCAGCTATCGCTGCTACGAACTCGATGGCGCTTAATCAAAATCAATTAGTCGCATGCGGACTGCTGTTATTAACCAGTGGTTTATTGATGGCAGGAGACAAAACCATTGATGGTGGTCCTGGTGATGATGTCTTAATCATCAATTACCCAGGTATCTCATCTCTTGCTGACTTTACTGATGCAACTCTTTGGCTAGCACAACTAGGTGGTGCCAAATACTGCAAAACAAAGATCCGTCGGAAAGAACGGAACGATGATTATGAGGATTGAATAAATGAAAAACCCCAATCCCACGCAAGATTAACCAGGAGAACAGAATGAAATATGTAGACTATCTTGTTTTTATTATGGGCTTAGCAGCTGGAACCTTTACTTTCTTTATTAGTACAGATGAACCAACATTTCCACTATTTTCTGGATTTGGTTTCACCTTGGTGATGTACAGTAGTATGAATATTAATGAAAGGTCTAGATCTAAATAGGTCAATAAGCCCCAATCCCACGTGTCCTGTCGGGGCATGTCCCTTTTGAAAAAATGAAAAACCTTAATTTACAAGACTTTCCATCAATTTAACGGAAGGGCAATGGTGCCACTTTCAAATAAATGAATTTTTTTACACTATGCGGATATTATGAGAATTAATCACTACTATTATATGAATTTTGAAGTGAACCCAAAAACAGAGTAAATATCTAATGCTGAATATCGTGAAGCGCCCCTCACAGTCTGTTTATGATTACATTATTATCGGATCCGGCTCTGCGGGTAGCACACTCGCAGCCCGACTATCGGAAGATAGCTCTAACAGCGTTCTTTTGATTGAAGCTGGACCTAGTGATAGGAATATTTTTATTCAAATGCCAGCTGGGTACGGTATTCCGTTAATGAAGGACCGCTATAACTGGAAATTCTTTGCTGAAAAAGAAAATTTTACTACATCTGAAATGGGAATATACACGCCGCGCGGCCGTGTTCTGGGAGGTTCTTCTTCGATAAATGGCATGAACTGGGTTCGAGGAAATCCAGCTGACTATGATCATTGGAGCGATTCTGGGCTCACTAACTGGTCTTATGTCCATTGCCTGCCTTATTTTAAACGCAGTGAAAAATATGAGCAAGGTGATCCGGTATACCGGGGAAGTAGCGGCCCGACCAATATTGTTAAGACCGAGGTTACCAACCCCCTTTTTCAATTATTTCTTGATGCTTCAAGTGAGTATGGCTTGGAGCTGAACCCTGATCACAATGGAGCGCGGCAAGTCGGGGCACATGAAACCCAAAGGAATGTTTCAGGTGGTATAAGGCATAGTGCATCTCAGGCTTATTTATACGATCAGCCAAAGAAAGCTAATCTAGAAATTTTGTTGGAGACTCGTTGTACGTCGATAGAGTTTTCCGGGATGGATGCTGTGAGGATACATTTGAATCACCGGGGAGAAGAGTTTCATATTGATATTGGAGGAGAGTTGATTTTGTCCGCAGGCGCCATACAGTCACCACACCTATTAATGTTTTCCGGTATTGGTGATGCGGATATGCTTGGGGAAAGTGGTATTACTGTACAGCAACATATGCCAGGCGTTGGTGAAAACTTGCAAGACCACGCTTCCTGGTGCTTCGAATACGGCGCGACGAACCCTCGTGACTCATTGGCGTCAAAATTTAGTTATTTCGGGCGCCTCAAAATTGGCATCGAGTGGTTATTAGGTAAACGAGGATTAGGAATTTCCAATCACTTCGAAGTGGGTGCTTTCTTGTGTCTGCTTGAAGGAGAAACAGTCCCTGACGTACAGATGGAATGCATTGCCATGAGAGGTGATTTTGCTCCTGAGGGTATTAAGATTGAACCCGGTTACCAATGCTTCACCAGCATACAGCGACCCACCAGTCGCGGAAAGGTTTGGATTGATAGTGCCGACCCTGCAGCAACCCCTAAATTCCGATTCAATTATCTGAGCACTGACTACGATAAAAAGGTAGCAATAGCTGCGGTTAGAGCCACTCAGGATCTATTTCAGCAACCTGCATGGGGTGGCCGTCTATCACCAGAATTATCCGGATCTCATGAGCTCAAGTCTGATAGTGATATCATGAAATGGGCCTATGCTCACGTGGAGTCAAATTATCACCCTTGTGGAACTTGTAGCATGGGCATTGATGACAAGGCCGTTACTGATGGAGAAGGTAGGGTGCATGGGCTCAATAACTTACGAGTTGTGGATGCTTCAATAATTCCATCAATCCCAACGGGTAATCTAAATGCCATCATAATAATGATTGCCGAAAAAATCGCTGATAGTATTCTGGGCTTATCTCCACTTGAGTCTGAATATCCAGTGATCAACAATTTGTGAAATTTGACTGAGGTTTGTTTAAATCACGAGTTACATCAATAGTTACATCATTATTTAAAGGAAATGACGCATATTCAGCTATTGCCTGTTTATTCTCAAAGTGATGTCTATATCTTTCTAGTGAAGCTACAGATTTATGTCGGCTGTAATCTTGGAGTTCCCAGGTATTCCTGACCTTTTTAGCTACCCTAGTGATTGCTGTATGCGCGCCCTCACATGCGGTATTTGGGTTCTCGGAGAAAGAGTCGGCCTAATCGCTGCCACTTTCGGTCACATTATAAAGCACGCTCGATGTACAGCTGGCCACAGCGTCATACTCGGCGTCCAGCGCCGCGCCCTCAGCCGCATAGTAAGCAGCAATATCGGCGGCATAGGTAACCAGGTCGGGGTAGGAATCGGTAAGCAGTACCACGCTAAATTCATCACCCACGAATGGAGTAGCAACATGACCTCGAATATCCCCTCCATAGTCTTGCTTATTCGCCCACGCAAGCCACTTACCATGAATAGCACTGAATTCCTCCAATGTCTTGCCATCATTTAGCGTACACGTCCAGACCTGTTCCAATCGTGTATCAGCATTGACTGAAAAACTGGCCATTAGCATTATTACGGCGCCAGCTAGACGCCAATTTAAACTGGGTAACTTCATTTCATATCCCTCTGCGTTATTGTTATTTAGACTTTTATAAAATTTATCACATAAATGCAGATTTAAAAATTTTTTTAGATTTATTTTTAGATATTGATGGATATTTGAACCCATTGATGCGAGTTACTGCCCCG
>Ga0208748_1000915_pt1 | contig 14282 bp, 13 predicted proteins | sample Knorr_S7_td_Bott_FD_185599 | JGI IMG/M metagenome (GOLD analysis project Ga0208748, IMG submission 185599) | Marine microbial communities from Southern Atlantic Ocean transect - Knorr_S7_td_Bottom_ad_4513_LV_A (SPAdes) (version 2) | ecosystem: Environmental > Aquatic > Marine > Oceanic | place... | reverse complement strand
GTACTCGACGTGGGCTCTCAGGTGGGTGCCCGCCTCGTCGGTCCAGCCCTTGGATCGGGCGTAGGAGACCATTCCGGAGAAGCTCTCGTCCCAGTCGTCGTCGGTCAGCCCGGCCAACCAGTGGCGGACGGCCGACTCCGCTATCCAGAGGTGGTCGCCGTCGGGCCGGGTTCCCTCTCCCGTCATCGCTGCAAGGTCGGGAACGGAGAACCCGCCCGGAGCCTCGACGTGGAAGTCGGTGAACACGGCGTGCCCATCGACCCGCACTGCGCCCGTCTGGTCGACCCGGATGATCATCGTGCCATCCCTCCCTAGTACCCGCGCCAGACAGGGTCACGGCGCTCGCGGAAGCTGGCAATGCCCTCCTGTGAATCCAGGGTGCGCGAGTTGAGCTCCACCGCCCAGGCCTCGTTGTCCTCCAGCGTCCGACGGTCGACGTCCAGGGAGCGGTTCACCAGCCACTTGGTGAGCATGAGGCTCCTGGTCGGACCAGAGGCCAGGCGTTCGGCCCACTCGGTGGTGGCATCCTCCAGGTCGTCGCCAGGGACGACCTTGTTGCAGAGCCCGATGCGAAGGGCCTCATCGGCGGGGATGTCCTCGGCGAAGAACATGAGCTCCCTGGCCTTCTGCAGGCCGACCAGACGGGGCAGGATCCAGGCCCCCAGGCCATCGGGCACGAGGCCCCGGCGTGCGAAGACCTCGATGAACTTTGCGTGGTCGGCCATGATCACCAGATCACAGCAGAGGGCGAGGTGGGCACCCACGCCTGCGGCCGTGCCGTTGACGGCGGCGATGACCGGCAGCTCGCAGTCCAGGATGGCGGGCATCAACTTGAGTTGGCCGTCCAGCATCATCCGTCGCGCCTCGCCAACGGCCGACTCGGGGGCACCGTCGGGCCGCGGAGCGGTCTCGCGTCCCACGCTGATGTCAGCCCCGGGACAGAACAACTTCCGGCCAGTTGCCGTTATGACAACGGCACGTGCCTCGAAGCGGCCGTTCAACCCGTTCAGGAGGGAGGCCATCCGGTCCCGCATGACGGGCGAGATGGCGTTGCCCTTCTCCGGGTTGTGGATGGTGATCCAGGCGACCTGGTTCCTGATCTCGAACCGGACCATGTCCTCGGGGCTGTCGCCCGGGGTGAGGTTCTCGCCGCTGGCCATGGAGCCGACGGTAACCCGCCCCGGCACCGCCCCGACGAGACGGGCAGCTGCCGGGCCCAGGTCCCGTGCGAGGCTCAGACCGCGTCGGAGCCGCGCTCGCCGGTCCGGATCCGGACCAGGTTGCCGACATCGGTCACCCAGACCTTGCCGTCGCCGATCTTCTCGGTGCGGGCTGCGGCCACGATGGCATCCACCACGCGGTCAGCCAGCTCGTCGTCCACCACGACCTCGACCCGGGTCTTCGGGGTGAACAGGACCTTGTACTCGGTCCCCCGGTAGGTCTCGCTGTGGCCGCCCTGTCGGCCGAACCCCTGCACCTCGCTCACCGTCATTCCCTGCACCCCGAGGGTTGCCAGGCTGTCCTTCACGTCGTCCAACTTGAAGGGCTTGATTACCGCCGTTACCAACTTCATTTCCCGCCTCCCGGTAGGTGATGCGTCAACGCCGCTTTGGGCGCCAACTGTTGATACAGATCATCGCTTGTACCATCTGCAATGGCAAGTATCTGGCACTTGTATGACATTTACTACTCATTTGTATCAGTACGATAGACAATCAACCCACTAGGCTTGCGGCCATGCCCACACCGTCCATCGCCGAGTTCACCGATGCCTCGGGGCGTCGACGTCGCATGGTGGTCCGGCTGGATCCGACGGCCGCCGTACCCCTCTACGAACAGCTCCGGGCCCAGGTCTCGGTCATGGTCGCCGTCGGGCGGCTCGAGCCGGGATGCAGGCTTCCCACGGTCCGCCACCTGGCCGCGACGCTCGGGCTGGCCCCCGGCACCGTGGCCAGGGCCTACGGCGAGCTGGAACGCGACGGGACCCTGGTCGGGCAGGGTCGACGCGGCACCTTCGTCTCCGCAGAACCACCGCACTCGGAGCCACTGCGGCAGCGCCGGGAACGACTTGCCGCCGCTGCGGACCGGTTCGCGTTCGAACTCCGGCAGCTCGGGGTGGACGCCGACGAATCCCACCGACTCCTGGACGAAGCCCTCACCCGTACCGCTGCCGACGAGGCGGACATCGGAGCACCCACGAGCTGACCCTCGGAGCCGGACCAGCCAACCGGTCGGGCCTGTCAGCCCCCGCTGCCGAACACCGGTGCCGGGTCCGGGGCATCCCGGATGGAACGGTGTACCGCCTCGCCCACCTCGGCCACCTCGAAGCGGCGACCGGCGACCGATACCACCGGGCCGTGCTGCCATCCGTCGCAGACGTTCAGGCTCCCGCCCGTTGCCTCGAACACCCGACCGGTCACGTCACAGTCGGCGCTTCCCAACCAGACCATCAACGGCGAGACGTTGGCAGGGTCCTTGTCATCCCACCCGTCCGGGGCCTCCGCCCCGTAGAAGACACCCTCGGTCATGCGGGTACGGGCGTCAGGAGCCACACCGTTCACGAGCACGCCGTAGCGCCCCCACTCGGCCGCCGCCTGCACCACCAGCAGGGCGATGCCCGCCTTGGCCGCTGCATAGTTCCCCTGCCCGATGCTTCCCATCAGGCCGGCGCCGGAAGAGGTCATCACGACACGCCCGTCCACCTCCACCCCGGCCTTGGCGAGGTCCCTCCAGTAGGCGATGGCATGGCGGGCCGGGGCGAAGTGCCCCTTCAGGTGCACACGCGTGACCGAGTCCCACTCCTCCTCGCTCATGTTGGCCAACATGCGATCCCGCAGGAAGCCGGCATTGCAGACCAGCGTGTCGAGGCGACCGAAGGCGTCGATCGCCTGGGCCACCATGGCCTCGGCCTCCCCCCAGTCCGCCACGTCGGAACCGTTGGCGACCGCTTCGCCTCCCATCGAGCGGATCTCCGCGACCACCTCGTGGGCGGGTCCTCCGGCCGGACCATCGCCGTCCCTGGAGACGCCCAGGTCGTTCACGACGACCTTCGCCCCCTCGGCGGCGAATGCCAGTGCATGGGCCCTTCCAAGGCCCCGACCCGCACCGGTCACGATCACGACCCGTCCCTCGCAACTACCCATCGACCCGACCGCTCCCGCCTCGTCCATCCGGAGATCCGCCACCAACCCTAGGGAACGCCGTGAACTGGGCGGCCACCGGACCGTGGCGACCTGAAGTCACCGCTCAACCAGCGACCCGCACCTCGCCGACGTGCACACCGGAGTGGTTCACGAGTAGCGACGGGGCCGGATCCGGGAGGCGGCCCCAACGGGCCAGGATCCACTCCACCGCAACCTCGGCAGCCCGGGCAGCGCCGTCGCGGACCTTCAGGGCCAACCCGATGCCATCAGCCGGGAGCACGGCGCAGAAGACGCCCTCGGCGCCCGTCTTGACCACCGTCCCACCTGTCGCAGCCCCGATGAGGCGCGTGCAGGCCCGGGCGCTACCGGCCACGAGGAACGGCTCGCTCCGCATGGCCGATAGCAGGCGGTGGGCCGGCGAGCCGGCGGGTTCGGCACCGATGGCCGCCCATCCCGAGGCCAGGCGGTCCAGGGGCATCGACCAGACCGGAATCCCGCAGCCGTCCACCCCGGGATGGGCGGCCGTCAGGTCCACACCGCAGGTACGTTCGATCGACGGGGTGACGTGGTCCGCCTGGAGCCGGTGGCCCGGGTCGAGGTAGCCGTCCAGCGGCAGGCCCAGGTGGCGAAGGACCGTCAGGAAACCCGTGTGCTTGCCCGAACAGTTGTTGTGTACCGCCGTGGCCTCGCCACCGGCGGCGGCCAGGACGGCGGCAGCCGGGACGGAACTGGGGACCTGTACCCCGCAGGCGAGGGCGGAGGCATCCAGGTCCAGCCGTGCCAACCACGCGGCGACGGCATCCACGTGGGCCGGCTCGCCTCCATGGCTGGCACAGGCCAGGGCCAGCTCGACGTCAGTGAGGAGGAAGGCGTCGGCGGCGCCGGTGGAGACCAGCGGAAGGGCCTGGATCGGCTTGATGGCCGATCGGGGCATGACCGGGCGGGTGGCGTCACCCCACGCCTCCACTATCCGGCCGGACGCGTCGAGGAGGACGGCGTCCACCTCGTGGAGGCTCTCGACCCTCCCGCCGCGGATCACCTCCACGAGGAGCGGCCCGCTCATGCTGGGTTCACGCTTCGATGGTCTCCACGGGGTCGATCATGGCAGCACCTGCGGCCCGGGGTCCGTGCACGAGGGCATGCAACCGGTCGATGGTGCGGCTGGCTGTCGTCTCGAAGAGGAAAGGCACCACGGCATGGACAGCGGCAGCCAGTGCCGCCCCTGCCAGCAGGCCGGAGGTGGAGAGAGCGAAACGGGCGTGTCCCGCCCAGGACTCGTTGATGCTGGCCGGGTGTGCGGTGAAGACATTGGTGATTGCCATGCAGAAATCCTACGCAGACCCAGACAACCGCATCCTGCGTTCTCGCGCATGATTGGGTACTTTCTGCATGATTAATGCTCATCTATGACTATTCCTGCATTATTCTTACTTCATGGATGAGATCGATCGAGATCTGGTGCGCCTCCTCCAGGAAGATGGGACGCTCTCGGCAAGCGAGTTGGGCGAAGCCGTGGGGCTGGCGGGCACCTCCTGCTGGCGACGGGTCCAGCGGCTCCAGCAGCGGGGGGTGATCATCCGGAGGGTTGCCCTTGTGGATCCGGCATCGGTCAACCTCGGCGTTGCCGCCCTGGTCGAGATACGGACCAACGACCACTCGGCGGCTTGGCTGGACCGCTTCACCGCCGGAATCGACGAGTTCCCCGAGATCGTCGCCGCATGGCGAACCAGCGGTGAGGTGGACTACATGCTCCGGGTGCTGGTTCCCGACATCGCCACCTACGACACCTTCTACAAGCGGCTGATCCGACGGGTGGACCTGTTCGACGTCCGCACCATCTTCGTGATGGAGGAACTCAAGTCCACCACAGCGGTTCCGCTGGACTACGCCTTCGGAGACCCAACCCCGGGAACCCGCCAGTCGCTCAGCGGGTGACGCCCACCACGGCACCGGAGGTGGCCTGCACGAGGTCCCTGGGCTTCACCGGAAACACAGAGTTGGGAGTCCCGGCGGCCGCCCACACCTCGTCGAAGTCCATGAGGTGTGGGTCCACCACGGTCCGGAGTGGAACGGTGTGACCGAGCGGTGGGGTCCCACCGATGGCGAACCCCGTGGCAGCCCGCACCTCGCTGGCTCCAGCGATCCGGATCTCGGTGCCCAGGTAGTTGGCGAGGCGCTCCTCGTCCACCCGCCGGCCCCCGGAACAGAGGACCAGCACAGGCCTCACATCCGCCATGAACACCAGCGACTTGACAATCTGATCTACGTGGCAACCCACGGCCGCCGCCGCATCGGCTGCGGTGCGGGTCCCCTCGGGATAGCTGCGCACCTCCACCTGGAGGCCGGAGGCCTCGGCCTCCTCGGTGAACCTGGCGATGGCATCGGAACGACGGCCCATGCTGGATCGACTCCTCGGTTCAAGGTGGGGCTCCGGGCCCGGCGGTCAAGCCGTCAACCCGGACGAATGCTCAAGGTGGATCCTACGCCGCCTCCGGCCGATCAACCCAGTCCGGAAGCCGCTACGGAGACGGGCCACGTACTACCGTCCCGCCCATGGCCGACCGACTCCTCCTCTACCACAACCCTGGCTGAGGAAAGTCCAGGGGCGCCCTCGGCATTCTCGAGGAGCGCGGCGTCGAGTTCGACGCCATCGAGTACCTGAGGGACCCGCTGGACCGGACGACCCTGGAATCGATACTCCACCTCCTGGACGGCCCGGCAGCAGCCCTGGTCCGACGGGACGCAACCTTCGAGGAACTGGACGTGGACCCGGCACGGCTGGTCGATGCTGCGGACGTCGTAGACCTCCTGTTGGAGCACCCGACGTTGATGCAGCGCCCCATCGGCGTCCGAGGTGGGCGGGCCGTCATCGCCCGACCAGCAGAGCTGATCCTCGACCTCCTCGACGGCTGAGCACCAGACCTCCACCCGGATGCTGCCGCAGACCATCCTCAACGCCGCCCGACGCTTCGGCGACCGGGCTGCCTTCAGGTTGGCGTCGGGAGCGTCGGTCTCCTACTCGGACCTGGATCGGGCCTCCGACGAGGTGGCCGCAGGCCTGGCGGTGCGAGGCCTGGGTGAGGGCGACGTCCTCCTGCTGTCGCTCCCGTCAGGCCCGGAGTACGCGGTGGCCTATCTGGCCGCCGCCAAGGTCGGTGCCGTCACCGCAGGTGCGAACCCCCGACTCCGGGCCCGCGAACGGGGCCTGGTGGCCGACACCGTCGACCCGGCCCTGGTGCTGGCCACCGAATCCCTGGCCGGCGGACTGCCGGACGACCTGGCGGTTGAACTCGTCACCCCGACCGAGGACCCCGGTCGCATGCTGGGGACACTCCGGGTGGACCACCACAACGTCCCGGACCTGGCAGAGGACCCCGGGCGGGCCGTCTGCATCTGCTTCACATCGGGGTCCACAGGCGACCCCCGTGGCGCCTGGTTCACCAACCGCCAACTCGCAGCCATCGCTGAGATGGACTCCGGCGGAGCCTGGGGATCCGGTGGACAGCTGGTGGCGGGAACGGCGTCCGCACACGTCGGCGTGATGACGAAGCTCCCCTGGCAGCTCGCCTCGGGCGCCACGATCCACGTCATGGACCGGTGGGACGCCGGGCGCCTGCTCGACCTGCTGGAACACCACCGCCTTCCGGCCGTGAACGGGGTGGCAGCCCAGATCGCCCTGCTGCTGCGACACCCCGACTTCGACGACCACGACCTGTCCAGCATCCGCGCCATCGTGGTGGGTGGCGGCCCGTCACCACCGGCACTCGTCCACGAGGCCCGGCGACGATTCAACGCCCCGTACTCCATCCGCTACTCCTCCACGGAATCCGGGGGCATCGGCCTGGGTACCTCCCTGGAAGCCGACGACGAGGAGGCGCTCCACACGGTCGGGAGACCGCGCTCCGGGGTGGAGGCCGAGGTGAGGGGTGAGAACGGTCGACCGGTGGAGCCCGGCGAGGTCGGAGAGATGTGGCTCCGGACGCCCAGCGCCATGTCGGGATACTGGGGGGATCCGGTGGGAACCGCCACCGCCCTCGTCGACGGGTGGCTCCGGACCGGCGACCTGGCCAGCGTGGACCCGGCTGGCTGCCACCGACTGGCCGGCCGATCCTCCGAGATGTTCATCCGTGGTGGCTACAACGTGTACCCGCTCGAGGTCGAAGCCGTCCTGGGCACCCACCCGGGCGTCGACCAGGTGGCCGTGGTCCCACGCCCCGACGAGGTGCTGGGCGAGATCGGCGTTGCGGTCGTCGTACCCAGCAACGCCAACCGGCCACCCACGCTGGAGGAGCTGGTCGCCCACGGCCGATCCGACCTGTCCTCCTACAAGTTGCCCTCAGCGGTCCGGATCGTCGACAGGCTTCCCCTCAACGCCGGCGACAAGCTGGATCGCAGGGCACTCGCAGCCGAGGAAACGGGGCGGCAGGCCGACGGCTGACCCGGCGGCATCAGCGTCGTGGGCGTCGCCCTCCGGCCCGACGTCGATTCCTGTCAACCTCGCGCTCCCGCTGTACGGCGAGTTCCGAGCGCAGATCCCGATAACGGACGACCCGCCGGACATCCACCCGGCCGGCCTCCACCTCGGCCAGGACCGCGCAGTCCGGCTCCGACTGGTGTGCGCAGTCGTTGAAGCGGCAGTCGGAGGCACGCTCCTCCAGGTCACCGAAGACCCTCGCCAGGGACTCCTCGGCGTCCCAGATCCCCACCGCCCGGATCCCCGGCGTGTCGATCAGGAGGCCCCCGGCGGGTCGGAGGATGAGTTCCCGACTGACCGTGGTGTGGCGGCCCCTCGAGTCGCTGGAGCGGACCTCTCCGGTCTCCAGCAGGTCCTCGCCGATCAGGGCGTTCACCAGGGTCGACTTGCCGGCACCCGACTCGCCCAGCAGGGCCACCGTCCGACCCGGACCCATCAGGGCCTCCACCTCCCGGAGCCCTTCAGGGACACCGGAACCCATGCCCACGGTCAGCACCCGGACCTCCGGAGCCAGGGCCGAGACCACGGCCGCCACCTCCACTGCCGCCGCCTCGTTCCTGTCGGCCTTGGTCAGCACCACGGCCACCTCCGCTCCGCTGTCCCAGCCGATCACGAGGAAGCGTTCGAGTCGTCCGGGCGGCAACGGTCGATCCAGGCCGTGCACGATGAGGACCAGGTCCACGTTGGCGACCAGGACCTGCTCAACCACCGCCTCGGAGGGATCCCGGCGCGACACCGTGTTGCTCCGGTCCAGGACCCGACCGATGACAGGCCCGAGTTCCGGATCATCCACGACGACGACCCAGTCGCCGGTCGCCGGCGCCACCACGTCCTGGGCGCGCTGCGAGTCCGAGATGACACGGACCCGGCCTTCGGCGGCGATCACGTCACATTCGCCACGGTCCACCCGCACGATTCGCCCCAACCGACCATCGGTCGGCAGCGGTCCGCCGCTCCAGCCGTACCGGTCGAGGTCGATGCTCATCTACCGGATGCTAGGAGTCGCGGGTAGCGGCAACGGTTCGCACCACGATGCCGTGGACCTCAGCCAAGCCGCAGGGTCTCGAGCGGTTCCAGCCTGGCCGCCTTGGTGGACGGGTAGAGGCCGGCCACCACCGCCACGCCTACCGATACGAGCGCCCAGCCGGCCAGCCCGACCACGGAGAGCACCATCGTGTATCCGCGGTACTCGGCCACGCCCCACACCACCCCGGCTCCCACGCCGGCACCCACGATCCCCCCGAGCACGCCCACCACCAGGGCCTCGAACAGGAACTGGATGGCGATGGTGCTCCGGCTGTGGCCAAGGGCCCTGCGAATGCCGATCTCAGAGGAGCGTTGGATCACGGATATGGACATGACGTTGGCTATTCCCACGCCCCCGACGATCAGCGCCAACCCACCCATCATCTTGGTCAGGTTGTTCAGGCTCTCGTCGACCTGCGACTGGGCGTCGAGGAGGTCGGTCGGAACCGACGCATTGGCACCGTCGGGTCCTCCGAGGCTCACCACCGTCGGAATCTCCTGGGCCACCAACCTCGTGTTCACCGGAGCACGCACGTAGAGGCGACTGGGATCCGGATCGTCCAGCCCCCAGTCCTCCATGGCGGCGGTGAAGGTGAGGAACACGGCCGAGTCCATCGACGGCTCCAGCAGCACGTAGTCGAGCACTCCGACCACGCCGTACTGCAGGCCGTTCAACTCGATGGTCCGCGATTCGCCCCGTAGGTAGCCGTACTCGTCAGCCAGGTCCCGGCCGATCACCGCCACCCTGGCTCCTGAGGACTCGTCGAACTCGTTCAGGAAGCGCCCGCTCACGAGCGGGACCTCGAGAGTCGACGGCAGGTCCAGGCCGGTGGCGATGACGGGTACGGGGAATGCCCTGTAGTAGTCCTCAGCTCCGGCGAACGGCACGGTCACGATGTCGGACATCTGCCGGGTCCCCGTGACGGCGACGACGTCCGGGAGTCGACCCACCCGACCCACGGCAGCGGCCTCGATGACGGGGTCCTGACCGAAGCCGAAACCCGCTGAAGCGTTCACCACTATCAGGTCGGTTCCCAACTCCTGGAGCTTGGCCTTGAGGTGGCCCTTCGAGCTCTCGTTGATGCCGATGGCGGCCACGATGGCGGCCACGCCCAGCACCGGCCCGAGCATGATGAGCAGCGTACGCACCTTGCGCGAGGTGAGGCCGGACACGGCCACCCCGATGACCTCCCTGACGCGCCTCACGACCGCACCAGTTGCTCGTCGGACACGATGCGACCATCAAGCATCGAGATCTTGCGGCGGGCCGAGTCGGCCACGTGGAGGTCGTGGGTGACGATGCAGATCGCCCTGTCCGGCGTCTGCAGGTCGTGGAATATCTCCAGGACGTTCTCGGCGTTCCGGGAGTCAAGGGCCCCGGTCGGCTCATCGGCCAGGACGACGCCCGGCTGGGTGGTGATGGCCCGGGCTATGGCCACGCGCTGCTGTTCGCCGCCCGACAGCTGGACCGGACGATGGTCGTGTCTGGCTCCCAGGCCCACCTGCTCGAGTGCCTCCATTGCCCGCCCGCGACGCTGCCTCGAGGAGAGGCCCCTGTAGAGCAGCGCCGTCTCGACGTTGCCCAGCGCCGTCAGGTGCGGAATGAGGTGGAACTGCTGGAACACGAAGCCGATGGCTTCTCCCCTCAACCTGGACCGTTCCGCATCGGACAGCTCCGACGCGTCCACCCCACGGACCCGGATGACCCCATGGGTCGGCAGGTCCAGGATGCCGAGCAGGCCGAGCATGGTTGACTTGCCGGACCCGGAGGGCCCGACGATGGAGACGAACTCGCCGGCCCGGATCTCCATCGAGACGCCATCCAGGGCGCGGACCTGGACCTCCTCGCCGTAGACACGCGACACGCCCTCCAGGGAGAGGATCACCTCGTCGGCCCCGTCGGGCCCTGCCGGGTTCACGAACGGTCGATCTCGAGGATCACGTATTCGCCGGGGGCCACTCCCGTGATGACCTCCACGTAGGCACCGTCGAGCATGCCGGTTTCGATCGCCCGCCTCTCGATCACGCCCTCGGGGGTGACCACGCGGACGATCTCCTGACCGCCATCGGAGAGGACCGCTGCGATCGGAACCACCACTGCGTCCAGGGACTGCTCGACCACCACGTCGATCGTCACCACCGCACCGTCCACCCCGACCAGCGTCTCTGCGGTCTCCACCACGCCCTCGTAGGTCTCGCTGCCTCCGGACGTGGTCGCCGTGTCGTCCAGGTGGGTGATGATCCCCTCCACCTCCTGGCCTCCGGAAGCCAGGTTGACGGTCACCAGCTGGCCCTCGGCCAGCTTCGACCGGTCGGTCGGGCTGGCGAAGAGGGTGATGGTGAACCCCGGATCGGTCAGGTTGAAGAGGGGCGTGGCGCGTTGCACGAGGTCTCCTTCCTCGACCTCCACGCTGCCCACCCGGGCAGGCCAGTCGGCCACGACCATGTCGCCCGGCATGAAGAACACGTCATCCAGGATCGTCCGGATCGGAATGTCCACGGAGAGTTGGCCGGCGGGCAGCAGGGCGGTACCGGTGACCACCTCGTAGTCGACTCCGGCCTGGGCGCTACCGCTGACCGAGTAGTTGACGCTGGTGTCCTTGTCCGGAGCCTGGTCGGCCTGGATGGTCACGATCACCGTGTCGCCCTCGGTCACCTCACCGCCACCGGTCAGCGTGAGCTCCGGAAGGTCGGCGGACTTGATCTGTATGGTCGCCCGATCCCTGTCGCTCAACCTGTAGGCGCCGCTCGGTTCCACGATGAGCCGGACGGTCACCGACTCGTCGGCCTCGACGTCGTCGTCGGCCCGGATGGGAATGGACAGGGTGACGCGCTCGAGCCCCTTCTTCATCGTGATGTCGCCGTCCGGCGCGTTGAAGTCGACGTCGGGGGTGGCGGTTCCCTCGAGCACGTAGAAGACGTCGAGGTCCTCGACCAGCTCGACGGTCGTCTCGATGGTGAACGTCGCCATCCCCGACTCGGAGACCGTCTCGCTGTCGGCACGCAGGACCAGGATCGGCACGTCGGGAACGTCGGGATCATCGATGCTGACCGTCACCTCGTTGGCGGCGGAGAGCACGTACCGGCCGGCCTGGGCCACCCGGAGGTCCTCGTGAAGGGTTTCGAGCAGGTAGGTCAACCTCTGCTCCTCGTCGCGAAGGAGGGCCAGCGAGTCATCCTCGGCCTCGAGGGTGTCGGCGAGCCGATCCTCGGCGTCCTCCAGCCGGTAGGCCAGTCGATCCTGCTCGTCGCGCAGGAGGGCGAGGGCGTCGGTGTCGGCCTCGAGGGCGTCGGCGAGCCGATCCTCGGCGTCCTCCAGCCGGTAGGCCAGTCGATCCTGCTCGTCGCGCAGGAGGGCGAGGGCGTCGGTCTCGGCCTCGAGGGCGTCACGTGCCGCCTCGAGTTCAGCGGACTCCTCCCCAGCGACCTCCAGCGCGTCGTAGTAGGCATTGAAGGCCTTCCTCCATGCGGACACGGTGATGTCCTCGGCGTCCAGGTCGGAATCGGCATCTTCAAGTGCTGTCTTCAGGACCATCAACTGGTCGGCCTCGGTCGGCGTGTAGTCAGCCGCGATGGCCTTGGCCATCGTGATGATGCCCTTGTCCATCAGCTCCTGCTCAACGTCGGTCTTCAGGTTCCGCAGTGTCTCGAGGGCATTCACCTCGGTCTGCTCCGTCTCGACGGCGACCACGGATTCGGCGATGTCATCGAGGAGTTCCGCCCTCCGCTCCTCCAGGTCGGCGATCTCGACCCGTATGTCGTACTCCCTGAGACCCTGGACGGCGGTCGTGGCATCGGTGATCTCGTCCACGAGCTCCGCCCTCCGCTCCTCCAGGTCGGCGATCTCGACCCGTATGTCGTACACCCTGAGGCCCTGGACGGCGGTCGTGGCATCGGTGATCTCGTCCACGAGCTCCGCCCTCCGCTCCTCCTTGTCGTCGATCTGTGCCTGCAGGTCGTAGACGACGAGGGTCCGGGGGGCCACGCCGGCCAGCGAGTCGAAGCCGCCGCCGATCGACACCTTCAGGTCCTCGTACGGCTCGCGGTCCTCGTCCAGCAGCGTCACTATCTCCAGCGTCGCCGAGAGCCGTCCCGCCGGCAGCAGGATCGAGTCGCCCGGATCCACGAAGTCGTCATCCACGGTGACGTCACCCGAGATCGTGATCGGAATCTCCAGGTCGGCGGTCGGGGCCACGTCGGCGGTGACGGTGACGACCACGGGGCGGCCCTCCTCGACGACGACGGCCATGGCACTCAACGAGATGGTCGGCACCGGCGCGTTGGCTGCCGACACAGCGTCCACCACGAGGGCTGCCATGGTCATGACAGCCACCGCCTGGCCTCCCTGGAGTCCGATCGTCCCACCTTCCGCCGGGCCGATCCGTACCGATACGGCGTTGACGGCGCCGACCGTGTAGCCGGCTGGATTGCCCTGGAGCGAAACGGTCACCACCTCGTTGACCTCCGCTGTGGTCCCGGCGTATCCGTGGTCGGCCTGCCATGCCGCCAGCCCCGACCTCGTCTCCTCGGTGTAGAGCCCGTCCACGTCGCCAACCTCGTATCCGGCGCCCTCCAGGATCGTCTCCAGCTGTAGGACGTCGTGTCCGTCCGAACCGACGTCCAACTGCCGGTAGAAGGCGAAGTGGCCGGTGACGGCGACCGTCTGACGCCCATCGATGCTGAAAAGTGCGTCACCCTCGGCCACGACCTCACCGGCCTCCACCCCGATGCCGCTGATCCGACCATCGGTCGACGAGCTGATGGACTGCAGCTCGGCGCGGCGCAACTCACCCCGGATGGTCATCTCGTCGGTGAGGGTCCGGATGGTCACCGTCTCGGCGATCGCCCGGTCCACCCCCGGGGTGGTGGACCCGGCCTCTCCGGGCCTCGTCAGCACGGTGGCCAACAGGGCCGCCAGCCCTCCGACGAGGAGGAGGGTGATGAGGGTCTTCTTCATGGTTGGAATCTCCGGGTCGGAAGGTCGGTTGCCCTTCGGGCCGTGCGGCCGGGGGTCATTCGTCGTCGAGCAGGCTCAGTTCGCTGATGCAGGACCGGATGTCGTCCATGTCCAGATCGCCGTCCGGTCCCCGGAAATCGTCACCGGGACCGAGCGAACCGTCGGCATTGGGCATCGGATCGCTGACCGTCCAACCCCTGGAGCGGAGGCACCCGGTCAGGGCTATGAACTGTTCGTTGTCCTCCCTGATCTTCTCAGGGGTGCGGCCAGCGCGTGACGTCTGGAACTCCTGCATGGCGCTGATGATTCCGGACCTCGCGGCGCAGAGGGTGAGTGCCTTGATGTAGGCGGGTTGGTTCACCAGTGCGCCCTCGCCGAGCGTCGCGTCGGGCCGACCGATGAACTCGACGCCCTCCTCGTCGAGGCAGCCGTTGAACTCCTCGAGGGCATCCATCATCTGGATTCCCGGTGGGACCTTCTCCTCGGCCAACGGGATCGTCTCCTTGACGGGCTCCGCAGTCGTGGTCGTGCTGGTGGTGGTCGTGGCCGGCCCGTCCTCGTAGTCGCCATCCACGCTGGTCTCCGAGGCCGTCCGGATGGTGGTCTCCGCTGCGACAGCGGTCGTGGTGGTCGTGCTCGACGTGGTGGTCGTGGACGTGGTGCTGACCACGATCTCGGTAGG
>Ga0208748_1000891_pt1 | contig 14485 bp, 11 predicted proteins | sample Knorr_S7_td_Bott_FD_185599 | JGI IMG/M metagenome (GOLD analysis project Ga0208748, IMG submission 185599) | Marine microbial communities from Southern Atlantic Ocean transect - Knorr_S7_td_Bottom_ad_4513_LV_A (SPAdes) (version 2) | ecosystem: Environmental > Aquatic > Marine > Oceanic | place... | reverse complement strand
GCCAGGTTCGCAGCTGAATGTAGCTGATGCTAGGTGAATTGTTTAGCTAGCCTCTCCACTACCTCACCAGTACCGCCTGGCCTAATGGAACCAGCGGGGTACCCGCTATAATCGTCAAAGCCCCAGGCTAAGTTCGGTGTTGCCGAAGAAGAACCCCACGGCCCATTCCAGCGGCTTATCGAGCGATACCGCAAGGCTTCGGCCACCACGTTTCCGGATTCCAATATCCAGGAGCCGACGGGGCGAACCATGAAGGAACGCCCGTCGCCTGCGAACCTCCTCTGGGTGTAATTTACCGGCGTACCGCAAAGCTAAATCGGTGGTTCGATTGTGTCCACTGGCCCTGGGTCCAGACCATGCGCTCGTACGTGCAACAGGCCAGTAGAGAACAACTAACCGCAGTGATAGGTCCAGGCGCCGCCGCTATCGCGGAGATCGTTCCGGAGATACGGGGGCAGCTACCGGACCTGGAGACGCCTCCGGCTCCAGAGCCCGAGGCGGCCCGCTTCCACCTTTTCACCTCCATTACAACCTTCCTGAAAAACGCCGCCCAAAACCAACCCTTCATGCTGGTTCTGGACGACCTCCACTGGGCCGATCGGTCGTCTCTGTTACTTCTGGAGTTTCTAGCTCGAGAGTTGGGGGAGGCTCGAATTTTGTTGGTGGGCTGCTATCGTGACACCGACCTTTCCCGGCAGCACATCCTCACGGAGACCTTGGCCCAGTTATCTCGGGAGCCAGTCTTTCGGCGCCAAGTACTCCGCGGGTTGGGTCAAGATGATCTTGAGGAATTCATCAGTTTAACCACCGGCGTCCAGCTTCCTCAAAATCTGACCGACACTCTTTATGCACACACTGAGGGCAACCCCTTCTTCATGACCGAAATCATCAGGCTGTTGTCGGAAAGTGGCGAGTTCACCGCCGGGCACATCGGCACACTCGAAGGAACGAAAATACCCGATGGTGTCCGTGAGGTGGTTGGACAGCGTCTAAACCGGTTATCGGAGCGATGCAACGAGGTGTTGACCACCGCCTCTATCATCGGGCGGGAGTTTGATTTCCGGCTGCTGAATATCTTGAACGGCGAAATCTCCGAGGAGGGATTGCTCCAGGCGGTGGAAGAGGCGGTGTCCTTCCATTTGATTGAGGAAGTGCCGGGCCGGATGGACCGCTACCAGTTCGTCCACGCCCTGGTTCAACAAACGTTGACGGAGGAGGTGACCACGAGCCGCAGCGTGCGGCTGCACGCACGGATCGCGGAGGCTCTGGAACAGCTGTATGCCGCTGATGTCGAGGCCCACGCCACTGAACTAGCCTACCACTACAGTGAGGCAGAAGCGGTATTGGGCAACGAACGACTGGGTCACTTCTCCAGGATTGCCGGAGAAAGGGCACTGGCTGCCTACGCCTTCGACGAAGCCTTGGCTTTTTTGAGTCGAGCCCTTGCGGCCAGGGAAGGCGAGACCGGTCCCCAGCCGGCAGAACGGGCCACCGATGAGGACACAGCTGCGATTTTGTTGGCTCTCGGCTACGCTCAGGCGGCGTTGGACCAGCTCAACGATGCGCTGTCGTCGTTTCACCGAGCTTTTGACCTCTACACATCGTTGGGCAACGTTTCCAAAGTAGTCGAGATAGCCGAGTACGGCCACGACGGTGGTCTCATTGCTGGGATGAGCGACCTGATACCAAGGGCACTGGATATGGTGGACCCGGATTCCCATGACGCCGGCAAAATCTTGGCCAACTACGGTTATGCTCTGGGCGTGACCGGTGATGGGCTCGACAGCGGCTTGGCGGCGCTGGAGCGGGCGCTGGTAATCAGCAAGCACGAGAACGATAAAATACTGGAGGCGCGGACGTTAGCCGACATGGCGAACATATATGGGTTCCATCTGCATTGGGAAGAGTGCTTGAACGCAGGGTCACGGGCTATTGAGCTAAGCGTGGACCTGGATGATTTCCAAAGCGAGATGCGGGCGCGGATGTGGGTGGCCACTGCCTCCGTAGCGAAGGGGGATTCGGAGCAGGCATCCTACCTCGCCGAGAATATGTTAGAGCTTGCTGAGAAGCGTCGTGATAGGACTTGGATCGATCGGACCCTCCAGCGCGTCCTAACTGTTGCGGTTGCCAGGGGAGACTGGAATTCTGCGCGTGAAGTGTGCCGCCGATACCCATCTGGCGTGCTGGCAACCTCGGTCACGATGTTCATCGATCAGATGGTGGGTGATGCCGGCTTCGGCGACCTAACCATCAACCTAGGGCGCCAAGACAGTTATTCGGGATCAACAACGGATTGGATCGGCCGGTCTTCGTTAGCTCACATGGTAGCCGTGGCCGCCCGGGTAACCGGTGATAGCGCCGTTCTGGCCTTGGCCGAATCCAACGCGGTCAACTTACTCAATTCAGATCATCAATTGCCGCCATATTGGGAGAGAGCCGCGAACCTCTCCTTGGCAATCGTAGCCGTCGAACAGGGTGACAAGGATACTGCAGAGCGACTTTACCGATCCCTTCTATGGGCTCACCAATATTATGCGTGGCCTGTGTGCTCAGATCGAATATTGGGGCTTTTGTCCCAGACCATGGGCAGCAGTGGACAAGCTCAAACCCACTTCGAAGATGCCCTTGATTTCTGCCGGAATGCAGGCTACCGGCCCGAACTGGCCTGGACCTGTTTTGACTACGCCGACATGCTGCTTAGCCGGAATGAATCAGGTGATGTTACCAATGCGATGTCCCTGTTGGACGAATCCATGGCAATCTCCACCGAGTTGGGTATGCGGCCATTGATGGAGCGGATAACCGAACGGCTGGACCGGATCCAGGCACCGCCGTCGCCGGCCCCATCTTATCCCGCCGGTCTGTCCCAGCGGGAGGTAGAAGTGCTGCGCCTCATCTCCGCTGGCAAGACCGACCGGGAGATTGCTGAGGAGCTGTTCATTAGCTTTCGGACGGTGGGAAACCACGTGAGAAACATCCTGAACAAGACCAACACCGCCAATCGCACCGAAGCGGCGACCTTCGCCAACCAACAAGGGCTTATACATTCCAGCTAGGAAGTGGTGTTCACAAAACCTGGGCTAATGTCCGGCTTCGGATACCGCACCTCGCTGCCACGAACACCGCCAGTCCGTGAATCTGGTGGGCTTCATCCCTCCCCCATCCCCACCACGAATTCTCGCCGAATTTTAAAGGGTGTTTGTTTTTGTCCCGATCCCCTTGGGGCGAACGCAGGGCTGATCCAGCTCATATTTTCCGGGTGCTTTTTCTTACTCAGCAATCCCTTTAGCAATTTCATCAACATTTTTTTTTTGAAGTACTGAATAAAATTACTAAGTGGCTTATTGTCGTCAGAAAGCCACCTAGCTTCAAATACGATCTTGGCAGGTTTGTTGGACTTAAATATCTGTTGCTTAGAAATATTTGTTTTGAAAGGTGAGTTCATTGATGAACATGGCCGCAATCCAAAAGGAACATGGATCAGAAGCCCTCATTTATCGACACATTTTCCATTCGTCGAGGAAGAAACCATAATATTCGTTAAGACGGGCCACTTACCTGAATCATGAATGATGTTAAATCGACGCCCCGCCTTGCCCCAGGGTACTGCAATGATGCGGGGATGGAGGCACGTCAATCTGGCTCGGACGTCGTCTGGATCGCCTTCCATCCCCGCAGAGCGGCTTCCAGGCTGACGGGTTGCTGGAGCTCAATTCTCCCCCGTCTCCCCGTACCGATGAAAATTCAATTAGAATATAGGGTACTGATCAGAAGTAGGATCTCAGCATTGGGATCAGTTAGCCATTCAGGGATGGCTCACCGGTTCCGTTCTGATATCTGGGCCCGCTACGCTATTTCCGGGCCGTGGGGCATTGTATTGCTGGAGGAAGGGCAATAGACAGGACGATTCACTCGGATAGATCCGGTACTCGATCCGTGACCTTGCTGGCAGTCCGGCCGCACCCAGACGATGAAAGCACCTCGACCGGGGCCATGCTCGCGTATTACCACGGGCGAGATGTGCGGACCGGGGTTGTGATCTGCACCGGCGGCGAAGAAGGCGAGATCCACGATCCAGATCTGGACCCAGTGGCGGATAGATCGAGGTTGGGGGAACTTCGATCCCAAGAGGTGAAGAACGCCTGTGCGATTCTAGGTGTAGCTGAGCTACGCATGCTCGGTTATCGAGATTCGGGGATGGCGGGCACGCCGGCCAATCAACACCCGGAAGCGTTTGCGAACGCCGAACGCGTGGAGGCTGTGGGCAGATTGGTCCGGATAATCCGAGAGCTTCGGCCAAGTGTCATCGTCACCGATCCACCTGGAGGGATGTATCCTCACCCAGACCACATCATGTGTTATGAGATCAGCGTTGATGCCTTTCACGCCGCTGGGGATGACCAAGCGTTTCCAGACGACGGGCCGCCGTGGCAGCCAAAAAAGTTGTATGGCGTCGCGCAGATCGACGACGGGGCCTGGGAGAAGTTGAAGCCCAAGTTCATCGACGCGGGATTTGACATGGGCTGGATGGAGCGGGGGCCACGCCGTTCCCGGGGACCTGGGCCTGAGACGGCCACCGTGGCGCTGGATGTCCGTTCTTACAGTGAACACCAGCGACGAGCTTTGCTCGCCCATCGCACTCAGATCCCACCGGATAGCTTTTTGGTTAGCTTGCCCCCAGAACTACGTAGCCTTGCCTTTGCAACTGCCTACTTTGTTCGGCTTTCTCCTCCCTCTACCTCGGGGGAGCACGAGCCGGATCTTCTCTACGGGTTGGACGAGGTTTGAAGCAAGCGCAAAATCTTCTTTTCTTCGGACTGATCTATCTAGCATGGTGGAACTTGCCAACCCACCGGGGGACTATCTTTGCAAATATAGTCGCGGAAGGCGACTTGGGCAGGGTATCAAGACTCCCACTCTCCCTCGGCCAGGATTTCAATAGATTGATGTCAACCTAGCGGTATCCGGATTCCCTCCCGCCTAAATCAACCAGCGACTCAATAAATAGTCCTTTTGTTGCTACGAATACTCCACCTGATGTGGCGAGAGTGTACCGGAGGCCGGTTTCGGAGCGCGTTTAACCACGTATAACATACCCCACACCCACTGTGCCAACCGATAACCTGCCTCGAAGGCCACGTTTTTTATTGGAAGCGGTTTGTCATTCTGGTTAAAATAGCGCCATGAGCCAGCCAGCGCCCAGACCCCACCGGCCCGAACCCATTGCGCTTACGTTTAGCGAGTTCGTGGGTCGCCGCCATGAGATGACCCAATTAGAGACCACCCTAGCCGAAGCCCTGTCCGGACAGGGCCGCATGGTCTTGCTAGCCGGAGAACCTGGGATAGGCAAGACCCGCACCGCACAAGAGTTGGCTTCTCTGGCCGAGTCGCTGGGCGCTAAAGTCTTCTGGGGCTGGAGCTACGAGGAAGAAGGCGCGCCACCCTACTGGCCCTGGGTTCAGACCATCCGCGCTTACGTCCAACAGTGTGACGCCGTGCAATTGCGGTCCGAGATGGGTAATGGCGCAGCTAATATCGCCGATGTGATTCCCGAGATACACGACAAAATTTCCGGGCTCAAGCCGCCGCCGATCTTAGAACCTGAGGCGGCCCGGTTCCGGCTGTTCGACTCTATTACTACCTTCCTGAAAAACGCCTCCCAGAGTCAGCCATTGATGCTCGTGCTTGATGACCTCCACTGGGCTGATAAGCCGTCTTTGCTACTCTTGCAGCTTGTGGCCAGAGAGTTAGCTGCGATCCAGCAGGGAGGATTGTTACTGGTGTGTTGCTTCCGTGACGTCGACCTGTCTAGACAGCACCCTCTATCCGAGACACTGGCCCAGCTATCCCGGTCATCCTCAGGAGAGCTCCAGCGTGTTCTTCTGCGAGGCTTTGACATTGACGAGACAGCAAGATTCATCGAGGCGAATGCTGGCATCGAGCCCACGACAGGGCTGGCGGAAGTCCTTTACTCGCACACTGAGGGCAACCCTTTTTTCATGACCGAAACCATCAGGCTGCTTTCGGAAAGCGGTGAGTTGTCCGCCAGCCACACCGGGACTCCAGGAGATCTAAAAATACCCGTGGGCGTTCGGGAGGTGATCGGCCAGCGGCTTAACCGGTTGTCGGATCAATGTAACGAGGTGCTGACCACCGCTTCTATTATCGGAAGGGAATTTAATTTCCGCCTGTTGAATATTCTCGTCGGCGAAACGTCCGAGGATCAACTACTCCAGGCGGTGGACGAGGCCGTAGCAGCTCATTTGATCGAGGATGTACCTGGCCATATGGACCGCTACCAATTCCGTCATGCTCTGATCAAGCAGACGCTGGCTGAGGAGGTGACTACCAGCCGGAGCGTGCGGCTGCACGCGCGGATCGCGGAAGGCCTGGAAGAGTTGTATGGCGACGATGCTGGATCCCACGCCGCTGAGTTGGCCTATCATTTTGCCGAGGCTGAACCTGTCGTGGGATTGGATAAGCTGGTCCAGTACACCATGCTGGCCGGAGAAAAGGCCCTTGAGGCTTACGCCCAGGAAGAGGCTCTTGCACACTTTCAACGGGGACTGATTGCCAAGGGCCTAGACGTAGATGGAGCGATACCGGTGCCCGACTCCGAAACCGCGGCCCTCCTGTTCGGCCTTGGCCGCGCCCAGGCGGCTACGCTAGGTAGGCAGCAGTTAGATGTAGCATTCACTAGCTTGAGGCGGGCGTTCGACTCCTATGCGGAGACGAAAGACGTGGATGCCGCGGTAAGCGTCGCGGTGTATCCCATGCAGCCCTTGCCGGGCCACCGGGTCGCCGTGGAACTTGTGACCCGGGCATTGGATCTCGTACCTTCCGATTCTCCGGAAGCCAGCCACCTTTTGTCAAGATATGTCCTTGTGATGGGCTTGGAGGAAGGGGATTATCAGGGTGCCATGGAGGCTTGCGACCGCGCTTTGGCCATCGCCCAACGAACCGGAGACCTAGCGCTGGAAATGAAGACCCTAGCCTACTCTTCGACCGTGGATTACTGGCACCTGCGATGGCAAGGAACCGTGACAAAGGGCTTACGTGTCATTGATTTGGCCCGTCAAGCCGCGGATCAGTTGTCGGAAGTTTCCGCCAGATTTTGGGTCGGGATCGCGCTACTAGGTATCGGAGAGTCCCAAGCGGCACAACCACATGCGACAGCGATGCTTTCCGCGGCGGAAAGTCTGCGAGATCGCTATTGGCTGGCCACCGCCCTTTGGCTCAACGAAATCGCATGCATCTACACAGGCGATTGGCAAGCTGCCAGAGAATTTAACCAGCGTGGTTTATCGGTGTCGCCGTCTGACACCCGTCTCCTCGGCACCAGAATGTTACTGGAGCACGAGATCGGCGACGGGATAGAAGGTCACGGCTACCTGGGCCGGCTCTTGGAGGCCCTTCGTCTGGTAACTCCCGGACCGAGATACGATTACGCATCGGTAGCTCTGATGATACCTATGGTTGGTATTATCACCGGCGCAGTGGACCAACTACACACCGCTGAAGATGCGGCGTTGACGGTGCTTTCAGCGGAATCCGCGACTACACTTGTCTCCAGATTCGCCGAGCTCGGTCTAGGGTTGATGGCCGTACTAAGGAGAGATAGAGAAAAGGCAAGGCAGCAATACGTTATCTTGACTTCGGCCGCTGGGTCATATTTGCGGATATCTGGAGACCGGGTTCTGGGACTCCTAGCTCAAACCATGGGCAACCTGGACCAAGCCGCGATCCATTTCCAGGATGCCTACTCTTTCTGCCTTAAATCTGGCTACCGGCCCGAACTGGCGTGGACTTGCTACAACCACGCTGCGCTCTTAATGCGCGCTGAGATGGGCGATCGGTCAAAAGCCGCTGCGCTTTTGGAAGTGGGCCTATCCATCGCAACTGAACTGGGAATGATTCCTTTGATGGACAAGGTGGCCGCCCTCCGGGAGGAGTTGGGCTCCCAACCGGCAAAGCCCCCGGCCTACCCCAATGGTTTGACCATGCGGGAAGTAGAGGTTCTGCGCCTTATCGCCGCCGGGAAAACAGACCGCGCTATAGCCGAAGAGCTGTTCATTGGTGTGAGGACTGTTTCCTTCCACGTAAGCAACATCCTGAACAAGACAGAAGCCGCCAACCGGACCGAAGCGGCGTTTTTCGCCAACCAGTATGGTCTGATCTAGGCGGTTGGATATCCATCATGGTCGGTCAGACCGATACCTTATGCAACCATGCTCCAACCTCTTCACAAATGACCCAGAGGTTGCATCTAAACTGCCAGTGACCCTCGCCCGCGCCCCCATCACCGCTGCCAGGCACACCCTCAACTCCAGTCGCTTTTCGCTTGTCCGATCGGGCTAACGGCTGGGACTACATAGCCTGCCCCGTAAGAATACGGGCAGTCAGCCAGAATCGGGTTTTTCCCCGTATCAAGAAATCCCGTAATTCTCGGGGCGCTCCATCCCGCCACGTTGACTTAACATTCCCCCGTACCATCTCAGGAACGCACCAGCGGATTGGGGAAAATTACCGCCTGGAAGTTTTTTAACTTGGGCGCGATTGGCGGCTGCATGGGGGGCCTTAATTGAAGCAAAGTGTACTGACCCGCACTGCGGGGCTGGGAAAACAGATAGCACTGGGAGCCTTTCTTGCCCTTCTAGTCGTCTCAGTGGCTGCCTGCGGAGATGAGGCCACCCCAGCTCCGCTGGCGACTCTGGCGCCAACAGCTATTCCTACAGTAGCGCCTACGATAGCCCCTACCGCTAGTCCCACTGCCACACCGGAACCTACGGCAACGAGTATAACGACTCCAGATGCGACGGCTATTCCCACCGTTATCCCGACGACGATACCAAAGATCGACCCCACCCCATCGCCAACCACGGATCCTACAGTTGCGATCAAGGCCGAGGTGGCGGCAACAGTTCGCCAATTCGGACAGGCCCTTAGCACGGGGGATACCGAGCTGCTGGCTTCCTTGTTCCTACAGTCTGAGAAGACGAATAGTTTTTCCAACTCCGAGCCTCTCCGGATCAACGGCTGGCCGGGGGTGGAAGGAAGTTTTAAGGGACTCCTAAGTCTTCCCCCCGGGAGTGTCTCTCTTCTTCACCGGCAAGGACGCATCGACTTACTCAGCGATGAAGCGGCACTTTGGACGGGGCATTTCATTCTTAATATTCGGCCACCAGAACAACCGCGCCAGACAGTCGAGGGCAGAATCACAGCGGTCCTCCAGAAAGTCGACGGAAAGTGGCTGAGAGTCCACATGCACACCTCAGAATTGCCGCCTTAGGCTGCCAGTCCAAGTGAGTGAGGGGCCGTGGAAATCAATTTGTCCGGAACGAAATTTATGTTACTGGAGGCGACCAACCAAATGAGTAAAACCTTAAAGAAGCTAGCAATTCTAGTCGTGGTAACCCTAGCGGTGGTGGGAAGCATACTAGGTGGTCTTTCCGCCACGGCCAATGCCCAAAGCTCCGATGAGGCTGCGATCAAAGCTGAAGTAAAAGCCGCCGCACGCCAATTGGGGAAGGCCTTAAATACATCGGACGGCGAGTTGTTTGATACCCTGTGGTTACACTCTGACAAGGTAACCTATGTCTCCATTACGCAGCCCTTCCGGATTGAAGGATGGCCCGATGTACGACAGCCTTTTGCTGGACTCCTTGGGCTGCCTGCCGGAAAACTTTCCCACGTCCTTAGACAAGAGCGCGTTGACATGCTTGGCGAAGACGTGGCGCTCCATACCGCTCACTTTATCGTTAGGATCCGGCCGCCTGGGGCAGCGACGATAATCTTAAACGGTCGAGTTTCGAGCGTGCTGCAGAAGATTGACGGCAAATGGCTTAGAGTACACACCCACACCTCGGCCTTACCGTAATTTTACGAGTATCCACGTTCAGTCCTCCTAGGATGAAGGAACCGTTGGGCTCAACGCGAAGCCTCCATTCCCAAGAGTAAGCAGTAGATATAAACGGCCCCGGTAATGCGGGGCCGTTTTCAATTCCCTTGTTAACGATAGACCGGAGCCCGTGGTTACCACTTGCCGCAGCCGGCCTGCGGTATGAGAACCGGATGCTATTTGCAGAATTTACTGTCCAACCGGCAAGCCATGTCATAATCCGACCGGGCTTCCAGGTCTTGTCCGACCTTGGTATGGGCATCTCCCCTGTTGTAGTAAGCCATCGCATGGTCAGGCTTCAGAATGATTGCTTGATCCAAGTCGACCATGGCCAGATCGGGCTGGCCATTTTTACTGTATACGCTGCCACGAAGGGTCCGGAGGGTGGCGCTATTCGGGTCTAGACGGATGGCGGCGTTGTAGTCCTCGATGGCCATGTCGAACATGGACAGGCCGGTATTGGCCAGGCCTTTGTACCAGTAATAGTTGCGAACACCAGGGTCCAGTTCAATAGCGCCCGTGAATTGTTCGATGGCCGATTCGTATTGTTTTTTCTTGTAAAACCCCACACCGTTTTGGAATGCTGCCGCGGCGGAAGTTTCGGTGGGCGATCGAGGCTGGTCTGTCGTCGAGTTCGTTGATTCCGAGGAAGATGCCGGTTCTGGCTCCCTGATGGTAAGCGCGAAGATGCTCAAATTTTCAACACGGGTTTGGGCGGTGGATGCTCCGAAGTCGACAATTGTATCCAAGGGCACCCAACTGCCCTCGAAGTGGTGCTGAATCAGGATGTTTTCCTCTTCCGAATCAGCGAGCCGAGCGTCGGCGGCACTGATGTCCACGGTGAGCGTGATCGGTTTTAGCAAGGGTTCGTCGGAGGATAGATCAAAGGCTTTCGACGATCTAAAGGATGCCGGTAATACTGGAATCTCCGCCGATGACATTGATCTGTAGGTCAATCTTGTGTCCGCCCCAACCGCATCCGCCGGGATGTCCACATTAACGCCGCTGGAACTGAGACGCGCCGGCACGTTTGGCTTCAAAGGAACGGTGACTTGCTCCACGGCATTCTCCGGCCCGGGAGCGGGCGTCAACACACCGGTGGAGAATATCGCGAGAACTGTCACACCTGCAACCAAAACCGCGGCAACGGATGAGAGCACGAAGGGCGACCACCAGATGGGGCGAGGCTGGCTGATTATTTGCCGAAACTCAACCCCGCCCATCTTGGGTATGATGAATTGCTCAACGCCTGGACGTCCCCGAAAATCATGGGCGGGGCGGTAGGATAACCGAACATCGTAGAAGTCGCCGGTTTCATGGGCGCGGTCCAGGGCCCAAACTAATTCAACGTTCTCGAACTTTCCGTAGATATCCCGGTTGATGCGGGCATGCTGAAATGCCAGCATCAACACCTGATCCAGAGAGATGTAGTTTGCCGCCTCCCCTTCAGGCGTGAAATCTATTCGATTTGCGGATCTTCCTTCGTATTCTGGCATGATGAATACCGTTGCGAGTCCGGGCGATTCTCAGTTCGATGGCGGGTAATTGGACCCGAGCGTAAGGAGCAATGGTCGCGGATAATTACGCTCGCAGCCAATCTTCCGAAACTATGATTAATCCCAACGGCTGTCTAAGAATCATTCCTCATAGATCGCGTTAGCCTCCGGTTTCCTAAGCACACGAACATCCCTAAAAAGGACGTTTTCTGATTAATCAATCGGAGAGCACTACAGTAAAGGTTCTCGATTCACCCTCCGAAATACCCTCGAATTCCCCATCACCGGATCTGATCGAAGCGACACCCCCCATCTCCGACAGTACCCGAACCAACGGAATGGGTTCCAAAACCGTCAGCATGATTTCCATCTCATTGGCTGATACGCTTACCGCCCTCAACATGTGGATGTGGACCTTGCTCTGCAACCGGCCCACCCATCGGATGAGGGCTTGGCTGTCACCTTCAGCAACCGCCCTTAGCCGCACCGAGCCGCTAATCACTTCGTTCTGCAGGACTTCAGCAGCGTCATCCACGTTGCCCGGCTCGCCCGGCTGTTCCTCGTGTAAAATGACCGATTCGGTTACTCGAGATTCTTGGGCCTTAAATTCGGGAGCGCGGTTCTCGCGAAAAACCAGAGCCGCGTGGCCCGGGCCGAAACGAATCTCATCGCCGTCTTTGAGACTTTCCCCAGTCTGCCCGACTTTCGTTTCGTTCACAAATGAACCGTTCTTACTGGCAAGATCCAGCAATACAAACCCGTCGTCGGAACGCACGATTTCAGCGTGCTTCCGTGATACGGTCGGATCATCGATAACGATGTCCGCGTCCTGGTCTCGCCCCACCGACACACTGGGCTTTAGAATCGGTATGGCCACCCCATTTGGGGAACCGTCTTTTATCAAAATATATGGATGATTATATTCCGCATTCAATCGGCCCTCTCTTGGCCCTTTCGATGGAACTCCCTCACCAGTTTCCTAAGTCCGGCTGAGCCACCGTTCTGCCTTTCTCGATACCCGTTGATTCCTTCGTTCTGATTTTCTCCGGCGCCAGGGCCAGCTAGCGGAATTCTAATACGATACATTATCTTCCGATATTCCTAATTCTACCTAGAAGATCTGATACGGCTTTCGGGAATAGTATCTTCCAAAATAGAATTATACGGTCGACTCAATCTAAATAAACCAAGTGTACCCTCGAAATACCTTCTGGTTTTCCCTCAATATTATTTCAGGTTCCACCAACCCGCGATAGTACGGTGAGAATCTTTATGAAAAGACAGGTTTCTAGCCACCGAGGTCGAACCGGATTGATAATTAGCAGAAGTATCCTAGCCGGCGGAAAAAGCAGACGATTCCAAGGAACCTGGGCATTCATAGACATCAGCAGGCAAGAAATGGCAAATCGCCCAACGATCCGCAAAGCTGAACTACCAGACGCCGAGGGAACCAAAGCATGCGTCGACGCGGCTTACCAACACTACATACCCCGCATGGGCCAAGCGCCTGGTCCCATGCTTGACGACTACTTCCAGGTGATCGGCAGTCACCAGGCGTTTGTGGTGGGGGAGGGCGGCCAAATAATCGGCGTTCTTGTGCTGGTCTCCAACGAAGAAACGATGCTGCTGGATAACGTGGCCGTACACCCCGATCGGCAAGGCCAAGGTTTGGGGCGTCAACTGATAGCATTCGCGGAAAACGAAGCCGCGAAACAAGGATATGCCAGCCTAGAACTGTATACCCATGAAAGCATGACAAAGAACATAGGTCTGTATGCATCATTGGGATACGTTGAAACAGACCGGCGGACCGAAAGTGGGTACCGGAGGGTGTATATGCGGAAGGACCTGACCTAAGAGCTAGGCCAGGTTGATAGGCAGATCGGCGTTACGCTCTGAGATTGGAGACCCCCGGCAAAGTAGGAACCACGACGATTTGCCGGAAGAAATCTGCATTGCTCAGCGGAGCCCAAGTAACTCCACTTCAAATTTCAGAGTTGCCCCCGGAGGGATGACGCTACCGGCGCCCCGGTCTCCGTAGCCCAGATCGGCCGGTATGATCAATTCCCGTTTTCCTCCGACTTTCATCGTCCCGACGCCTTCGTCCCAACCCTGGATAACTTGCCCGCGGCCAAGAAGGAATTCAAAGGGCGTGCCTCGGTCCACCGAGCTGTCGAACTTGGTACCGTCCAATAGCCAGCCGGTGTAGTGAACGATAGCGGTCGCGCCTGCGTATGCCGCCTCGCCTTCTCCAACGACCAGATCTTTATATTGCAACCCAGATTCCGTGGTAGTGGTATCGTCAGAAGCCATTTGAACCTCAGTTGTTGGTTTAGGAGTAGGGGTAGGGGTTGCCGTCGGAATAGGAGTAGGAGTCGCAGGCTGGGAACAAGCCACTCCCAGAATAGCCAGGAAGGCAATAATCAGCCACCAACGCATATACTTAACCCCTCCTGTATGGAGCGCACGATCAACGAGCGCCCAAACATAGTAGCATACCCTTTAGATACAGGATTGGGGGCTATGGATATTCACAAGCGCAGGAGACGGTCGGCGTTGCCGCTGAGAATCTTTGTCTTGTCTTCAGCCGACAGGGGGATGGTGGGAATCCAATCGACGGCCGGCTGGTTCAAAACGAAGGGATAATCTACCGAAAATAGGATCCGGTCGACGCCCATCTCCATCACGCAGCACAGCAAAGCCGGATTGGAGAAGTTGCCGCTGGTGGTTATCCAGAAGTGCTTGCAGAAGTAGTCTCGAAAGGAGAACGACGTGTTTTTGTTGCCCTGCCTGGCAAGGGCAGCGATTCTCCTAGGTGTCCGAGGATGATTTTTACCTCCGGATAAGCGTCGAACACCCCCGACAGCACCAACCTGATGCCTTGAGTAGCTGTTTCCACGGTGAAACCCCAGGCGGCGGTAAGCAAACCGGGAAATTCGTCCAGATAATCCTTGTAATAAGCCTCCACCACCGCCGGATGGGGCACGGCCGGATGCATGTACAGGGGCACGTCCAACGCCTGCGCCCGCTCGAAGATGGGCCAGAATCGTTTGTCGTCGAAGAACAAGCCGTTGGTCAACCCGTGGACCAT
>Ga0208748_1000878_pt1 | contig 14622 bp, 10 predicted proteins | sample Knorr_S7_td_Bott_FD_185599 | JGI IMG/M metagenome (GOLD analysis project Ga0208748, IMG submission 185599) | Marine microbial communities from Southern Atlantic Ocean transect - Knorr_S7_td_Bottom_ad_4513_LV_A (SPAdes) (version 2) | ecosystem: Environmental > Aquatic > Marine > Oceanic | place... | reverse complement strand
CCATCGTCCAATTTGAAAAAAATAAAATTTTTTCACATCTTTTATTGGAAAATTGTTATTTTCTAACTGACTAAAAAAATATATAAAATGATTTTTAGCTCCTTCACCAAAAACACTTGGTAATTGATTAAAATTCATATTATCTTTAAATAAAATCAAATTAGATGAACTGTCTAATAAATATTTGGCTTTGTTTTTATATAAAATTGCGACTGGTTTTGTTTCAAAAATTTCAACTATAATTGTGTTTGGATATTTTTTTTTTACCTCAATCTTTTTCAAAAAATTAATTTCTTTTAGAGGATCTTCTATATCTTTTCTTTTAATCAAAAAGATATTCTTATTGTATATTTTGCTTAATTTCTCTTTAATTTCACTATCCTTAATCAAAAAATTATTTACTATTTCTATTTTCTGTATTTTTAAAAAGGTATTATTTTTTTGCAAAATTAAATTAAATTCGCTGGGATTGTAGGTAGATAAAAAAATTAATACTATTATTAATAAAAGGATTCTATACAGTTTTTTCATCTATTGCTGCTAGCATCTTTAACCATCCAAACAACCAAATCTTCAAATTTAATACCAGAATAATTCGCAATCTCTGGAACAAGAGATAGTTTAGTCATTCCTGGTTGAGTATTAATTTCTAATAAATAAAATTTATTTTTAAAAAATCTAAAATCCGACCTTGTAATGCCTCTGCATCCCAGTAAATTATGAGCCTTTTTGGCTAAAAATAGTACTTCTTTATATTTTTTTGGTGAAAGTGGTGCCGGCATAATATGTTTAGTTTTTGCGCTTGAAGAATACTTGGCTTTATAGTCATAAAATTCTCTTCTAGGTATAAGTTCTATTGCTCCTAGAACTTTTTTCCCCATAACAGCTGCTTGAATTTCTTTTCCCGGAATATATTCCTCAACAAGTATTCGATCATATTCCTTTTTAAGTTTTTTGTAATTTTTATAAAATTGTACTTTATTTTTACAAATATAAACTCCTAAACTAGATCCCTCATTGATTGGCTTAATAACTATTGGAAATTTAATTTTTTTGTTTTTCATTTTTTTTTTAAAATTATCTTCATAATCTTTGTGTAATAAGAAATATTTGGGTACTTTAATTTTATGCTTTTTGAATATGTGTCGAGACAACTCTTTATCCATAGCTAAACTAGATGATAAAATCCCAGAGTGTGTGTATGGAATTTTAAGCGATTCTAATATGCTTTGAACAAATCCATCTTCTCCATATCTTCCGTGAAGTGCATTAAAAACTAATTTTGGTTTTAGTTTTCTCAATTTATCTACAAAATATCCCTTTGCATCTAATTCTTTTACTTTATATCTTTTCTTTTTTAACGCATTGGAACAGGCTTTTCCCGTTAAGAAACTTATTTTTCTCTCACCTGACAATCCTCCCATAAGTATAACAATTAAATTTCTCATAGTTGCTCTCCGATAATTTGAAGTTCTAGCTCAAGATTTATTCCAGTCTTATTTAAAACTTCACTTTTTACTTTATAAATTAAGTTTTCTAAATCCGAAGATTTAGCATTTCCTTTGTTGACAAAAAAATTACAATGTTTTTTAGAAATATGAGCACCCCCCATATTCATACCCGCGCAGCCAGAATCTTTGATAAGCTTCCAGGCTTTATTATTTTCAGGGTTTTTAAAGGTACTTCCGCATGTTTTAATTTTCGATGGTTGATCCCTTTTTTTTCGTTTAATTAAATTATTTACCTTTTTTTGAATATTTGGCTTGTTATCTTTTTTTCCTCTAAATGTAGCGCTTATAAAAATTAAATTATCGTCTAAATTACACTCTCTATAAGAAAATTTTATATCTGAAGAATAAATTACTTTAATTTTACCATCTAAATCCATTACTTGTACGGAGATTAGAATTTTTGAAATATCTTCTCCGTAACAACCCGAGTTCATTCGAATTCCTCCTCCAATTGTACCAGGAATACAGGATAAAAATTCAAATCCTGTTAATGAATTTTCAAGTGCAAAATTTGAGACATTTTTATCCAAAGCTGCAGCACCTGCAATTAGTGTATTCTGATCGAACAAAGACAAATGTGCAAAAGATTTTCCAAACTTGATTATAATTCCATCAAAACCTCCATCTCTAATTAAAGTATTTGAACCAACTCCCAATACTTTAATTTTATCAAATCCTTTTATATTTTTTAAAAAGATAGATAATTCATTTAAATTTTTTGGTCTAAATACAACTTTTGCGGGTCCTCCTAAATTAAACCACGAATACTTTGAAAGATTTTCCTCAAATATAATTTGACCAGAAACTTTATTTTTTACTTCTTTTTTTATTTGTGAAATTAAATTCATTTTGATTCATTGCTAATTTCTCTTATCCAATTTGAAATGCTTCCAGCCCCCATACAAATCACCATTTCATCTTCTAATAAATTTTTTTTAAAATAATTGCTCAATTCTTTTTGATCTTTTATATTAATTACCTGGATTTTGGATTTTTTTGAAATTAATTGCGAAAAATAATCTTGATTAAAATTATACTTTATTTTTTCTCCAGCAGAATAAACTGGGCAAAGCAGAACCTCGTTGCTCAATTTAAATGATAAAGCAAATTCATTCTTAAGAGATTTAACCCTAGAATATCTGTGAGGTTGAAAAACACAAATTATTTTTCTATCTTTATAAACCTCCCTTGCAGCTTTTATAACCGCTTTAACTTCAGTTGGGTGGTGCGCATAGTCATCGTAAAATTCTCTTTTTCCAACTGAGAAAACTCTTGTAAATCTTCTTTGAATTCCCAAAAATTTTTTGAGTGCTTTTTTTATTTTGCTTACTTTAATTCCAAGATTTAAAGCAATTGCAATTGCTGCTGTTGCATTGGTAACATTATGATCTCCAATTAAATTTACTACTATATTATTTATCCTAGTAGTTTTGCTAGATAGAAGTCTTAATTTTAAATCAAAAGTTGAACAATCTTTATTTTTTCTTAAATTTATAATTTGATAGTTTGAATGCTTATCAAATCCATATGTTAAAAAATTGCGAGTTTTGCATTTAGCCAATAATGATTTTAAATTATTATCATCGATACAAATAATCGATTTGCCAAACGATGGTGTTTTCTCAATAAAAGCACAAAAGCTTTTTTTTAAATTTTCAAAACCTCCATAAAAATCTAGATGTTCTTTGTCCAAATTAGTCACAATAGAATATGTAATTGGAAGTTTTAAAAAACTTCCATCTGACTCGTCTGATTCAATCACAGCCCATTCACCCTTTCCTAATTGTGCATTGTCTTTGAGTGAATTAATCACACCACCATTAATTACTGTAGGATCTAATCCTGCTTCTACCAAAATATTTGCTACCAGGGATGTCGTGGTTGTTTTTCCGTGAGAACCCGCTACTACAATATTTTTTTTTAATGCTACAATATTAGCGAGCATTTCACCTCTTGTAAAAACAGGTAATTTTTTACTTTTTGCAGCTAATAACTCTTTATTGCTTTTTTTAACCGCAGAGGAAATAACAACCATAGTGGCTTTGCTTAAATTTTTTTGATTATGACCAAAATAAACTTTTATTCCTTTTTTAATCAATCTATTGGTATTTTTGTTTTGTTTTAAATCGCTCCCTTGAATAGTAAATCTCATATTATTCATAATCTGAGCTAACCCGCTCATACCGATTCCTCCAATTCCAATAAAATGAATTACTTCATTGCTTGCAATATTAATTTTCATGTTTAGATAAATTCCTTAATTTCGTTTTCTATATTACTGTAAACATTTTTGTTGTAATTTTTTTTCATATTTTTGCGAATATTTTCTAATTTATTTTCATTTTTCATAGTTTCCATAATTAGATTAAACAGATTCTTAGTATTAAAATTGTTCTGTTCCAAAAGCCAGCAACAACCTTTATTTTCATAATATTTTGCATTTAAATATTGGTGATTATCTATAGAATTTGGAAGTGGTACTGCTATAAATGGCGTAAAAGTATGTACCAGCTCAGCTGTTGTTGAGGCCCCACATCTTGTTATTGCAATATTTGAAGGCAAAATAAGTTTTAAAATATTTTTATCAAATTCAAAAACATAGTTTTTAATATTATTTTTTTTGTAAAAATCAATTAATGAATTCTTTTGACCTATAGTACACTGTTGATTAATTTCGATTTCGTAACCTGCATCTTTTATCATTTTAACAACAGTAGGAATAACTCTTCCAAATATTTCTGCTCCCTGGCTCCCTCCCAGAACTAAAATAGAAAATTTTCTTTTATCATTCTTTCCTTTAAAAGGTGAGCTATTGATTATATTTTTATTCAAAATTGAACCAACTTCATAAGTTTTACTTTTATATTTTTCTGGAAAATTTTTCGTTATTTTTTTAGCTAAGAGAATTTTTTTTGAAAAAGAAGATAAATATTTATTAGTCCTTCCTAACACCATATTATTTTCATATATGACTAAAGGTAAATTAAAAAATCTAGATACAAAAGAAATAGGAAAAGATACATAACCTCCAAATCCAAATATTAAATTTGGTTTTTCTTTTTTTAAAATAAGAATTGACCTTACTATTGAATAAAAAATTAAAAAATAAGAAAAAAACTTTTTAAATAAATTTTTATTTGTAGGTGTGCCTGTCCTCAATATATATGACTTAAATTCTGAGTAATTTTTAATAAAATTATTTCCTCTGTTATCTGTTACTAATATAACTTTGTATTCTTTATCAAAAAAATGTTTCATTAAATTAATCGCTGGAAATATATGGCCGCCCGTTCCTCCGCCTGAAAAAATTATCTTTTTATTCATTTTTAAGATATCTCGTAGAATCTTTTCTAGTAAAATTTAAAATTATTCCTGCTATTATCGAACTTCCAATCAAAGAAGACCCCCCATAACTTAAAAAAGGAAGAGTCATACCAGTTGTAGGAAAAAGTCTACTATTGACACCTATATGAATAAAAGTTTGAATTATTAAAAGAGAGACCAATCCTACTAATGTTAATTTAATAAATTCGTCATTTCCTGAAAAAACTTTATTTAATACTTTGTAACCAATAAGTAAAAATATAATCACAATAAACAAAACAATAATCGCACCAAATTCTTCCGAAATCACTGCAATCATGTAATCCGTGTAAGCATCTGGTACTTTGTCTTTTAGAATACCTTCTCCCATTCCTTGGCCTGTTAGACCTCCTTGCCTGATAGCTTCTAGAGCTTTCTGCGATTGAAAATTATCTCCTGCTTTTGGATCTAAAAATATTTTAATTCTTAAAAACACATAACCAAATTTTTCTGGTAAAAAAAATATTAAAAGCGCGATAATAATTACGAAAACCAAACCTAATATCGACAATATAATCATATTAAAACCTGATACAAAAATCATCGTAATCCAAGTTAAAGTTAGCAACAAAGTTTGTCCAAGATCTGGTTGATTAATTAAAATTGTTACAATCAGCAATAAAATTATAAGGGAATAAAAATATCTTCTGTAAACATCTTTTTTTTCATTTAAGATTATAATTTTAGCAACAAAAATTATGAATAATGGCTTAAGCAACTCAACTGGCTGAAATCTTGGAAGAGGATCAAAATCTATCCATCTCCTTGATCCTTTAATTTCTACTCCAACTATAAGGGTTAAAAAAAGGAGTGCAGTTGAAATAATAAATAAATAAGTTAAAATCTTAATTAATTTATTTTTTTCTTGAATCGAAATCATAAAAATCAAAAGTAACGAAACAGAAACAAAAATTAGATGTCTAATAAAAAAGAAATACGTTTGTTTATTCATCTTTTCTGACATTACTGAAGTGGTTGAAGAAAAAGAAAAAAACAGCCCTAACAACAAAAGAAATGCAAACAAAAATAAAATTTGCTTGTCTATATTTCTCCACCACTTGGCTACTAAACCAGTATTTTCTCTGTCAAAACTAAACATTTTGCCTCTTTTTGAATTTTTTCATTATTAAATTTTTAAAATAGTTACCTCTATTTTCAAAATTATTAAATTGATCAAAAGATGCGGCAGCCGGACTGAGTAAAATCGTTTTCTTCAAATTTTTACTAGATTTCAAATCTTTATAAATATTATTTATTGCATTTTGCATATTATTAGAAACAGAAAACGGGACACTTTTTCTAATTTGTTTCTTAAAAAATAAAATATTCTTCCCAATGATGTATGCTTTAACGATTCTTTTCTTAACCTTTTTTAAATAAAAATGGTCCTGATGTTTTGGAAGACCTCCAACTATCCAATAAATTTGTTTATAATTTGATAAAGATTGTAAACAAGCATCAAAACTTGTTGCTTTTGAATCATTAATGCACAATAACTTTTTGTTCGAAAATACAATTTCCTGACGATGCGGAAGTCCTTTAAATTCATCAAGAGCTTTAATTATAATCTTATCCTTTATTTTTAAATTTTTGGCTATTCTATAGGCAAAAGCCATATTTTCAATATTACCTTTGCTTTTGAAATATTGATTATTAATTTTTTTAATTAATAAATCATAACTTGATTTACTAATCGAAATTAATTTTGATTTTAATTTTTTAGTCTTAAATATATTTATTATCGATTTTGAATATTTGTTCGTTAAATTTATGTATGAGTAATCTGAACTATTTTGTGCAAAAAATATTCTTGATTTGACCTTTATGTAATTTTTTATATTTTTGTGCCTTTCTAAATGATCAGGAGAAATATTTAGTATAGCTGCATGTTTAGAACGAAATAATTTAGAATATTGAAGTTGGTAAGAAGAGACTTCCAATATAAAAACATATTTTTTTTTTGTTTTGTTTAAAGATAAAATAGGATTTCCAATATTGCCTACGGTTTTTACGTTATATTTTGCAGTTTTTAAAATTTTCTCAATTATTTTACAAGTTGTAGACTTTCCATTTGTTCCTGTAATTGAAATCATCAGACAGTCTTTGTTAAGATCAAAAAATAGATCTAGATCCGTAATTATTTTATTTAAATTTTTTCTTAAATAATTATTTATTTTACATCTGCTAACGTCTATTCCTGGGCTTATAACTATGTCGTCAATGAAGCTTTGGTTCAACCAAAATTTATTAAGAGGAAAATTTAAATTTTTTATTTTTTTTCTTATTTTTACATCATCATCCCAACAAAATATTTTGGCCCCTAATTTCTTAAGAGTTCTTGCGACAGAACACCCTGTTAGGCCCATGCCGTAGACAGCAATTCTTTTATTTTGATATTTTCGCGAAGTGACCATTGACTATCTTAATTTCAGCGTAGCTAAACCTATTAGTGCCAAAATTATAGATATAATCCAAAATCTAATAACAATGGTGGATTCGGCCCATCCCTTCTTTTCAAAATGATGGTGTAAAGGTGCCATCATAAACACTCTTTTTCCAGTAAGCTTAAAGGAAATTACTTGAATGATAACTGAAACTGTCTCAAGTACAAACAAACCTCCAATAATTCCTAAAACAATTTCGTGCTTTGAAATTATACTCACAGCTCCTAAAGACCCGCCCAATGATAGGGAACCAGTGTCTCCCATAAAAATTTTTGCTGGTGGTGCGTTGTACCACAAAAAACCCAAACATGATCCAACTATAGAACCACAAAAAATAGAAGCTTCACCGACATTAGGAATGTAAGGTATTTGTAAATATTCCGAAAAAACCGTATTACCAACAACGTAACAAATTAGAGTGAACGATAATGCCACCAACATTACTGGTACTGTGGCTAAACCATCTAAACCATCGGTTAAGTTCACTGCATTTGAAGAACCAACGATTATAAAAATAGCAAATGGAATAAAAAATAGCCCCAAATGAAGTATTAAATTTTTAAAAAAAGGAAAGTAAAGATTTTTTAGATGTTCACTATCTCCAAATTTCATTAATAACAATACAGCTATTATTGAAAGCATAATTTGAAAAATAATTTTCATCCCTGAAGATATGCCTCTTGAATTATTACGTTTTATTTTTAAGTAATCATCAATAGCACCAAGTAAACCAAAGCTAGTTGCTACCATTAACAAAACCCAAATATAAGAATTATTTAAATCGGCCCATAGGAAAGTACCAAAAAGGATTCCTACTAAAATAAGAAGACCCCCCATGGTAGGAGTTCCTACTTTTTTAACTATATGACCTATTGGGCCATCATCTCTTATGGGTCCTGTAATTTTATGAGATTCAATAAATCTAATGAATGGCCCTCCAATTACAAATACTATTATCATTGAAGACATCACTGAAAGTCCTGTTCTAAAAGTTAAATAACGAAAAACATTAAGTACAGAAAATTGATCTATAAGAGAAATTAAAAAACTATATAGCACTGATTTGTCCCTTTTTAATATTTTTTGAAAATTGATTCAAACCTGTTGCATTTGATCCTTTTACCATAAGTAAATCATTATTGTGTAAAATTTTTCCAAAATGACTATAGGCTTCGTTAATGTTTTTGAATACTTTGCCTTTTTTATTTGTAGATAAATAATTAAAAGTTTCTTTTATATATTTTCCACAAACAAAAACTTTATCAATATTGCTTTTATTAATTGTAACTGACAAAGCTCTGTGAAATTTTTTTGATTTTTTTCCAAGCTCTAACATATCACCTAAAAAAACTAATTTTCGGTAATTTTTATTACCGTTGTAATAATCCATATTATTAATTGCAGACATCATAGATAATGGATTTGCGTTATAGCTTTCATCAATAAATTTGAATCTTTTGTTAAATTTTTTAACCATCTTAATGTCACCCCTTCCTTCAGGAATTTTAAAACTAATGAATTTTTTTTTCATTTTATTTAAGTTTAAATTTAGAACAAACACTGTGGCAATACAGGCTAGAATATTGTTTATAAAATTATTAGTTGAATATTTTGTATTAAAATAAAAAATTTTATTTTTTACATTTATTTTTAATCTAAAGTAATTTTTTATCTTTTTAATACCCATTAAATAAATATCTGATTTTTTTTTTAGACTAAAAGAAGTTATGTTAATTTCATTTTTTTTTGCCTTGTTTGATAAAAAACTAAAAAATTTATCATCCCCGTTCAAAATTATGTTGCCGTCTTTCGATATATTATGAATTATCTCTGCTTTGGCTTTGGCTATATCTTTTAAAGTATTAAAATTTTTAAAATGAGCTCCAGAAATGTTGGTAATAATAGCTATTTCCGGTTTAACCATCTTTGACAAATTTTCTATTTCCCCTTTTTTATCCATACCTATTTCAAATACACCATAATCAATGTTGCTTTTTAAATTAGCAAGACTGAGAGGTACCCCAAACCTATTATTATATGAATGTGGAGAGTGATAAACTTTTCCATAATTTTTAAGAGTAAAACTAATAAGGTTTTTTAAAGTAGTTTTTCCAACACTCCCTGTGATTCCTATAATTTGTGCAGAAGAGTTATCTCTAGTAACTTTGGCCAAATTCTTTAAAGAAGAAAAAGTATTTTTTACATTAATAATTTTATTCTTAGAAAGTTTTTTTATTTTTTTACTTATTACTGATTTTGCGGCCCCTTTTTCGATAGCTTCTTTTGCAAATTTGTGACCATCAGTATTTTTTCCTTGAATTGCAAAAAAAAGATTATTTTTTTTGATAGTTCTTGTGTTAATAGACACGCCATCATAATTTACATTTTTAATAATATTTTTATCAAAAATTTTTTTTAACAATAAATTTTGATAATGATTTTTTTTAAAAGAAAATTTCCTTTTATGAATTATTTCCTTTATTAATTTTTTGTCTGAAAAATTTTTAATTTTGTTACCATAATCCTGGATTATTTCATGCCCCTTCCCTGCAACTAAGAGTATTTCGTTTGATCCTAATTCCTGAATTGCAGTTTTTATTGCTTTTTTTCTACTTCCAATATCAACAGCAATTTTTTTACATCCTTTTATAATTGAATTTCTTATTTTTTGGGGATCTTCATTTCTTGGATTGTCATCAGTAACAAAAATTTTCCGGCAATATTTACTAGCAATTTTACCCATGGTAAATCTTTTCCTTTTGTCTCTTTCTCCTCCACACCCAAAAACTATTATGATTTCTTTTTTGAATTGTTTTTTTAATGCAATTAAACTTTGTTCTAATGCATCAGGAGTATGAGCAAAATCTACTACTATATTTGAATTATTATTTAAACTGGCTACGCATTCAAGTCTGCCAAAAACCGGTTTAATTTTATGTATTTGATTCAGAATTCTATTTTGATTTAAGCCACATGTTGAAGCAGCTAAAATTGCCATGAACAAATTTTTTACCTGAAAATATCCTATAAGAGGAATTTCTAAATTAAAAATTTTTGAATTTATAGAAATTTTAACAATTTGTTTGTTTTGTTTATATTTATTATTTAAAATTTTTATATTTCCTGCTTCTGTGCCGATTGTAATTTTTTTTATTCCTCTCCTGTTCGTAATTTTTTTTATAATTTTAAATTCTTTATTATCTTCATCAGTGATAATTTTAGAATTTTTTTTAAGTAAATTCTTAAATAGATGCATTTTTGAATTAAAATAGGATTGCATGTTTTTGTGGTAATCAAGATGATCATGACTAAGATTTGTAAATATTCCTGTATTTATATTTAAATTATCTAATCTTTTTTGCTCCAAGCCATGACTTGAAGCTTCTAAAATTACATTGCTAGCTTTATTTTTCGCTAAGATTTGAAGATTCTTGTGTAAAGATAAAGGATCCATTGAAGTTAAATTTGTTTTTTTATTATAATTTTTAGAAAATATACCTAGAGTTCCAATTGAAGCCACGGAGACTTTATTAAAATTTAATATTTGGTAAAAAAAATCAACTACAGAAGATTTTCCATTTGTTCCTGTGACTGCAATTATATTAGCAGGTTTTTTCTTGTAAAAGTTAGAGCAGGCTTCGGATAAACTTCTTCTAACATTCTTAACTAGTATTATAGGTATTTGGCAGTTTTTATATTTTACTTTTTTACTACTTATTATTACTGATGCTCCTTTTGAAATTGCATCATTTATAAATTTTATTCCTGACGTTTGATTTCCTTTAATTGCAAAAAAAATATCTCTTTTCTTAACTTTTCTGCTATCAAAAGAAATTCCCCGCACATGTATTTTTTGATATTCTTTACTTACAGATTTCAGTAACTGGTCTAAATGCATTTAAAAATTGGTGGAAGCTTCTAGGTTATTTATGGCTAAAATTGGACCAATTTTCTCTATAATTTTGCCTGCAACTACAACTGTATTCCACCCTGAGGTATTTCTCGTTTCACCTTTGTGTTTATAGCCATTTGGAAATCTTTCAGATGGTGGAAATTCATATACAAAATTTGGCGCAGGCTTTGGTTCATCCAACATTACCAACAATACATACCTTGGCCTACTCGCGGGAAAAAGTGAGACAAATGTGTTTAATTTTGCTTTTGAGTTGTACTTTAATGCAGTTCCTGTTTTACCGCCAACATCGTAACCCTGTACGTTAGCAAAATTTGCAGTACCTTCATTGAGACTAACAACTTTTCTTAACATCAAATTTATTGCATTGCTTGTTTTATGAGAAATAACTTGCTCTTTTTTTTTTAAAGATTTTGTTTCAATTTTCAAAATAGATGGCTCAATTTTATATCCTCCATTACCTAGGATGGCGTAAGCTCTGGCTAACTGGAGAGGGGTAGTTGTAATGCCGTGCCCATACGATGTGGTAGCAAGCTTACATTTTCCCCATCTAAATGAAAGAGGGGTCCCAATTTCTTCCAAATCAAAATTAATTGTATCAAGAAGACCTAAAGTATTTAAAAAATCTTTATATTTTTCAACGCCAATTTTTTGAGCTATGCGAACAGCACCGATATTAGATGATCGAATTAAAATTTGTTCAGCACTTAAATTTTTTGGTAATTTGTCATGTTCAGTTATCGTGTATTTATCACAAGTTAAACTGTTTTTTAAATTTTTAAATATTGTATTTGGACTTATTACTTTATGTTCTAAACCTGCGGCTACTGTAAAAGTTTTAAATACAGATCCAAATTCATATACCCCAAGAGTAATTTTATTTGTATAAATATTATCACTAATTGAAACTCGTTGATTCAAATCATAATCTGGCAAAGATACTAAAGATAGTATTTCACCATTTTCAACATCCATCAAAATTGCACCACTGCCAATGTTGTGAAAATATAATTCAGCGTTAATCAATTCTTTTCTAATTAAATATTGTAAATTTGAATCTAAAGTTAAACTTAATGGAAGGTTAATTTTTTCTTTATTATTTAAATCTTCATCATAAAATTTTTCTATACCCGAGATACCTTTATTAACATCATCAGTCTGACCCAAAATATGACTGAAAAGACTCTTCTGTGGATAAATTCTAGATGGTTTTGGATCAAAAACAAAAGCCTTATTGCCCATTAACCAAAATTGATCTTTTTCATTTGGTGTTAATCTTTTTTCAATCGAAAAAAAATCTTCTTTATTTAGTTTGCGTTTAATCTTATTTAAGTCTAGCTCAGGAAACAAAAGACCTAACTTAATTAGTAAGTTTTTTTTTTCTTTTTCTTTTAACAATTTTGGCCTTACACCGACATCATAGAGAATAACATTTGTCGCTAAAACTGAGCCATTTCTGTCAACAATATCTCTTCTTTTTTTTACAAAGTTTTTTTCTATATTATTGTTATAAAAACTATTTTCTGGTGACAGAGATAGATAAATAATTTTGATACCAAAAATAAGTATTAAACTAAAAAAAATAAAAGATAAAAAAGTAACCCTATTTAATGAAATTTTAACAATATTAGAATTGTTATTGTTATCAATAAGGGCGGATTCGGGATAGTCTTCAAAATAAAAACTTTTTTTTTTCATTAAAAGCTATTTTCCAGGTACGATGGGTATACCTAAAAAAAGCTTAGCTATTTGAACAGTTGCCCATTTCCATGTCCTTTCCAAAGTAATTATTTTTTTGGGTGAAGAATAAAGGTTTTTTAACTCAATCTTTTTTTCTTTAATTTTACTTGCAATTTGTGTTTTTACTTCACCAGGTATTGATTGAGGGTTAGAATAAAGTTCTTGAAGTTTTCTTATTTCTGTTTTCTTTTTTTCTATTTTTTTTTTAATTACTGATTTTATTTTCGTCGATAAATTATTACTTTTTTCATTTAACTTAACAGTTGATAAATTATTATTTTTTTTATTCAACTTACTAATAATTGCTGTATCATCATATAATTGTCTTATTTGAGATTTCTTATAATATATAAAATCTGTGTTTAAATATTCTTTTGCTAGTCGCGATATATTTTCTGGAGAAGTAATTACTTCATTGTCCAAAATAGCTTGATTTAAATTATATTTAATCACATTATTAGATGCTCTTAAACTATATATTTCTTTTTCTAAATTTCTTGTTTTATTTTTTACGACAGCTACAAATAATAAACCGCAAACAAATAGAATAACCACCAAGGGATATCTCCATGCAACATTATTATGAGTATTTTTTTGGGGGATAGTATTTACCCATCTATAATGATCTACTTGATTTTTTTCTTCATTAAATTTTATATTTATTTTGGGAAGGGATTTGATCCACTTATCTTGATTGATCATATTCTGCCGCCTTCCAACTCCAAATAATTTACAAATTTTTTCTTAAATTCATCAGGATAAAAAAATGAATTATTGTTTCTAATTGCATATCTAAGTTTTGCGGATCGAGAACGAATATTTTCGTTAACTTCCTTTACATCTGCTACAAGAGGTTTTTTAGAAATTTGTTTAAATAAACTAGATTTGCTTACTTTTATTGGTAAATACCTTGAAGGATTTTTTCTTAAATTTGAATAAAGATTAAAAAAGTTTTTTACTATTCTATCTTCTAATGAATGAAAGCTAACAACAATTAGTACTCCTCCATTTGAAAGGAGTTTTGCTGCCTCAATTAATCCCAATATTAATTCTGTTAATTCTTTGTTGACAAATATTCTTATAGCCTGGAATGTTTTTGTAGCTGGATTCTTTTTATATTTATTATAATTTTTTTTTGCATCATTAATTATGGAAGCAAGGTCTTGTGAGGTTTTTATTGGTTTTTTTCTTCTATATTTATCTATTTTATTCGCGATTAGTCTTCCATCTTTTTCTTCACCTAAAACTTTTATAATTGTAGCCAAATGTTCTTTATCTAGAGTATTAATTACATCATAAGCGGAATATTCATTTATACCCATTTCCATGTTTAAAAAATTTTTAGACTCAAAAGAAAAACCTCTCTCTTTATCAAAAAGCTGAAAAGACGAAAGGCCTAAATCAAATATTATAGCTCGTGGGTTTAAGTTTTGTTGAACAATCTTATCTAGATTACTAAATTTTTCTTGAAAAAAATTAAATCTCTTTGGAAATTTTTTGACTAAAAAATTTGCGTGCTTTTGGGTTAATTTGTCTCGATCAATAGCAAAAACTTTTGTTTTTGGAAATTTTAATATTGCCTGGGAATACCCTCCGCCACCAAAAGTGCAGTCAATAAACGTGCCACCATGTTGAGGGGATATAATGCTTA
>Ga0208748_1000875_pt1 | contig 14653 bp, 15 predicted proteins | sample Knorr_S7_td_Bott_FD_185599 | JGI IMG/M metagenome (GOLD analysis project Ga0208748, IMG submission 185599) | Marine microbial communities from Southern Atlantic Ocean transect - Knorr_S7_td_Bottom_ad_4513_LV_A (SPAdes) (version 2) | ecosystem: Environmental > Aquatic > Marine > Oceanic | place... | reverse complement strand
CCATTAACTATAGCAGAAAACGCCGGAATGGATCCAATTGACACTCTTATCTCACTTCGTGCAAACCAAAGCAGTGGTAAACAAACAGTTGGAATCAATGCGAAGGAAGGTAAGATTGGAAATATGTTCTCTCTGGATATAGTGGAGCCATTGGCTGTAAAAGAACAAATTATAAAATCGGCTACGGAGGCAGCATGCATGATCCTAAGAATTGATGATGTGATTGCAGTTTCTGGTGGTCCAGGTGCTGGCGGTCCGCCCCCAGGCATGCCGCCAATGGGATAAATTCATTCTAGATTAATCTAAAACTTCAAAACTTACTCAACTAACTATATTCATGCATAAAATTGGAATTGATCTTGGCGGAACCAAGATTGAAGGTATTTTACTAGATGAAAAATATAACACTATTCAACGCAAACGCATCGAAACACACCAAGAAAATGGTTATGACTCGATTGTAAAATCTATCACATCTTTGGTAAACGAATTAAAAGCAAAAACAAATGAGGGAATATCGGTTGGAATATGTACACCCGGTGTTACTAACGCTAATTCAGGAGTGATCAAAAACAGCAATACCAAATGCCTCCTAGGAATGCCATTAAAAAATGATATTGAGAATGTACTTGGTTATCAAATTGTAATGGAAAATGACGCCAATTGTTTTACTCTTGCAGAATCATTGCTAGGATCTGCTAAAGGGTATGATGTTGTTTTTGGAGTTATAATGGGAACAGGTGTTGGAGGAGGGATTGTAATCAATGGAACCTTACACAAAGGAAGGACAAACATTGCTGGTGAATGGGGGCATCATACACTATATCCTAATGGAAATGAATGTTATTGTGGAAAGCAGGGATGTGTTGAGACGTATATCAGCGGAACTGCTCTAGAAAAGCGCTGGCTAGAACTTACTGGAAAAAAAGAACCGCTGCAATCAGTAGTACAAGATCTCTCTGACGAAAAAGCGAAACAGTGGAAAAAGGAGTTTCTTGAAAATTTTGGAATTAGTCTTGCGAACGTAATTGATATTTTAGATCCTGATATTATTGTTTTAGGAGGGGGTGTATCAAACATACCGTTCTTGTATGATGAGGGTAAAAAAGCAGTATACGATAAAGTATTTAGCGACTCGATTGAAACTCCAATACTCAAAAACAGTCTTGGTGATTCCGCTGGTGTCTTTGGTGCCTGTTTATTGAATAGTTAGTTATTGCGGTTCTATTGTGGCAGGTGGCTTGCTTGACACCACGTAAGATACCCAAGTAACGTCATCAATTTCATTTGTAATCCGATTACTCATCTTCTCTAGCAGTTCATTTGGAAGCCGAGTCCAGTCTGCAGTCATCGCATCTACTGAATCTACAACTCTAATCACCACAATATTACCATATTTTCTTTCATCCCCAACAACACCAACAGCTTTGTCATCTCCAACTGCTGCATAAGCTTGCCAAACTTTGTCATACAAGTCTGCATTTTGTAATTCTTCTTCTACTATCTTACTTGCAACTCTTGTGATTTCCAATTTCTTTTTTGTAACTTCACCGATAATTCTTACTGCGAGACCTGGTCCTGGAAATGGATGTCGCATAAGCAAATTTTCAGGAACTCCAATAATCTTTGCAACCTTTCTAACTTCATCTTTATACAAATCTCGCAGTGGTTCCAAAACTTTTAGATCTAGCCAATCAGGCAAGCCACCAACATTGTGATGCGTCTTGATTACTGATGCAGGTCCTTTTGACACGCCACTTTCAATCACATCAGGATAAAGAGTTCCCTGAGCAAGCCAGGTAAACGGTCCATTTTCCTTGGAAAATTTTGTGAAAATATTAACAAATTCTTCGCCTACAATTTTCCTTTTTTCTTCCGGATCAGTTACTCCATTTAGTCTTGAAAGAAATTGCTCTTGTTCATCTATCTTGGTGAAATTAATCTCAAAATTCTTCCTAAACATATTCTCTACCTCTTCTGCTTCATTTAGTCTCAAAAGACCATTGTCGACGAAAACACATGCCAGCCTATTTCCAATTGCCTTGTGAATCAATAATGCAGTTACAGTAGAGTCAATGCCGCCACTAACTCCACACAAAACGTTTCCCTCTACTTTAGAAATTTTTTCAACAGTATTTTCAACAAATTTTTCCATAGTCCAGTCTTGATTTGCATGACAAACCTTTAGAACAAAATTTTTCATAATTTCAGTTCCTTTTTCTGTGTGTACCACTTCAGGATGAAATTGAATTCCAAATATTGTCTTCTGTTTGTTTGCAATAGCTGCCGCACGTGAGCTTTCAGTGTGTCCAATTATTTCAAATCCATCTGGTACGTTCTCAGCCTCGTCTCCATGACTCATCCATGCTCTAACAGAATCTCCAATCCCATTAAGAATATCCGAATTATTAACAATCGTGAGTACAGACGAACCATACTCTTTGTTTGCGCGTTTTATCTTACCGCCAAAATTATTCACAATAATTTGGTGACCATAACATATTCCTAATATTGGTACATTCAGTTGGAAGATTTCCTTATCAGGTATAGGTGCACCTGAATCATATACACTTGAAGGTCCCCCAGAAAAGATAATTCCTTTCGGATTTAGCTTTTTTAGATTCTCTAAAGAAATGTCAAATGGTACAAGCTCAGCATATACTGAAAAATCTCTAATTCGTCTGCATATCAAGTGACTGTACTGTGAGCCAAAATCTAAAACAACAATTTTATCCATAACATCACGCTGAGTTTTCAATCATTCGTGTAAGAGACCATGTTGCAGTGTTAATGATCTCATCCACCCTTTCTTTTTGACGATAATTTTTGATTATAATTTCTCTTATCTTGCTACCACTGTTATTTATTATACAATTAATAACGTCGTCTTTCTTTATTTTACCACTTTCAACTTGCTGTATGTCCTTTTTTTTCATCTCACCAATAATACGATCGATGAAAAAACTTTTCAGGGGAGGTGTTTCAGGATCAAGTGTAACATTATCTTCTAAAACAATTGAAACCTCATCGTTTGTAACAAACGCATTCGCAATGGTTGTTCCATCTGAGTTTTTTGTTATCGCTACTTTTCTTTCTTGTTTTATTACTTTTGCGGCGTTGCGAGTAAGCTCTGAAGCTTTTGTGAAACTTGATTGTTTAAGTATTGTATCTAATACAGAAATATTTCTTTCGAGTTTTTCAATTTGTTCCCTATACTTGATTATTTTTTCAGTCAGCTCTTCTTTTAATTCTAACATATCACGAATTTGTTCGTCAGAAAACTTCATACATCTTCTTATGTAGAACGATATTAAAACGCATTCTTAGCAGTAATTATATTATCAATACTTCGAAGGTTTATTTTTATAAATCCCTTGATTTTAGTTGTGGAATAAAGCTCAGAGCCACTTTTTTTTGCAAGCCATTCTAGTAATTTCTTTCCACGACGTAATTTTGCAATTTTGACTGTTCTGTTAACTACTGTAGCCTTGGAGTATTTTCCAATCCTAGTTCCAAAATCCATTCCAAGAAGAATTATTTTTTTGGCCTTGAAATGATTAGCCAAAAACACACATCTATCTCCATCTGTAAATCCTCCAAAGTTGTGAATCCTTCCTGTAGATTTTGTTTGTGTTGTTCCTATACAATTTTTGAAATTTTTCACAAAGTGAAGCTTTTCAGTGTTGTCACCATGCGCATGTATAATCATTATTGTATTTGTTTTACCAGCTTTTTTTAGTGATTTTATATCACCGTCAAGATCTGTAACTACAATATCAGGTTTCAAGCCGTTTTCGATTATTGCTCTTGCAGCACCATCAGCCACAATTTTTGTAATCTTCCTATGTTTTTTTAAAATTGGAATACAAGAGTGTAATGAAGGACCAGCACCTACTACAAAAACTGGTTTGTTCTCTATCAGATCTTTGATCTTGGTTATCCGAGTTTTTTTTGGCAGCAATGAATCTAATAATTTACATGATTGATTATCCTTCTTTCTTGAGTAACCAAATTCTTTTAGGATCTCTCTGTATTTTGATTCCCAACCCCTGATGGTCATATGACTCAAATTGATAGACCTTGTGATAAATTATGTGAATAAACTAGGAAATGTCCACGTAGGTAATTCAAATCCTGTTAGAATAATGGGAATTTTAAACACAAGCCCTGAGTCATTTTACAAAAAATCTATCTCAACTAGCAGACAAAGAATAGTCAACGCAGTTCATAGAATGGAAGATGAGGGTGCCGACTTTATTGATGTTGGCGGTATGTCTACTGCACCATACCTTTCAACAATGGTTTCAGAAAAAACAGAGGTAAGTCGCATCATCAAGGCAGTTAAGATAATTCAGCAAGCATCTAATCTGCCAATCTCGGTTGATACTTGCAGATCAGTAATAGCAAGAGAAGCTTTGGAATTAGGAGTTGACATAATCAACGATGTTACGGGACTGAAATATGATCATATGATGCCAAAAATTATTGAAAAATATCGTCCGTCACTAGTTTTGTGCGCCTATAGCAAAAAAACCATAACGGGAAATCAGCTACTGAAAACAAAATATTTGTTAAGAGAAAGCTTGGAAATAGCAAAATCAGCAAAAATTTACAGGACAAAGATAGTCTTAGATCCCGCCATAGGATTTTTCAGAAAAAAAGGCAGAAACTCTTTTTTTACAAAAATTAATTCGGATTGGGTTAAAAGAGATTTGTTGATTTTGGAAAATTTAAGATCCATAAAATTGAATAATCCTATCCTTGTGTCAGTGTCAAACAAATCATTTATTGGAAAAATCCTAAAAAAACAAAATCCGTCAGACCGACTTGCTGGTTCATTAGCGGCTGAGGCAGTGTGTGTTTTAAACGGGGCAGACATAATTCGCACTCATAATGTAAGCGAAACGAGAGAAGCGGTTACAGTAGCGCAAAAATTATCAAAGACTGGTAAAAGGTTGGAACTCTAAGATCCATTTTTTTGAAATTACTTTTTCAATCAGTGGTTTGTAATCTTTTTCGTTTAACTCATAACCAACAGAACTTCGATGCAATTCTATTGCAGCTAATGTTGTCGTGCCTGATCCTAGAAAAGGATCCAGAACTACATCTGTCTTGTCAGTTGACACTTTGATTATACGTCTTATCATTTCAACTGGAAAGATAGCTGGATGTGGTACATCCTTGCCTATATTACCCGCTTTCTTTTTGATATTCCAAACATCTCCAATTGATGTTAGGTTTTCAATTTTGTAATCAATTATAGAATCAAGGCTTTCTTTTCGAAATTTGAAATTATTCTTGTCCTTTACAAAAAATAAAATATACTCAAAATGTTGTCCGAAGCGTTTCTCACCTGATGGAATGCCGCTTGATTTGTGCCATATGAGGATGTCTTTGAGAAAGAAACCAATTTTGTTCAGGCTTCTGATAATGTCTAATGGTATCAAATATGTCTCTGAGTTGTGCTTTTTCGAATGTACGTTTATCCAAAACGAACCATCTTTTTTGAGAACGCGAAAACATTCCTTCCATACAACTTTCAACCTTGAATGATATTCCTCATAGCTTTCTTTGTATCCAATTTGTCCATCAACATTATAGTTTTTCAAATCCCAATAGGGGGGAGACGTCACAACGCATTGAACACTTTCCTTTTTCACTTCTTTCATTTTTTCTGACGACTTGAAGTGTACCTTGTGGGATACGCCGTCTACAGAATTAAGCAACGACTGTTCTTGCATTTTTCTCACAAATCCCCTCACATTTTTTGTCATTAAGTAGCAGAATTATTCTATCTTGTTTTTGAGTTGTTAATAATATGAATCGAAGAATGACATCTTCCTTTGAAAGCGGAATGTGTTTTGTAATTTTGGCATTACCATCATCTTCTGTCATTAGCCAAACATCGCCTGGGTCTTTTCCGCGTGGGTTATAGTTTTTCTTTCTTTGCCCCCATTCGACTTTTTCCCAAATATGCTTCTCCCTTATTGGATCCTTGTTGAAAAAATAACTACTAATGTTTTTTGTAAAGTGAAATATCATCTTGTATCTATTTACAAACAAATCGTTTTGAGAAAATTTGTCTTCAGGTAAAAACCAGACAATAGAATTCCTCAGGAAAAATTTATGAGATGTTATCATATGGGCGAGCTCGAGAGTGGTTGGCTTTAAGATTCCATTTTTGTATTGATTCTCTACTATAACAAACAAAGAGCCATCTTCTTTTAAGATTTGATGAATTTTTTCAATATTGTTTTTTTTAACATCAAAATCATTAGAATCTATAATAATAGTCTGGATTGATTCCTTTGTTATTTCGTTAAGATTTGGCATTATGAATAATTATTTGGTAATCGACGACATAACTCTTTTTAGTGCAATTTTGCAGTATTTTGATTCCTTGTCTATGCCGATCCATTTTCTTTCCTCGTCTTGTGCCACTTTCATAACAGTGCCGCTGCCAGAAAAAACATCCATAACTATATCGCCTTTGTTACTGCTAGCTTTGATTACACGCTTTATCATTTTTTCAGGAAATTGTGTTGGGTGTGCAGTCTTTTCCTTGCTGACATTAACAACTCTGTTTATCTCCCAAACATAATCGACGGGCCAGAAATCAGTTGGGTTTTTACCCTTTGGATTGTTTCGTTTATCCTTATCCCACTTGGAAGTAATTCGTATATCATCTAAATTAAAAACAAAATTATTCGTGTCTTTAACCATCCATAAGACATTCTCGTATCGTCCAGTCAGTCTCCTTTTTGCGTTTAACCCTCCTTCAAAATGCCAGATTATCCAATTTTTAAGATAGAATTTTTTTTCTTTTAGAATGTTGTAAAATATTGCTCCTAACGGTAAAATTTCTCCATTTTCCAAAGGAGTTTGAGCCACGTTCCAATATAACGCTCCGTCTTCTGTCAAAACTCTGTGACATTCCTTAATGACATCGGAATGATATTTTTTATATTCTTCAAAACTTCTTTCTTTATCATATTCCTTACCAAGCATATAGGATGGACTTGTAATTATCAAATTGATTTTATTAGATGGAAATTTTTTTAGAGTTTGCAGTGTATCGCCATGAATTATTGTGTTTGTAATAGGTGTGATAGATGAAAGTTTAGATATATTATTTGATTTTATGATCTTTATTTTTCTAATATTTTGTTTTCCTGTTTTTGCTAGTTTTTTATTTAACATCATTTTAAATCACCTCACCAACTTTTTTACTTTTATTAACAATTAGAAAATTAAAAATTATTTTATAAAGTATCTCATACCTAGTATTTTACTATAAATCAACACTCTTGATGTATCTCACAAAAAAAAATCTCTCAAATCAAGAAAGGCTTATAATCCTTTCATTTTCTAGTGTAGAGGGTTCACTTGGATATACGTGAAGGGTTAACATTTGACGATGTTCTCCTTGTACCCAAATTTTCAGATGTGTCAAGTCGTTCTGAGACAGATCTTTCAACACAACTTTCTAGAAACATTTCCATAAACATTCCGTTAATCAGCGCTAACATGGATACAGTTACAGAATCATCAATGGCGGTAACTATTGCTCGTGAAGGTGGTATAGGAATTATACATAGGTTTCTGACAATTCAAGAAGAAGTAAACGAAGTTCTAAAAGTCAAACGTTCTGGCAGTGTAATGATAGAAAATCCATATTCAATTAATCCTGAACAAACGATTCAGAATGCTTTCAGCATAATGAATGAAAAGCAGGTGTCTGGACTTTTAGTTGTTGATTCCAATTCTAAACTAGTAGGAATTTTGACTGGGCGTGATATCTTATTTGAACCACCTAATTGCTCTAAGTTAGTTAAGGAGCTAATGACAAAAGATGTTGTTACTGCAAAACTAGGTATTGATTTAGAAGAGGCGAAAGAAGTTCTCAAAAAGAATAGGATTGAAAAATTACCTATAATAGATGATAATAATCTAGTCAAAGGTCTGATAACTTGTCAGGATATTTCTAATTTGGAAAAATATCCTAATGCATCAAAGGATAACAAAGGGAGACCAATTGTTGGAGCAGCTGTTGGTGTTAAAGGTGATTTTATGGAAAGAACAGAAGCCTTGATTGATGCAGGAACGGATGTCATAGTTGTTGACATTGCACATGGTCATAGCGAAAATGCCATAAACACAGTGAAAAACATCAAAAAGGCATTTTCTGATTGTGAGATTATTGCAGGAAACGTAGCAACAGCAAAGGGAACTGAAGATCTGATTAAGGCTGGTGTTGATGCAGTAAAAGTTGGAGTCGGCTCTGGTTCGATTTGTATAACTAGGGTCATCACAGGTTCAGGAGTTCCACAGCTCACAGCTGTTTTGGATTGTGCTAAAGTTGGAAAAGAGTATAACATACCGATCATCTCAGATGGTGGCACAAGAAACTCGGGTGATGCAACAAAGGCTTTGGCCGCTGGCGCATCTTCGATTATGGTGGGCAGCATTTTGGGTGGAACAGATGAAACACCTGGTACTACAATTACAAAAAACAACAAGCGCTTCAAGATTTATCGTGGAATGGCTTCTTTGGGTGCCTCTATGGGAAGGAAAACAAGAGAGACTGGAGCCTTTGAGCTAACTGATGACATTAATGATTATGTAGCTGAGGGCGTAGATGCCATGGTTCCTTACAAAGGTAGTGTAACTGATATCATAACACAAATCACAGGAGGAATTCGTTCAGGACTAAGTTACTGTGGAGCCCATAACATAAAACAAATGCACGAAAATGCAGAATTTATCAAAATCTCTGGAGCAGGATTTGCTGAAAGCCAGCCTCACGACGTAGACATAATGTAGTTAGTTTTTTATTCATCATTTCAGAGTTTTTTTTGTGTTAAACAAGTATACCATAATAGGTCTAATTGTAGGATGTATCATCTCAGGACTTGGTGTTGCTTCCATGATCGATTCGTTTGCAAATCCAATCGAAATTAGGCAAACTAATGATACTTTTGGAATTGGCGATTCTGATAAAATTAGATTTAATGCACCTGCAAACTCTTTTCAAACGTTGACAATCACGGGTGACACATTTGACGTGAAAATCTTAACTGTTGATGAAAAAAACAATATCGATAATAGCTATAGTGACGAAGCAATTTTTTCATGGACAAATACGGTCTCTGGCGAAAATGTAATCCGAATCCAAAATACTGGAAAATCTGAATTTAATATATCTGGAACATTTGAGTTGGCTCGCGATCCATTGTTCTTTACATATCACATTTTAGTTATCATAGCTGGTATTGTTGTAATTGGATTCAGTGCAGCTTTTAGTGTAAGAAAGCCACGAGGATTCTAGTCTAGTTTTGCAATGGGATACGAGCCTAAAATTTTCAGAAAAGTAGAGTTATCTCTTAACTTTTGCAACACATCCTTGGTTAAAGAGTCATCTTGGTGACCCTCAAAATCAACATAGAAATTGTATTCCCACGGCGTGCTTTTGTTTGGTCTAGATTCAATCTTTGTTAGGTTTATTTTGTACTGATGAAATTCTTTGATGATTTGGTATAGGGCACCAGCCTCATGTTTTACCGAGAAAATTATTGACGTCTTGCTATTTTCAGTTTTGTCATTCTTTTCTTTAGAAAATACCAGAAATCTTGTATAATTATTTGTATTATTTTCAATCCCTTCTTGAATTACCGCAACACTAAAAATTTCTGCAGCTTTTTTACTTGCTATACATGCTACATTGTTCTTATTCAAATCTTTGATAATTTTTACACTGCCAGCCGTGTCATAAGATGGAATAGTTTTCAACGAGTTTTCTTGAATGAATTGTCTGCACTGACCTAAAGCTTGTGGATGTGAGTACACTGTATCAATATCTCCAATTGATCCGGTTCCTATAAGGCAGTGATGTATTCTGTAATAAATTTCACCTATGACATTAAGATCCGTTGATAGCAACAAGTCATTGCTTTCACCGACACTTCCTTCAAGTGAGTTTTCAACAGGCAAAATGGAGTAATCACTTACGTCATTTTCTGTATTTTTTAAGACATCAGCAAAAGTAAAGCATGGAATAGCCTCTATTTCATTTCCAAAAAAGGAGAGCGATGCAGCCTCACTATATGCTCCTCGTTCACCTTGGAACGAAACACGTTTCATATCCTATTCTCTCACTTTTAAAAAATCACTTTTTAAAAAATCACTTGATAGTTTTCTATCATCAGTCCATCCACATTCGACACATTTTATGATGTCTCGCATTGGCTTTACATCCATGCCACATTTTCTACATTTAGTAAATAATACTCCTAATCCTGGATCCTGAATAGTGGCATGTATGGCGCCGTTTAAGTGCCCAATAATTTTGAGCTTGACTAAGTCTTTTACCAAGGCAACATTCTTTTTTCTAAGACTTCTTGTTGCACAAATACATTCTACCTGTGATTTGACGGGTTTAGAGTTTATGTAGTTGATCAATACAGCTATCATTGATCCCATCACAGCTTCAACAGTACCAATAACAATATCGCCTTTTTCTGGAATTGATATAGGCTTGTTATTTTTTACATTAACTACACGCTCTTTTTTATCAATTTCGCTTTGACCAATAACAGTAGCTCTTACAATATGGCCATCAGCACAAGCATTGTTTCCTGCCTCATATTCTTCCATTATAGCTATCTTGTCTCCCGGCAAAACTGAATTGGACATGTATAACTTCTCAAATTATAGCTATTATTTGTTTATAGCCAGTGTTTTATCTGAAAATAATTCTCAACGTTTTCTTTTCTTAGTAGCTTTATGAGGGCAGTAGCCTGAGGTGTTGATAAAACAGGCTTGTCAAACTTGTTATCAGTTGAAATTCTTGGGCATGCCACCTGAATAAAAGCATCAATATCTTTTAGATTTCTCAGTCTCTCATTTGTAATATCCGTCAATGCAATAAGATGAACAGTTTTGCCTGCGCTTTCTAACTCTTTTTTGAACTTAAGAGCAGTCAATTTAGAAATCTGACCTTCTTTTAATCCAACAATTACACCAAAAGTCTTAGCATCAACAGCTTTGTAAATAGCTAAAGTGGCTTTTTTCTGTAATTTTCTTGCAAAGTCAGTTATCTCTCGTATCTCATTAAAATACGGATCTAAAATGTAAGTTGGCTTGTTTGTAGCCAGAGCTACTCCTGCAGCATGAAAGTTGCTCTGTCCTAAAAAGACGTTAGCATCCACATAATCTATTGTTTCAGTTGCAGGATAGAATTCGCAGCCAAAAACTTGTCCGTCATTAAGTTGCCCCTTTCCTTTTCCAATTTTTACATTAACACCATTTTCCTCTAACATATTCTTAATTGACTCAATTTGATTGAGGTGCTGACTATCTGTAATCAATGAAATAGTTTTTCCTTGAAGCAACTCAATGCATTTTTCTGCTACTTTATCAAAAGAAATATCATCGAAAGCATCAATCATTATGACATTTTTTTCAAATGTCTCCATACTGCTTGTATGACCAATGTTGAATAGTATTTCTGCATTCAAGACTTTTGCGCCATTAGAATTCAGATCACAGGTGCCCCATGTAGTATCCGCAAGAAGATAGGCTGGAATTCCATATTTTTTGCCAATTCTTAACGTTAGGTCTTGTACCTTAGGCAGCAAGCCATCAGGACCATTTAAAGCAACAGAAACAGGCTTGCGCATCTCAATAATATCAAAAATCTTTTCTTCATCGATAACTATCATTTGTATTCTCCACAAGGCTTTTTTAATTTAAACCAATCTGGATTCAAAACTAAAAATGTATGAAAAGCAGGAGGTTATTATTGCAAAATGGCACAATCCTTCATATTGGCATTGATGATACAGACTCGCCTAAGGGAATGTGCACCACTTTTCTTTCTTACCAAATTGTAAAATTTCTTGAAAAGCAAGATATTGAATTCGTGGATTTTCCATCTTTGATTAGATTTAATCCTAACATCCCATGGAAGACACGAGGAAATGGCGCTGTTCGGTTAATCATCAGGACAAAAAATCCTAAAAAAATAAAAAATAAAATTACTCAGCTTGTAGCACGTTATTCTGATACAAAAAATGGTGCCAATCCCGGACTTGTATTTTATCAAAACAAAGAAATTCCTGCATCATTTCATAAATTTAGCAAGTTAGCACTTTGGAAATTAATCAGTAGAAGGCGGGCAAAACAATTTGTTTTGGAAAACAACATAGAATCATTTTATCTTGGAAATGGTCAAGGGCTAGTAGGTGCCATCAGTGCAGTAGGTTACAAATTTTTTGATCATACATTTGAGCTATTATGTTATAGAAAAAAATCTCAATTCGGGAAAAAAAGAAGCGTTAGTAGTGATAGTGTAAAGAAGATGCAATCTGCTACATTTCCTGAAACCTTTAGCAGTTATGACAGTGAAAACGATAGAGTGCTAATCACCCCACATGGACCAGACCCAGTATTTTATGGTATACGTGGTGAAACTATCAAGTCTGTAGTTAGAGCATCTACAATAGTGAGTACAGATGAAAAATTAGATGGATACATGGTTTTCAAATCAAATCAAGGGACCGGAGACCATCTAAAAAATGAGCTCCAAGTCAATGATCTGAAACCGTTCACTTCTGGTTTTTTAGTTGGAGAAGTTTGTAACAAACCTGTAACTGAGCAAGGAGGACATGTATTTTTTTCAATTCAAGTAAAAGATAGAAAAATTAGATGTGCCGTCTACAAGCCAACAAAAATTACCAAGATAGCACAAAATCTTATTCTTGGAGACAAGATTCACATTGGTGGAGGAATTAGAAGGGCATCAAAAAATCATGGAAGAATATTTAATGTTGAATTTTTATGCGTTTTACAGCTAGCAAAAAATAATTTGTCTGCTAACCCAATTTGTAAAAAATGTAACAAAAAAATGAAATCAAAAGGTAATAAACAAGGATTTGAGTGTGTTAAATGCGGTAACAGATCAGTTTCAAAATCTACTTTAGAGATTCCACGAAAAATACAATGCAAACTTTACATTCCATCCGTATCCGCACACCGACATTTAACACGACCATATCAAAGAATTAAAAAAAGAAACCAGGATGTACAATTTAACACTTCTATTCCATGGGTCCATGTTTTCTAAATCAAAAAATAATGATTTTAAAAATTTTTACTTTCATTTTACTTTAAAACTTTGGAATTGAATAGAAGATAGTTAATGTTTAATGTAAGTCAATAGGCTTCAATTTATTGAAGGTTTTTCAAGTACGATTCTTAACAGTTCTAATTTTATTCATTTCATTATTAGGATCAACCATACTCATCCCAAACTCTTTGGCTCAGGAGGACGCTCAAATTCCAGACTGGATTAAAAACGTTGCAGGTTGGTGGGCAAACGGCGAGATTTCCGAAAATGAATTTTTAGCTGGAATTGAATATTTGATTAACAATAATATTATTTTGCTTGATTTCATACCGTGTAGTATAAAAACTGAAAGCCAAACAATTTCATCAGCTAAGTTGGTTCCAGACTGGGTAAAAAACAACGCAAAGTGGTGGTCTGAAGATCTAATTGAAGACACTGATTTCGTCAACGGCATAGAGTATTTGATAAAAAAACAAATTATTAGTATAGACAATAAAAAAATTCTAGGCAATGTACCGTTAGAAGACGTAACGTTCTCATCCAGTTGGCAAATTAATAAAAATTATTTGGTTTTTGCTTCGTCATCTTTCTTTGAGATTTATGGTAAATCTGGAGATTGTATAGTTAGTGATGAAGGGAATCTAATATGGAGGAGTCTTTCGTTAGCGCTAAACCCAAACAAGATGGATATGTATAGCGAAGTCGCAGTTTGGAATGATCCTCAGAAGACAGTAGTTGTGTATCCTTTCTTAACTTTTTCTGCATATAATGAACCAGGTTTCTACGATTATTATAGCGGTGAGTGCGATGATTGTACTACAACCAAAATTACACAGCCAACTGTACTATACACATCAAGTGGAATAGGTCATCAGGCTCTAACCATACTAGGCTATCCTTCGATGCCTGATATTGAAATCGATAAGAATCCTAGCATATTACAACAATTTGACAAGGTGATAATGTTGCATAGTGAATACGTAACACGTACGATGTTTGATGCCATAACAAACCATCCTAACGTTTTCTATCTTTATCCCAATGCGCTTTATGCAGAAATTGAAGTCGATTATATGGATGAAACAATTACTCTGATAAGAGGTCACAACTATCCAGAACCTGGAATAACAAACGGCTTTGATTGGGAGCTTGATAACACACATCCATACGAATTTGATAGTGTATGTTTAGATATGGAAATATACAAAATTGAAAACGGTTGGATGACTACCTGCTATCCAGAAAATCTTTTCTTGCAAAATACTGAACAACTTTTCAAGCTACTGAAATTTATTAAAGATCTATAGCGGGGAGTAGATTTGAACTACTGATTTTCGGGTTATGAGCCCGACGGGATGACCTGACTTCCCCACCCCGCTGGACAAAAATTATTTATACGCTATATACGCCTTTATCCAAACTTGTAATTATTATTAGGATTTGGAGTGATTTGATAATGGATAAACGAATTAGAATTGCTGGAATAGTTGGAGCAATAATTTTTGCTATTATAATATGGGTTTCCCC
>Ga0208748_1000874_pt1 | contig 14656 bp, 17 predicted proteins | sample Knorr_S7_td_Bott_FD_185599 | JGI IMG/M metagenome (GOLD analysis project Ga0208748, IMG submission 185599) | Marine microbial communities from Southern Atlantic Ocean transect - Knorr_S7_td_Bottom_ad_4513_LV_A (SPAdes) (version 2) | ecosystem: Environmental > Aquatic > Marine > Oceanic | place... | reverse complement strand
CTAGATTTTTTAATAATGGGGCTGACAGTCCAACGCATGGACTGCCAGCTTGTTCCCCGAACGGTTTGAATTCGATGTCATAAACCACCCAAGAATAATCTGATTTAAATGTTTGAAATTATTTCAAATCCAATTTTTTTGGTTTAATCTTTCTGATTGTACCAGCCAGAATACCAATTGTAATTCCTAACTGATAAAGAAAATACAAGAGTACCTCAAATGAACTAGGGGTAAGATCTGTGAATCGACTCAGACCAGTTAGAAGTAGTATAAGAGCGCTAAAAATAAAGACAAATGCTTTTGATATACCATGAATATTTGTGTATTTTAAAAGAACAAAAGTCATCACAGTAACAGAGATAGCTAGTACGGTTAGAAATCCAGTATTCATTCCAAAAATCAAAAAGATGGAAGAGGTGACTTCACTTGCACTACCTACTGATAAATTTGAGAGATCAATTTTTTCAGGAGAAGAAAAACGTGGAACGCTCAAAATAGCATTTGCCAAAAATATGATAAACAAAGTAATCGATACTGTCTTAACACGATTTTGAAGACGTGGAAATTTCACAAGAATGGCTCGTCCTAGAATGATTCCTTGAAATATGCCAATACCAAAAGCGCTCAAAACGGCAATTAATTGAATTATTGGATCTTGAAGAATATCAACAAGAAGTGGAATTAGAGCCATTACTAACTAGATTTTTGCATAAAAGAGAATATTAGCTAATAGATAATGCATTTTCGTAAAAAAAACAAAAAAAGTTCATCTATTCGCATACAGAAATAGTACAAAATTTACTTAGTTGTTTTTTTTAAAACAGAATATGCCTCAAATTAAAAAAATTCTCATACTGGGTGGTGGATTTGGAGGAATCAACGTTCTCAAATCAATTCAAAATAAATTCAAAAATGAGCCAAATATTAGAATCAGCATAGTAAGCAAAGATAACTATTTTCTTTATACACCAATGCTGCCACAGGTTTCTTCGGGACTAATCCATCCAAGTGATATCACTATACCTATACGTAAGCTATGCAAACAAGCCGAATTCTATCAAGCATCTATATCATCAATTGATTTAGAGCAAAAACTAGTTACAATTACTCGAACATTTGATGGCAAAGTACGTGCCCTTGATTATGATTATCTCATAATAGCACTTGGAAGCAATACTAACTTTTTTGATAACAAAAATATCGAGGAACACTCATTTGTAATTAAAACTGTAGAAGACGCAATCGCTATTCATGATCAAATAATCCATATGCTTGAGAGTGCAGCTCAAATCTCAGATGTGGATTTCAAAAAGAAGCTTATGACATTTACTGTTGTTGGTGCTGGTTTTGCAGGTGTCGAAACAATGGGTGAGATTAATTATCTTGTTAGGGAATCCGTTAAAAATTTCTATCCTAGTATTGGAAAAGAAAATATTAGTATGAACTTAGTTGCTTCAGAAGAATTCATCTTACCTGAACTTGGCCCAAAGCTTGGAAAAGACGCCGGTAAATATCTAAGAAAAGCAGGTGTAAATGTAATTACAAATACAAAGGCGGTAGATACAGGCGAAGATTTTGTCGAATTAGATAATGGTGAAAAAATTCCATGTATGACACTGATTTGGGCTGCAGGAGTAGTCATTGATCCTATTGTATCATCATTAAAATGCAAACATGACAAGTCTGGAAAACTCAAAGTTGCCAAGTATTTAAGACTAACAGAATATGAAAATGTTTTTGCATTAGGTGATTGTGCATTAATTACAAATCCTTCAACAGGAAAAGCATATCCGCCAACTGCTCAAAACTCAATTCATCAAAGTACAACTGTTGCAAACAATCTTTATTCTATGATTACTGGTAAAACTAAACTCAAAGAATTTACTTTTGAGAGTAAAGGAATGATGACCACACTAGGTCGAAGAGTAGCAATTGCAGTAGTGTATGGTTTGCATTGTAAGGGATCTTTAGCGTGGTTAATTTGGAGAACTTATTATTTATATAAACTGCCAATGCTTGAAAAAAGATTTCAGGTTGCAACCAGTTGGATTGCGGATTTGTTATTCAAACGTGATTTAACATTTGTTGGTAAAATCAAAAAGAAATCACTTACCAAAATTAACATCAAATCTGATATGCCATCAATAAAAGATCTTTTCAAAGACTTGTAAAACTTAATAATTTCATTATTAGAGTAGCAACCTATGCGAAAAAAGATATTTTTCTTAATATTAATTGTGTTGATTGGAATTTCTACAAATTATGTCTATTCACAAGAATTAAGTCTGGCAACTTTTCAGGAAATTGCACAAATTATTGTAGATAAGAGCATTTCTCAAAATGTTATAGCGTCAATTACATTGCAAAGTACTAGCATTCAGGAAATCAGAATTCCGCCAGAATTAGAGCAGAAAATCAGAGAAAGTGACAGAATAAACGCCATAGTTTTGACTAACCATGACAAGTGTGTTCTAGGAGTTGTTGATCAATCATGTATCATGATTAATGTAGAAAGAGATTTTGCAGATAAGGGCATTATTGCTATTCAAGATTCTACAAAAGAGATTGCTGAATTATACATTGATGAAATTAATCAAGCATTTGATACAGATGCCAAATTCCATTCGGTTTTCATCCATAGTAATGATGACATAAATGAAGCACTTGAAACCTCAGGAGTGATTTCTGGTACGGGTACGATTTCAGCAGTTTACACAATGCCTATGGAAGACACTAATTCAATGTATGAAAAGATTTCAGCAATACTTCTTCCAAAAATAATTAGAGAGGGAGGAGGATTTTATGATGTTGCAAAGGATTTATCATTTGAAGAAAATTCAGAAATGACATTTTCGTTAATCCCATTAGATTCAAAATCACTTTTACAGTTAAAATTATCAGTTAATTATGCCAACAAAGCCCCAACAATTTCTGAAATTAGCCCGTTAGAATTTCTCAAGGTTGAAAATCTAAAGAGATCAGATTACTTTTCGTCAGGACTGTATCCTCTGAATTCAATAATTCAAGTAGTAGTTCTATCATCTGAAAATACAAATGTTTCAGATGTCAAAGGAAACATAGTCCCTACACAAATCATAGATAATGAAAAGATTCCTACAGACATTTCAAAAGAAGGATGGGTTTTTGATCCGGAGGAAGGGCAAAGAATTCAGGGAAAATACATCTTTGGTGAAAAAGCATCAGTTAGCAAAGAAGAATTGAAATTTTCGCTAGGGGGGGCACAACTTCAAGTTAAAAAAGTAGAGTTTGACGAATCAATTGTGGTAGTAATCATTATCACAATAGTGGCAATTGCAGCTGCATTATTTTATCTGAAAGGATACAAAAAATAATTAGAATAAAAGAACCGCTGCTGCAAATACAGTTGTCCATTTGCCATCTTTGTTACCTCTTATTGATTGAGTGACGTTATGAGTCTTATAGATTTGGCCTGAAATTAACCACTGCTGCCTTTTTTCATTCCAGGCTTTGTCAACATCAAATGGAATTCCCAAGGAAGATGCCAACATTTGTGCTGCAATGTCTTCAGCATAATCACCAGATTGGCTTTCGTTTTGACCAAAAGACTCGTATTCTGAGAGATAGCCATATCTGCTCTTATCTTTCGGTTGTGCAAGACCTACTGATGCTGCACACATTCTGTGTGGTTCGTTAGTTTGATTCTTTGAATAAATTGTAAACAAAATCTGGCCTGGTTTGATTTTTTTTAGACCTTCTTTTCTAGAGATTAATTTAGCATTTGGTGGAAAGATGCTTGAAATCAACACAAGATTTGTTCCTGCTATTCCAGCATCTCTTAGAGCATATTCAAAACTTGTCAGCCTATCTTCATGAACGCCTTTACCTTTTGTAAGGAACAGTTTCTTGGCTACAAAGTCAAACATTTCTGAATTGATGAAAGAGTGTCATTATTTATACTTTAATTGAGAGAGACATTTTTCATAATTGATTTAAAAAATTAATAATATCTCGACCTAGCTTTTTTTCTTTTTCTTTCTTTTATCAGGTGTGTTTGGTTTTTGTGTTAAGAAGATAAATGTGAAAAATGCACCCAATCCAAAATTAATTACTCCCATTAAAGTAATAATCAGTGTCATTTGATGTTGTAGAGATGGAGCAGCAAATATTCCCATAAACATACCAATTATACCTGTTCCAAAAAACATAACCATCAAAACCTTTACTCTGGTTGGCGATATGTATTTCAATTTCATATTAGGTATCAAAATATGACATTATTATAAACTGACGGATAATTCGAACAGTTTGAAACATAATAGTGTGTTAGATATACACAGGCAACACTTTAAACCTGAAAAATTTTATTTGATTTTGTGCCAATGTAGCTCAGCCCGGTAGAGCAGCTGATTTGTAATCAGCAGGTCATGGGTTCAGATCCCGTCATTGGCTTTTAAATTGCTCATTACGGAATTACTATTGTAAGATTTTGCCAATACGAATAAGTATGCTAGACTTTGGAACAGATTCAAATGAGTTCTGATGATTTTGAGTTTAATCAAAATGAGAATGGGAAAGTATCTATAAAAAAATCAACTTTTAACGGGTTAATTATAGGATTAATCGTAGTTGTAGGAGTTGCAGCATTTTTTGCAGGATCATATACATCAAATTTAAGCTCAAATCAGATTTCAGAGGAAGATATTGAACAGGCAATTGCCAAATTAGAACTCAAAATATTACAAAATCAATTATCTACAGAACAGCTAATACTTCCAGTAAAAATTTCAGTAGATAATGACCCAATTATTGGAAATCCAGATGCGCCAATCACAATAATTGAATTTTCAGATTTTCAATGTCCATTTTGTGCAAGATTCTATACTCAAACACTTCCGTTAATTCATGAGGAATACATAGAACAAGGGAAAGTAAAACTAGTTTTTAGAGATTTCCCAATTCAAAGTATTCATCCAAATGCATTACCTGCTTCTGTTGCAGCAGAATGTGCCAATGAACAAGGTAAATTCAAAGAGATGCATGATCTATTATTTGAAAATCAAAATGAATGGAGCAGGCAAGAAACTGCTAATGCGTTATCATTGTTTAGTCAATATGCTAAAGAGATGCAATTAGAACAAGAAGTTTTCGATTCATGCCTTATCAATGGAAAGTATATTGAAGAAATTAGAAAAGATCTTGAAGACGGGCAAAATTACGGAATAGGTGGAACACCTGGATTTTTTGTAGGAAATGATGAAATAGGATATGTAAAGATGGAGGGAGCTCAGCCATTTCAAAGTTTCAAAAAAGTCATTGATTCTCAATTAGGTTTGTAAAAAATAACAAGCGTTTATTAGACCTAAATCGAGACCGCAGATATCGGAATAATGACGGGTAAGCAATGAGCTTTTTCGTCGTTGCTTAAGAGAAGAAATAAAATGACAAACTTTGAAGAATTAGGATTAAAAGAAGACTTACTGAAAGGGATTCGTGATCTTGGGTATAAAGAACCATTTCCAATACAAGAAGCTGTAATTCCAGTATTACTTACAGGAAGAGATGTTGTAGGCCAAGCTCATACAGGTTCTGGTAAGACTGCAGCTTTTGCGTTAGCAATGCTACAAAAAATCCAACCAAAAAATGGAATTCAAGGATTGATCATGGCTCCTACAAGAGAGCTCGCAATGCAGATCACTGAAGAAATAAAGAAATTTGGAAAATATACCAAAATTAAAGTTGTAACAGTTTATGGTGGACAAGGAATGGGAATCCAGTTAGACGCTCTTGATAGAGGAGTAGAAATTGTCGTAGCAACACCAGGTAGACTAATAGATCATCTCAAAAGAGGTACAATAGAACTAAGAGATGTCACCCATATTGTTCTGGATGAAGCAGATACGATGTTAGATATGGGATTCATTGATGATATTCAGTTTATTCTAGATCTGGCTCCTGAAGACAGAGTCATGTCATTATATTCCGCAACAATGCCGACTGAGATTCTAAGACTCGCCGAAGAATATCTAAATAATCCAAAACAGTTTCTGTTAAGTGCAGATGATCTTAGTGGAGATGGAATAGATCAATCATATTTAGTAATTAAAGACCGAGACAAGTTCAAGTATCTAATTGATTTCATCAAACCAATCAAACGTCAATGTATTGTATTTTGTTCAACAAAATATAGAACCAGAGATGTTGCAAGATTTCTTCATCAAGAAAAATTTAATGCAGTAGCAATAGAAGGAGACATGTCACAGCACAGAAGAGAACAAACAATGGGAAAATTCCGAAGTGGAAAAGCTGACATTCTTGTTGCAACAGATGTAGCCTCAAGAGGCATAGATGTTCCAACAGTAGAATTAGTGATCAATTATGATGTTCCAAATCAAGAATTAGTGTACTTTCATAGAATTGGAAGAACTGCAAGAGCTGGTGGAACAGGTAAAGCAATAACATTTGTTTCATATTCGTCTGTTGGAGATTGGAATCTTATCAAACGTCAAATCAAAGTTCCTCTAGAAGATTTGAATGAAAAAATGGGAATTCAAATTTCAATTCCAGATCCTCTAAAAAGACAAGTCCCATCAAGAAGATATGGAGGTCAATCAAGATCTAACTATTCCAGAGGTGGACGTTCGGGAGGATATGGAAGATCAAACAAAGGTGGAGATTCAAGAGATGATAGAGGTGGAGGTAGAAAAAGATTTAACGATAAAGGCGGCAAAAATAGCTACGGCGGACGTAGTAGATGGTAACAGCTGTAAAACTTAAAGACTTGAACATCGTAAATTATATGTAGATAAAGTAATGAACAGAGGATTCATTTTATTAAATTGTGATCTTGGCGCTGAAGAATATATTGTAGATGAGTTAAAACAGATGCAAGTTGTTAGTAATGCATATCTTACTTTTGGGGCATATGACGTTATTGCAGAAATTCAAACAGAAGATCAAGAAGAATTTGCAAAAGCAATTGCGACAATTAGAAAACTTTCAAGAGTTGTAAGCACAATGACACTAAATGTAACCAACCCCGAATAATTGTTATATGAGTTAATCTGGATTATTTTAAATTGCAACAAATTGATTATGAAGGAACAGTGTGGGTACTAAATAATAACAATCCTCAACCACTATTAGATCATACTATTCACATGCTAGAAAAACATGGAGTTAAGCGTGAAGATATGATAATAACAGAAACGCCAACTGCAAAAGTAGGTGCAATAGTAGTTGAAATTTGGCCATATGAACTTGTTATAGCAAGAGTCAGAACAACTCGCAATGATTCATTTATCAGTGGCACTGAATTTAAAATCGAACTAAAGTTAGACGAAGACGGAAATTATATAGATTATCTTTGAAGAAAAAGAAAATTCAAAACATCATAATTGCTTTAATTGCTATTCTCATTATTGGATCAATTGCAGTATACAATTATTCATCTGAACAAACCAAGCAAAAAGGCCTACAGTTTGGAATTGAATTAGAACAAATTCAAGAAGAGGTTCAAGAGTTACAAATAAAATTCTATTCTGAAAAAACTAGATGGAATGAAGGAGATATTTCAAAAGAAGAATTGTTGGAATATTATGAAAAACATTTGAAGGAGTTTGAAGGAATAATTTCAAAGTATGATGAATTAACTCCACCAGAACTGTTCAAGAGTTCAGTGGATTTGTTAAAGATCTCATCTGAAACTCAGTTAGAAAGTGATTCACAATTCATTGAATGGATGAAAACAGGAGATGAATCAGCAAAAATAAGATCAGATACGCAATTTCAAGAAGCTTTAGAATATGAGATGCTAGGATTAGTTGAATTTTATTCAGCTAAAACAGGTGTAAAAAATTATGATGAGGGAGAAAAGTTTGAAGCCCCACAAAGTGGTTTAACACAAAAAGTCATTCAAGTATCAGAAAATATGAAAAGTCAATGTGATATTGAATTTAAAAACGAATCAGAAGAATTTGATTCAGATAAAATAGAAATTGATTGGTTCAATTGTATCAATGAGGCAGAAAAATGGAAGATTGAGCATCTTCCTTAACTTTAAAAATTTTCAGTTATTTTATCTAAGACTATTAACAGTATCAAAAATTTAACATAAACTTCTTTAAAGAATATAATGCAAATAAATTATGGAAAAATTTTTCATTATTACAATTATTTTTGTTGGATTAATTCCATTAGCATTTGGAGAAGTATTTATCCAAAATGATCAGCAATACATAGGGGATGACAAAGCACTTCACATTGTTGGTGAAATTATTAACAATTTAGAAGTTCCATTAAACCAAATTAATGTTTACGTAACTTTACTTGATGAAGATGGAAACCTAATTGCAACAAAGGAAACAAGTTCCTTAGTAAATACAATCATGCCAGGAATGAAAAGCCCATTTGATCTTGTTTTAACAGATAATGAAGTAAAAAAAACAAAATCATATTCATTTGAATTAGATTACAAAGTTAGTCCTCCAAAAAATCAGGCTATAGATATTACTGAATCAGAGTTATCTAGAGACAATTACAATAATTTGATGATAACTGGAACTGTTATCAACAGAGGAGATATTACAGCCAACACTGTGGCAGTGATTGCTACACTTTACGACAATGAAGGAAATGTTGCAGCAGTATCAAGAATTCATCCACAACCAGATTACCTGAGAGCAAATGATTATGCGTTCTTTGTAGTATCTATACCTGATAAAATTCAAACTAATGGAATAAATGATTATACGTTGATTGCAGAATCAGAAGAGTATGCAGCTGTTCCAGAATTTCCTGCTGGAACATTTGTTTTGTTAGTAGGGACATTATTTACATATATTGGGATCACAAGGTATTCAGGCAGAATCATACCAAACCTGATTTCTGTAACAAATCTAAGGTAGGAAAAATTTCTTCCATTAGTTTTGTTTTTTCTAGAGGTGTTGATTTTGAAAATTTCACCTTAAAAGTAATTGTTAACATATCTTGATCAGTATGAGATATTCTAATAGAATGAATAAGACGATTTGTTTGAGATAAGAAATTTTTCCATTTTTGTAAATGTTCTGTTACTCGATTTACATTTTTTTCTACCTCAGAAATACTAGTATCCAAATCAGTATCAAATAATCCAAACTTGACAAGAGGAACCATAATGATCCCACCCAAAATTTTATCATGGTTTTTTAGCATAGATAAAATAATTTCTTCAGAATTTTCTTTTGGATAAATTTCACCATAATCAGGATCAAAATATCCCACAATCAATTTTTTGGAATCAAATATACGAAAATAGCCTTCATCTAATTCTAATTTCCACAACATCTAGAAAATAATTTATGAATAAATAAACGATTTATCAAAGACAATTAAATAAACTAAGAAAAATAGAAAAAGTCATGGTAATTTCTAAAGACAATAAGGATTTCATCGACAGTTTGATTGATTACTACATTAGTGAATCAGAATCATATAGACATATTGCAGAAAATTTTGTTCCAGAGGTAGAATCTGTTCCAGACACTACATTTGGAATCATCACAGGATGTGTGTATTCTGGATTTTTACAAGCATACCAAAACCAACAGCTGACACCGAGTTTAGAAGATATGCGAGAATTTAATCAAATAATGAAAGAACAAGCCACTGTAATTAAGAAATCCATACTCGGAATATCTGAAGTACAAGTTGATGAAAAGGAATCAGAAAACGAGTCAGATCAAGATTCGGCAGAAAATAATTCATAATTTATTATTTTTAATTGTACAGTTATGATTACAAGAATTTTGGATTTTCGATAAAAACACCTACGTAGAAATTATAATAAAGTGGTTTTCAAAAAAACAGGAAATTAGTTACAGTTTAATTGTATTTGTAAGAAAAAGAATCATGAAGGTAGATGGAAGTAAAATCATCTTTGGTTTAGGAGTAGCCTCAGCTGTGGGGATAGCAGTATTTGCATTATATTTCTCAATTCGTTAAAGATAAATCATCAAAAAAATCAAACTGTGTATTGTCGGAAATAAATGAATTTAAAATTACACAGATAGTGGATAACGCTCAAATGGTTCAATTGACATTAATTGAAAATGTCACAACTGAGCCAGTTTCACAGAAACAGTTGATTATAGAAAATGTTTCAAAAAAACTTGATTCAGAAACTAAAGAACAGGTTATGCCATTACTAGAAGCAATATTGCAAGCTCAACCAACTATCAATATCAAAACCTATCAGCAAACACAAATCACAATAACAATGCCAAAATCAAGATATAATAATATGGGGAGGCCTCAAGTTGGAAATATTATTGAGGTGGATTTGAAAAAAATCTAAAGATGTGAATTTATTTCATCAATTGTATGTAATGGTAAAGAGCAAGAAAAATCTTTACAAACAAAAACTGAAGTTTTTTCTTCAAAAGTTTTTCCAGCAAAGAAAGGAAATTCAGATAGATTTTCTAACTGAGTAGAATTTTGAATTGTAACCATGAAGGAATTAGGCAAATAGTTTGTAAGAAGAGATTTGCAGATCTCAGAATTTTCTGTGTTGATAATGGTAATTTCTACAGGTTTTTGTAAATAGATAGAAATGGTGTTAAGCAAATATCCAAATCCAAATGGATTTTCAGCTGCCATTTGTGCCTGAGATTCCAGAATTTTGGTGACAATCTCAAGAAAATTTTGCTCTTGAGATAGATGATATAATCTAAGCATCACAAAAGCAGAAACAGAATTTCCTGAGGGCAAAGATAAATCATAATTGCTTTTTGGTCGAACGATTAGCTTTTCATGATCATCCGAAGTCATAAAAAAGCTATTGTTCTCGGAATCCCAAAAGTGATCTACTAAATGATGTCCCAGTTTCAAAGCTAGTTTAAGATATTTGGGTTCAGGTTCAATTTCAAATACATCTAATAATGCATTAACAAAATAGGAGTAATCTTCAAGGTATCCATTAATTTTTGCGGTTCCGTTTTTGTAAGTTCGTAATAGTTTGCCATCTGTAAAGAGATTACTTTCAATGAAGGCAATACAAGTTTTTGCAGCATTTAGATACTTTGGATCGTTTGTTACACGATAACCTTTTGCAAATGCGGTAATCATTAGTGAATTCCATGAAACTAATATCTTATCATCTAAACCTGGACGGGTTCTCATTGAGCGAACTTTTAATAATTTTTCAGAACATGATTTTAAAATATCTTGAACCTTCTCTTCTGTAGTTCCAAAATTGAAAGCAACAGTTGAGATATTGAGATTGTTACAAAGGATATTATTTCCTTCCCAGTTTCCTCCATCAGTAACATCATAGTAAAGACAAAAGAGATCAGCATCACTACCAAGAATTTCTTTAATTTCACTTTTCTTCCAAACGTAGAATTTTCCTTCTATTCCTTCAGAGTCTGCATCATATGCAGAATAAAATCCGCCTTCTGGCAAAGTCATTTCACGTAGTACAAAATCAAGTGTTTTTTGTAATACATCGAGATAGAAAGGGTCTTTTGTTATTTGGTAGGCTTCTGCATAATTTACAGGAATCAAAGCATTGTCATAGAGCATTTTTTCAAAATGAGGAACTAACCATTTTGCATCAGTGGAATATCTATGAAAACCACCTCCAATTTGATCAAAGATCCCGCCCTTTGCCATTTTGTTGAGAGTTTTGAGCGCAAATTCATTGAATTTTGAGAGACCTGAAAGTTTAGCATAACGAAACAAAAACGAAATATTTGCAGCATTTGGAAATTTAGGAGCAGAGCCAAATCCACCATAAGTTGAATCGCCTATTTGAAACAGATTCATGGCAGCCTCATCAAGTATAGTTCGTTCTAATTTTGCTGAAACTTTGGGAGTTTCGGTTTTGTGTAGGGCATCAAGAAACCCCTCAGCAGATTTTTCAATATCTTTTGGTTTTTCTTTCCATGCTTGTGAGAGTTGCCTGCAAATGCTTCCAAATCCTTTACGTCCATAGGAATCCAATACAGGGAAATAAGTTCCAACATAGAATGGTTTTTGATCTGGAGTAAGAAAGATACTCAATGGCCAACCGCCCTGACCTGTTGCTATCTGACAAACTTTTTGATAAATATCATCAATATCAGGTCTTTCTTCTCTGTCAACCTTTATGTTCACAAAATTCTCGTTCATAAATTTGGCAACTTCTTCATTTTCAAATGATTCGTGTGCCATTACATGACACCAGTGACATGAGCTATATCCAATACTCAGAAAAATTGGCTTGTTTTCATCTTTTGCTTTTTTTAGTGTCTCATCATTCCATGCATGCCAGTCAACAGGGTTGTGTGCATGCTGAAGCAAATATGGACTTGATTCATTAATCAGACTGTTTTCTGTCATAGTTAATCAAAATCGTTAGAATATTTGTACTTAATTGGTTTGTTTAGCCCCAGATACTTCGTCCTTCTGTTATTTCGTAAATTCTAACATTGATTTTTCCTAGTAATTTCATTTTTGATTTATGGGCTTTTTTGTCATGACTGTAATCTTTTTTTTCAACTAGTTTCTCCAGACGTTTTAATTGTTCCAGAGAGAGTTTTTTGAATTCATTTTTAGAGTCTGAAACAAGCCGTAATAGTTTAACTCTTTCACGATCTTCGTTTGAAATTTGAGTCATAATATGATGTAACGTTAACCCTTTATTTTTCTAATGTGCGAATACATTCAAATCTTAGACTTCTCCGTTTCTTATAACCATCAAATGTACCTAAAATAGACAAGTCTTACATTCCAGAGGTTAAAACTAGAGATGAGTTCGTATCTAGTTTCAAAAGCGAGGGAAGACGAGGAGTTGCAAAATCTGCCCTCAAAGCATTTGATTTATTCTGTAATGAAAAATATCAAAAAGAGGGATTTACAGTTCTGAAGGATTTAGTTAATGAGATAAAAAACAGAAATAAAACTGAAAAAATTTACGTATTGCTAGCACAATTTGCAGACTGGCTAAACATAGATCATCCAAACATAATTCAAAGAATTGGGATGAATGGAAGCTACAAAAGAATAATGAGTAAAGTCCACCCCAGAACACTTCGAAATTATTTAGGAACGGTGAGAAATTACTTGCACAAGTTAATGCTGGAAAAAAACTCTATTGTATGCAATGCCAGGCAAAAATTACCAAAGAATATGGTAAAAATTATTGGAAACCATGTTCATTTGTAGAATTCTTGGAAAATATGTCCTCGAATTAGAAAAAAAGATTCGAGATGCCTCTAATGATGACACAGAAAATTTTATACCCTCTGCAAAATTTGTTGATGATGAAGAAAAATGAAACCTGTTGTAATTATTGTAATTGTATTTATTGTTATGATTGGATTAATAGTTCCAAGCATATTTGCTGAACCTGTATTGTATGATGAAAATCTAGTTCTTCAAGAATATGCCAGAGATATAGGTTGGGGATACACTACTATGACATTTGTAGAGGATGATATTTTACTTTTACAAAAACTGGGAGCAGTTAGTTTGATTCGAGATGGAATAATACAAGAAGAACCTGTTTTAGAAATAGATGTAAACCAAATTAGAGAAAGTGGTTTGTTAGGAGTTACAAGTGTCGGGGCTACTGTTTATCTTTATTTTACAGAAGTTGATTCAGATGGAGAACAATTAGGAAATAGAATTTACAAGTATGATTGGAATGGTGAGAAATTAGTAAATCCTGTTTTACTAAAGGAACTTCCATCTAATGAATATCATAATAGTGGAGCTATGGTTACAGGTCTAGATGATCAAGTGTATGCAGTGGTTGGAGATACTGGAAAATATGGTCCACTTCAAAACAAATTACTTGAACATCTTTATCCTCCAGAAACTAAAGATTACATGGATACTAGCGTGATTCTACGCGTAGATCCAGAGGGACCATATCATGCAATAGGTATTCGTAATAGTTTTGGTCTTGCAATAGATCCATTTACTGGAAATCTATGGGCTACTGAAAGTGGTGATGATGATTTTGATGAAATTAATTTAATTCCAGACAAATTTAACAGTGGTTGGAACAAGATAATGGGTCCTGCAACAGAATCAGAAATAGATAGCCTCCCAGGATATGAAGACTATGTTTATGGTGATCCAAAATTTAGCTGGGAAAAAGTAGTCACACCTGTAGGAATAAATTTTGGGAATTTTAAAGAAACGAGAAATTATGATAATTCTCTTTTTGTAGGGGATTGTAACAATGGACATTTGTATAAATTTGAGCTAAATCAAAATAGAGATGGATTTGTATTTTCCAATCCTGATCTACAAGATAATTTAGTTAATGAAAATGATTCTACAGATGAAATAATGCTTGGAACAGGTTTTAGATGTATTACAGATATTGAAAGAGGCCCAGATGGATTCCTTTACCTTGTATCTCATGGAGAGAGAGTAATTTACAGAATTTTACCAATAGAGGCAGTTAATGAAAATTCTTTAGACACGAATGTTACTACAACAGAATCTGAATCTACAAAAATAGAATTAGAAAGTACTACACCTGAACAACAGGGGGGAGGTGGTTGTCTAATCGCTACAGCCACATATGGTAGTGAAATGGCTGCAGAAGTTCAACAATTACGAGAACTAAGAGATAATACATTACTACAAACAGAATCAGGAACTGCCTTCATGACTGGATTTAACCAATTCTACTATTCATTTT
>Ga0208748_1000866_pt1 | contig 14742 bp, 15 predicted proteins | sample Knorr_S7_td_Bott_FD_185599 | JGI IMG/M metagenome (GOLD analysis project Ga0208748, IMG submission 185599) | Marine microbial communities from Southern Atlantic Ocean transect - Knorr_S7_td_Bottom_ad_4513_LV_A (SPAdes) (version 2) | ecosystem: Environmental > Aquatic > Marine > Oceanic | place... | reverse complement strand
ACCGAATGGTATTGAGAAGAGAGATTGGCTTGTAAAAGGTTCTTTGAGTGCTTAATTAAATTTGGATGCTATTTTATAGCACTCAAAAGATTAAGTAGGACAAGAACCCCCTTTCTTTAGATATGGGGAGTTTCAGGTTTATTGAAGTATACAATATGTATACAGTTAAAAATAAAAATATTTATCAAAAATACTAAATGTGTTTTTTTATTTTTTTTAACAAAAAATTTCATTTTATCTAAAAAGCCTTCTTCTTTATTTAATACCTTTGAATATTCTTTTTTTTGTTTCTCTAACTTTTTTTGTCTTAATTTTTGTTGTTGCTCTAAAAGAATTATTTGTTCTTTTTTTTCATGAATTTTATTTATATCATTTACATGATTTATGTTTTTTAATAATATTAAATATTTTTCTACAAAGTTATATTCATATTTTTCAAATAATCTTTCTCCACTAATTTTTAAATATACTTCTTTAATAAATTCAGAATCAGGTGTTATTTTATTTAGCATTTCTTTATTTTTAGGGTTTTTATATAATTTTAGAAAACCATTATTACAAGATTCAATGTAATCAATTTCTTCTTTTAATTTTTTTTGAGTACTTAATTTTCTTTTTTTACTAAAATGATCAAATAAATACCATACTGCACCTAATAATAAAAATGGAACAGAAGCTTTAAAAATAATAAAAAAAACATTTTCAGTTTCTGCTGATATATCAAACATTATCATTAATAAAGGAAGAAACATGATTGTAAATAATGATAATATCAAAATTTCTATTGGAAATGATTCTTCTTTTTTTATTATTTTTTTTATTTTTTCTATATGTTTTTCCATTATAGTTCCTTAATAACTATTTTTTTATTTGACTTTGTTATTCTTTCTTCTTTTTTAGATTTTCCAAATAAATTTCTTATTTTATTACTTACTTCTTTTGCACCATTCATTATAGCGACTTCTGGTTCTTGTTGGTTTTTATTTATATATTCGTAATATTCTAAGTTAGATTCTATTAAATTATAAATTTCAATATAATTTTTTATTTCCTTATATGATAAATTTTCTTTTGCTTTAATTTTATTATAAATGGAAATTAGTTTCTTTATCATTGAGTACTCTAACCTTCCTTCATCAACATATATGTATGAATAATTATATTCTATTAATTCTATTGTTTTTTTATAACTTTCTTTTGAATCTTCTAAACTTGATACAATACCATATTGTTTTGATTCAATTCCCTTTATTTTATCGTTAATACTTTTTTTAACTTCTTTGTTATTATTTATTATTTCATTTATTTCTATTTTTTCTTTTTTATAAACTTTATATAAGGCTGTTAATAATATACTTACTATAATAAAAAAAAGACCTATTTTAACAAATAAATAATATGATTCTAAAAACATTCCTGACTGTAATATAGTTTCTATAAAAGAAGGACTGTATGCTAAAAATGGAACAGTTAGTGCTGCACTTAGTTTAGTCAAATGAAAAGTTTTTTCTTTTTCATTTTTTAGGTTATTAAAATCTATTTTTAAAGAACTTATATCTTTATTTATTAATTTTAAATCTTCTTTTTTTATCATTAAAAAGCCTTAATTTCTTTTTCACTTACAATTTTCCAGTTTGAATCTTCTTCTTTTAATCTTTCAAAGAATCCTTTAAAATGCAATGCACCATAATGCACAATAATTTTATTAGAATCTATGTTAGATATAATATCAAACATTTTTTGATCTCTTTCTTTTAAAATTACATCTTGTAGTAAACCTTCTCCCATGTTTACTTCACCTTCTGAGGCAATTTTTAACATTCCACGCATAGCAGCTTTAACAATTACTTTTGTAAAATCACTTGCTTCTTTCAATGAATTTAAAGAATTTTCAAGATCAGTATTCATTTGCCCTGCTATTGGGTTCTCATTTTTATAATTTTGCATTAATACAATTAAATCGGCAGCACTCATATCAGCATTAATATCATTTTCAGTTATATGTCCCATATGATTTTTTTGATTATCCAATCCAAGTTGTTCTGAAATAATACCGTAAGTATCAATCCCTAAACCTGTTAAATTGGTTAATTCTTCGGCTTCTTCCATGTTTGAGACTCTTACTTGCTCATAGGCATAAATATAACCATCTAAACGGTAATGCTTTAAGTTTTCTTCAACTTGTTTATAAAAGTCTGTTTCACCTATATGTACCATTTCTTGAAAAACAATTGTTTGTTCTCCATTTGTTAAAGTATACTCTTTCATTTTTAAAGGTGTACTTACGAATATTGATATATAAGTTATAGATATTACTAGAATAGTTAATAATAGAATTCCAAAAATTTTAAAAAACGTTTTTGTTGCACTTTGTTTTTTCACTGATATTTTCCTTATTTTTAGAAGCTATCTTAACATACTTTTTTTATTTTTCAATTAAAATTTTGCGTTTTTTCTATTGTAATAATTTATTTTTAAGATACATTTTTATATTATGTTTCTATCGAAGGAGTTTTTCATGAAAAAGTATATCCTACTGTTAAGTATCTTATTAAGTTCTAATTTATACGCTGATTTTTTTGAAGTGAATGAATGGCAAGAAGGCATTATTATGGATAATGGAAATGACACCAAACGTTGTACTGCAGGTGTATTTAATAATGATAGCGCGTTTTTTACATTTAATGTATTAAAAAATGAAAATCAAGCAAGAAAACTATTCTTTGAATTTAGAGCAAGTGTTGATATTACCAATAAAGGTTTTATTATTGCTGATTTTGAATTTTATAATGATAAAAACATAAAAAGAGATGATCTAAGATTGAGATTAACACCTGAATCAGAAGGAAATAATAGATTATTTATTTTAGATACTTCTATTAATACTACTTATGCTATTGAAAAAATGATTAATATGCTTTCTAAATATCAATATTTTTATATTAAAACATTTGATAAGAGTTGGGTAGAATACCCATTTAAATTTAGCTTATTAAATTCTGGACAAGAAATAGACAAACTTTTGAAAGAATGCAGATAGCATTCTTTTTTGTAGACTTTTTTCATATATATATTAAAATGACTTCATAGACATAAGGAAACGTACTATATGGAAATACAAAATAAACTTTTAGATAAGTTAAAACATGCACCAATCCCTTTATTTGATCTTAATCCTGATGAACTTTCTGTGATTGAAGATTTAATTAATAATAATAAAATAACGAAATTTATTGATAATGGAAGTTGTAATTATCCAATAAGCACCTTACATAAAGATGCTTATTACATTAGACTTAATAATTAATCTTTATCTTTTTTAATAATCCTTAAATTAGGCTTGCTTTTATTTTCTTGTGAGCCTCTAAATACTTTTAATTCTTCATTCATTTTTTCAAAAGATTCCCACATTAAGTGATTTAGTGCCATTGCTGTTTTAATGTTATTATCTTTATTTTTTCTTTTAATCATATCTATTTTAAATTGAATACCTTCCAACTTAACTTTATTTTTAGGACTTGCTCTGTCAATTATTTTTTGACTCTCACTTTTTTGAAGCGCATCAAGCTTTTCTGGATTTTCTTTTGCCATTTTGATTAGTTCATCTACTGAAGGGAATTTGTCCATAATATTATCTCCTTTTTTTATATTTATATATTATAATAAAATAAAATCAAGTTTTTTCTATAATATAATATAAAAAATTGATTTTTACAGGTTATAAAATAATAAAAAAAAATTAAAAAAAATACTTGATAAATATGATTATTTTAATTATAATTAGAGTATATTATTGCATAAAAAAGTGTTGACATTTGTTTTGTAATTTGTTATAATACTTGAAATCTTGACAAAAGGTGACTTTATGCAAATAGATCCACAAAGAGTACTACATAATTTAAAAAACTTCAAAGAAAAAAATCCTGAAACTTCCATTCCAAAATCAATTCTCTTAATTTATAAAAAATGTATAGGCGAAGATATTTTTGATTTATATGAAGGTGAAGATCATGAAAAATTCAAACCTGCTGTATTTGATTTTTTACAACTCAGAGAACAAATTACTAAATGTGAAAACGGAGAAGCATTAGTTACCTTATCAATGAAAAGTTCTAATGAAGAATCCAAGCAGTTTTTATCTCCACTTGGTATTTCCATATTCGAAGCTAAAGAAGTCTTTAAGACGCTTAAACAAGAAGAGTTTTTTGCGGTTTCATTTAATTAATGCTTAATTTTTTATAAAAAAGGCTCTTTTTAGAGTCTTTTTTTATGCCTTTTGTTTTTGTTTGTTGTTTTTTTAATCAATATATAGTAATTTAACAATATATTTAAAATACATTATTTAATGTGTTTTTTTTACAATCCATTTTAAAAACAATCACTTAATATTGAGACTATAGTATAAAGTGTTATATTATTATATATGCAACCCAAAATAATAACAAAAAAAGGATTTTAAACATGAAAAAAACGGTATTAATTTTATCTTCAGTTTTCGCTCTATCATTATCAGCAACAACCAATAATGTAGAAACCCAACAAGTAGCAAACAAAGTTGTTGTTTCTTCAACTTCTGTTGATAATCTTGATATTATAGGCGAAACTGCAAAAGTTAGAAAAAAAGGCGAAACTGCAAAAGTTAGAAAAAAAGGCGAAGTTACAAAAGTTAGAAAAAAAGGCGAAGTTGCAAAAGTTAGAAAAAAAGGCGAAGTTACAAAAGTTAGAAAAAAAGGCGAAGTTGCAAAAGTTAGAAAAAAAGGCGAAGTTACAAAAGTTAGAAAAAAAGGCGAAGTTGCAAAAGTTAGAAAAAAGAATCAAGTTCTATAATTTATTAAAAAATAATTTAATTTTTAAATTATTTTATTTAAAAAGTTCCTTTTGTAAGGAACTTTTTATTTAAATTTATTTACAAATATTATTTCTTCCATTTTCTTTTGCTTCATAAAGCTTATTATCCGCTCTTTTTATAATATCTGAAATATTATTATCTTCTGATGTTCTTGTTGCTAAACCAAAGCTGGCTGTAACTTTAATATCTGGATATTCTTCAAATGTTAATTTTTGAATTTCTTTTCTTAATCTTTCAGCCATCCTATCGGTAACACCTAATCCATTTCTTGATATAATTAAAAATTCTTCACCACCAAATCTACCTACTTTATCATCTCTTCTTAATGTTTTCTTAACTGTTGAAGATACTTTTTGTAAAACGATATCACCTGCTTGATGTCCAAATTTATCATTGATTTTTTTGAAATGGTCTATATCAAAGAAAATCAAACTTAATGGTTTACTTCTATTATTTTTAAATATTTTATCAGCAATATTTTGAATAGTTTTTCTATTATAAACTTTTGTTAAATCATCAATTGTCGCTTTTATTTTTATTCTTCTATATGCTAATATAGAAACAATACATAATACAAGAATAACTATTAATGAAAAATAACTAAACATAATAAATCTTTCTTTTTCTATTAATTTAGTTTGTTCATCACGAATTTTTTCTTGCTTCTCTCTTGTTTCTCTTAATAATATTGTGTTTTCTTTTTCTTTTTCAACTGTTTGAAACATATTTCTAAGATCTTTTACTGTTTTAATGAATACTTTGTTAAATCCATTTTCATATGATTTTTGATATTCCATAGCATATTCAAGTGCTTTTTCATTATCACCTAACCCTTCATATGTTTCAGACATTAATTTTAATATTTCAGTTCTATTTTTTTCTTCTTTTGTTAAACTCTCTATTATTTCAAGAGCTTCTTTAAATTTTTTTCTTTTTAATAATAATTGTATTTTTGTTCTTTTTGATAAATAAACTTCATATTCATTATTGAATGATTTAAATATTTTTATTGATTCATTTATATAAAATAAAGAATTGTCAATCTCTACATCTAAACGAGCTAAAATTTCATATAATGTTCCTCTAAATGCTAAACTAGAATTATCTATTAATTTTTTTATTTTTATTAATAATTCTTTTTTTTCATTTTTATTATCCATTAAAAATGAATAATTATATAATGTATATATATATTCATAATTATCATTAGTATCTAATTTTTCATAAATTTTTATTACTTTATTTAGGTATTCTTTTTGTTTTTCTTTATTTTTCATATTAGTAAAAACAATATAAAATTCAGAGTATAATTCAACTATTACTTTTTTATCTGTATCTTTTATTATTAAAGTTTCTGCTTCTGTTAGTGTTTCTAAAGCCTTAAAATAGAAACCAATCTCACTTTCTATTGCTGCCAAGTTTGCTAATGCAAATATTTTTAGATCATTACTATTTAAGTCTTCTGCTATTTTTAATGCTTCTTTTACAAATGTTTTAGCTTTTTCGTAATCATCACTGTATAATATAAAATCTTCTGATTTGTAGATTAGATATTTTGCTTTTAATTCTAAATTATTTTCTTTTTCAAAAATATCAATTAATATATTTGCCGTTTTTACTGATTTTTGGGCAATTGAGTTTTCATAGTACAACCAGTGTAAATCTTTATAATATTGAGTAATTATTTTTTGATTATTAGTAGAGAGAACATCTTCTTGAATGGATTCTAAATATTTTATTTGTTCGTCTTGTGTTTCTATTGTTTTTATTTTTGACTGAAACTCGCTTATTTCAATTGCACTAACAGATCCTATTGAAAGGCATGCAATTATAAAAAGCATTAAAAAATTCCTCATTTGTTTCTCCCAAATATACGTATATTTTGAGAATTGTAGCATCGTTTTTTTTATTTTTCAATTGTTTTTTTAATTATTATATTTCAATCCTATTAAACCATATTTTAATTATATTTAACAATCTATACTTTTATATAATCTACTTATTTTTAAGGTTTTTTTGTTGATTTTTATTTTATTTAATCTATTATTGAAATTAACGAATAAAAATAAAAAAGCAGGGAGATTAAGGTGGTTGAAGCATCTAGCGTTATTGAAGATCTAAAAATTCATATAAAAAATTTAGATCAAGAAAAGTTTTTTGAAGTGTACGATACAATTGATGATCCATTTGAAATGGAAGATTGCATGATAACAGAACTTTTTAAACATTATCCAGAAATACTATGTCAAGAATCAAATATAACTTCTGAAGAATCAAATCAAGATTTAGATATATTTCAAGAAGAAAAACAAAAAATTGTTAAAAACTTGAATATCTTTTTTGAAGGCTTAATTGAAAGAGGTTTCTTTTTTGATGACAATATTCTTTCAAAAAGATATGATGAACCTATGCAATTTTTTCAACTTTATGATGCAATAGGTATTGATCAACAAAATAGTTTTGGAAACACTATTCTTCATATGCAAGTTAGAGGTTTACATGTAGAAGGTGTAAGATTTTTATTAGAAAATAACGCTGATCCTAATGTTTATAACTCTCTAAATCAGAATTGCTTTGAAATACTTTTCTTAGATAATTTTGTTGCTTATTCACATGAAAAAGCATTTGATAAAAAAGTTCAAATTGCAAAATTACTTATGGAATATAATGTTGAATTTAATAGAGTTATTGATGGCAAAGATATGTTTGAAAGAGCAATGTATTTTACTTTTATTGAAAACAATGGACAAAATAACTGGAATATTGATAATCTTAAAATTTTAAAATCTATTTTAGAATATAACGAAGATAAAATTAATATTTATATTGATAAACTTATTGTATTTATTACTGAAAATAAATCAATGTATGCTAATGAAACCTTATTTAATTTAGATTTAGCAAATATTAATAGAATGCGTAGATATTTAAATAATTAATTGATTTATTATAGTATTGTTGATATAATATCTTAAATTTTTTTTAGGATTATTATATGAATGAAATTATAGACAAAATACAATATCATTATTATAATGGAAATACAAGTAAAGCCTTAGATCTTCTTTATGCTTCACCGTTAGAGGTAAAGTTATATTTCATTAAAGCTGGTTCTTTTTTGCATAATATTTATAATAACTGTCCATCTTTTCAAATTAAAAAAGCTTTAATCGAAGAAGGCTTTTTAGTAAAAGAATTTGTAAAAGATGAAGACTGGAGAGTTCGCTTTCAAGTTTTAAAAATACATGGTTCTCAATATCATGACTCATTTCATTTTGAAGCAGAAAACTATAATAATCAAATTCAAATGTTAAAAGATGGTTTTAATATTACAGATACCTTTATTGAAAATTTTCATCCTGAACTTTTGTTTTATATTATTGAAAATTATGGTTACGATTTCGCTTATGAAAATGACTATATTTTTGACTTAGAAGATTTACCACACAAAGTTAAAATTGCTTTAATAAACAGTGGTAAAAAAATATCTACTAAAAAATTAATGGAAAATAAAGAATCAATACTTGAGATAATTCCTAAACTCAGCAGTGCAAATATTGAAAAAATATTTAATGATTCATTGGATAATGAAGTATTAAAAAAATGTATTGAACATGCTGATAGTATTAGAAATTTTTATCATCATGATAAATTAAATATATTTTTAAATAATCCAGAAAATAGAGTTTGGTCTATTGATAGAGGATTATATATAAAAAATATTTTAGAAAAATATAAGAATTGTAAAGATACTATTTGTGCTTTAATTAAAAACAATTACCTTCATTATATTTATAACAATAAAACTAATTATTCAGTAATGGATTTAATATATCCTATTTTTGATGGAAAAATTGCAAATGCTTTAATATCTGTAAATCAAAAAATATTACTTAATAAGAATTTTGTGTATAATGACACCATAATAAAAGATATTTACTCAAATATAACAAACATTCCTCTTTTAGATCATCTAAAACAAAATACAGTATGTTTAAAATTATTATCAGAACTCAGTTTAAGAAAAGATTATTTATTAAAGGTTCAAAATAATATTGATAATACTGTTGTTAAATTTGAACTAAAAAATGATTTTATTAAAAATATATAAAAAAAATACCAGAATATTTTCTGGTATTTTGTTATGTTTTAATTATAAATTGTGTTACTTCTTTATCACAATTTTTTAATTCAATATTTTTTTCTACTGATAAACTTTCTCTTATTGTTTCACAAAACTCTTCTGTTATTTGGTTTGGTTTTTCATAAGTAACAATATATTCTTTTCTTTCCTTGATTTTTTTTATTGATATTTCTTTAGATTTATTTGATATATTATTTTTAATTGTTGACTTTAAGTAACCTGAATCTATTAATTGTTGAGCATTATCAGGAGTTTTCATTGTTTCAACTTCATGAATAATACTTGCTAGTTTAATTGAATATATTTCATCTATTATTTTTATAGATTCTTTTTTTAAAACGTTATCTGCTGAATTGTAATTTATAACTTTATTTATTGCAAATAATCCAATAAACAAAACAAATGATATAGTTATAGATCTTAACATTATTTATCCTTTTAATATTTGTAGTTATTGTATTACAAATAAATTAAAAAACAATATTAAATCCTTATTTTTTCACCCTTTTGTATACCTTTTTCTATTTTTTGATCTATCATTTCTATACTATTTTCAATGCCATTATCATTTTCACCATTTACTACACCTATATAAATATTATCTTTAATATATTTATTTAGTTTTAAAGCCTTTTTTAGTCTTTGAGCTATAAAATAAGCTTCATCTAAATTTGCTTTTGCAAGAATAAATAATCTTTCTTCTTTTTTAAATAAAACATCACCTTTTCTTAATTTAGCTTTTATTGTGTTTTCAACAAATAGATTAAATGAATTCATTTCTGATACTGAAAATCCACTTAATTCCTTTTCAATATCTTTAACCTTATAACCTATTAATGCATAATTTTCTTCTTTTTGATATTGATCTTTTTTCTTTCTTACATAATATCCTTCACCCCAAACTTCTTTTCCTGTATTCATTATTTCTTTTTCTTGTTTTATTTTGTTTACTAATAAATATTTTCTTTTTATTATCACAATAGTTATTAATAATAGTAAAATAATTATTAAAGTTAGAGATATATATAACCAATTATTGTATTTATAATTCTCTTGTTTTACTTTTAGAATTTCATTTTCTTGTTTTACTTTATCCAATATTAGCTTTTCATTTTCTTTTTCATTTTCTGCAAGATTGAATTCATTTTTGAATTTTAATACAATATGTGTATTTTGATCATTTCTAATTTCTTTATTTATTTCAATTTCTTTCCATTTGTAACTTAAAGCGGCTGTTAAGTTATTTGTTTTTATATATAAATTATAATACAAATTATAAATAGTAGATAAATTATTATAACTATTTGCTAATCTAGCATATTTTTGTTCTAATACTCTAATTTTGTTTCTTGCTTTATTGTATTCTCCATCTTTTATCATCATATTAATTTTTATTACTTCGAGTTTGAAAACTATTTTATCTTGTATATCTAATAAATCAAATATTTCTTCAGCTTCTCTTACTAAATCTATTGATTTTTGTTTTTTCTCTTCATTTTGTGAAAATGTATATACATAGGATATTGCTTTTTTTGCATACCCTATACCTAACAGATAATCACTTTCATCTGCTACTTTATATGATTTTAAAGCATATTCTTCTGCTAATTTTTCTTGTTTTGAATCTGTATATAATATAGAAAGCAAAAAATATACTTTATTTAATAGATGCATAGATTCTTTTGTTTTGATAGGTTCTAACAATTTAATTATTTCTTTATATTCTAGTACAACTTCTGACTTAACATTTAAATAATAAAATATATCACTTAATCCTATTTTTATTTTTGCAATATTTAAATCACTAATATTTTTTTCTTCTATTTCTTTATTTAATTTAAAAGCGTTTGAATAATAATGTATTGCTTGATAGAAGTTGGCTTGATGAACATATAAATTAGCAATTTCTATTGAATAAGTAATTTCTTCATATATGTTTTCATTTAATTTTAAAAATTCAATATAAAAACCTTCTGCTTTTGAATAATTTCCCTTTTTATGAGCAATAAAACCATTAAACTTTGATTTTTCTAAAACTAAATCTTCTGGTAATTCATTTACACAATCTGATAATACATCAATATATTTTTCTTGAAGGGCTATTTCACATTTTTCTATTTTATTTTTTAAACTATTTTCTTGAGCAAATACCCCACTTGATAATAAAGTAGCGTATATTAAAAATAGTATTATATAAATTTTTTTAATCAATTTATAACCTCAATTAAAACTTATCTATATGTCATCAATAAATTAGTTTTGATTAATATAGTTTTTTTCATAGTTATTCCTCTAAATTTTAAGATATGCTACTATAATTTCTAAAATATTTCAAGTTATTTTTTTGTTTTTAATAAAAAAAGAGCTTTTAAGCTCTTTTTTCTTTTATATAATCCCACATATCTTCTAATTCATCTTCCATAGCACCATTTAATACAGGAAATCGACTATATGTTTTAGGATCTAAACTATCTAATTCTAAATGAAAAGATACAGCAAATCTTTCTCTTTTCCATTGATTTCTTGTATATAGTTTATAATATTTTTCAATATATTGACCTAACGTTTCTATATCATAATGATCTTTTTCTCTATTTAGAGTTTTTAGAATACCTAATGGCATCTTAAATTCAATTTGTGCGATTTTTCTTATAGCATCAAGTATTTCAAATGGCATAAGATCATCTTCATCAGTTTGTTCAACAGGTCTTAATTCAGCAGTTGCTGCTTGATTAACAACGCCTTTTAATCCTTTTATTTTTAATCTTTCACCATTAATTAATAAACCTTCTTCACAAAGATATCTATTTACAGCTTTCACATATATTTTGCTTAAACCACCTATTGGTGCTAAAACACCAGCAGTATCACCATCCATAGTGCAATAACCTACGGCTGATTCACTTAAATTGCTTGTAGTTAGTAATAATCTATTTTTTAAGTTTGCTAAAAACCAAATAGAAGGATTTCTTACTCTTGCTTGAATATTTTGTTTTGCTATATCATGCTTTTCCCAAGTTAATTCTTCACTCATTGATTTACTTGCAATTTTTTCATATTCTTTTACAAGTTTAGCAATACTCCAAGAATGATGTTCCGCGCCTATAAATTTAGCGAGTTGTTTAGCTGCTTTTTTAGTAACACTACCACTATTATCAGAAGCTTGATAAGCAGTAATTAATACTTTTGGCATAATATCTTTTTCTAATTCTATATTTGATTTCTCTACGGCAAATGGAAGTTTACTTAAATATTCTTCCTCTTTTAATTCAGCATAAGCTAATTTATGAGCAGCATAAACCAGACTCGCAACAGCAGCAGAATCAGCACCACCACTTAATGATACAGCAAAACCTTGTTGTTTTGTTTTTATTTGCCAGTCCCAAAGACCTAATGCAACAGCATAAGTTAATTCATCTAATATATTTTCAAAACAATTTTTTTCTATTTTATTTTTATAAATAGTATTTGATTCAAAAGGAATATTTACTTTTATTACATTTTCATCTATTTTTGATACATCCATTTCTTCACTATTATCAATTCTTAAAGAACGATTTCTAACTATATCAATAGTTGCCTTATTTAGATTATAATTTTTGAAAGAAAACCTTTTTCCTGTTGAAATTAATTTTCCTGCACTTGCAATAACATTACCACCGTCATAAATAGCACGACCAGCTTCACAACCCATTAAATTTGCATAAGCATAAGCTACGCCAAATGCCCTACTACCTTCTTTTACAAATTGATTTCTTGTTTCTTGTTTATTCATTGCGTAATGACTTGCACTTGGATTAAGAACAACATCAACTTTCTTTTTAAACAAAGTACGAGCAGGACGATTTGGAACCCAACTATCTTCGCAAATTTCAAATCCTATTCTAATTCCATTAACTTCAAAAATTAAATCACCAACAGGAATATCGTTCCAATTGATAACTAAACCTTGTTTCCAAGGTTGAAACCAACGTTGTTCATAATGAATACCATTCTTAGCAAGATTTTGTTTACAAACAATACCGTGAATTTTATCTTTTGATAATATAGCAACTCCATTAAATAATTGACCACCTTCAATTAATACAGGAATTCCTATACAATAAATCATGTCACGTTCTGACAAAACATTGTCCATTTCTTTTTTTATTTTTATTAAATTTTTAAATGCTTTTTCATTAAATTCTTGTGATTTAAATAAATCTTCTGCACCATATCCTGTAACTGCAAGTTCTGGTAATAAAGCCACTTCAACTTTTTCTTTGTAAGCTTCTTTTAATGATTCAATAATATTTTTTGTATTATTTTTCCATTTTAAAGGAGTTTGATTTACACTAATTGTTGCGATATTTAGATATTCTTTTTTAGGTATAATTATGCTCATTTTTATCTTCCTTTTTACTTTTAAATTTATTATATATTATTAAGTTTATTTTGTCAACTTAATTAATTTGTTTTTTTATATTTAATATTTTTTTTATATGTTATGTTAATTTATAATATTTTTTTTAATTATTTTTCATTATTGAAGGGCTATATTGATTTTATTGTTATTAATTTTCATACTTTTGTTTCATTAGTGTATTTTTTACATAAAACATTGCATTTTTACAGACTTTAGTATATACTTTTATAATAAAAATAAATATAAGAGAGATTTTTTTAATGGTTATTATAGCTGATTATTATATGTATAATTTAAGTAAATTTACATGTAAAAAAAACATTGCTGAATTAAATTTATCTAATGGTTTGATAAAAATACATTCCAAATTGTATTCTACTGAAAGTAAACCAGAATTAATTGTAAATATTTTTGAAGATTCTATTCGTATATATCTTGAAAATAATGAATTTGATTTAAGTGAAGATGGTTCTTATTATACTACATTTTTAAATAGTAAAGATAAAGAAACTGTTGATGAACTTTATTTAAAATATAAATATTTATTTAATTGATATATTTTTATATAGAAGTGTTGACATAATAATATAAATTGCTAATATAATAATACAAGGAAGTTATTCTAAAAGGATTTAGAAAAACAAAGGATTGAAAATGTAGTTTTAAAGGAATTAAAATATATTTTCTATAATTACAGAAATGTAATAAATTTAAGACAAGAGTAGTATTCTTGTCTTTTTTTTATAAAAAAAGCTTGATTTTTAATACTTATCTATATTATAATAAAGATAATATTTTAGTAGAGGTTTTTTTATGAATGAAAAAGAATTAATTACACAGGAAAAGTATGTTATTGCTGGCTGTAAATGGCAAGCAAAAAGAAAAGCAGAATTAACCTCTAATATACTTAAGTATTCTTTTGAAGCTAAAAGACTCCTACGTAAAATGGAAAACAACAAATTAATTATTAATAAAATTATTAAAAGCCCTATTCTGTTTGATTTTATTATTGGGGCAACCATGTTATCTCAAAAAAGTTTACAACACTTTTCTGAATCTGAATTAAAACGATATATTAAATCAAATATTAATTTTGACAGAATTAATGAACAAAACTATTTAAATGAATTAGAAAGATATTATTTAATGAGTGCGGGTGAATCTATTGGTGGAAAGATAAGAAATATTATTGGTAAAAAAGGAAATGATATTTTTATTAATTATATCAAAGAATATTTAGAAAGTAATAATATTACATATTCTGTTATTGAAAAAAATGATAATGTACAAAAAATTTATACTAATGATTTAGTTATTCTTTTTAATAAAAAACCAAATTTTATT
>Ga0208748_1000860_pt1 | contig 14786 bp, 20 predicted proteins | sample Knorr_S7_td_Bott_FD_185599 | JGI IMG/M metagenome (GOLD analysis project Ga0208748, IMG submission 185599) | Marine microbial communities from Southern Atlantic Ocean transect - Knorr_S7_td_Bottom_ad_4513_LV_A (SPAdes) (version 2) | ecosystem: Environmental > Aquatic > Marine > Oceanic | place... | reverse complement strand
GAAAGTGAGAAAATCCTACACCTGAAACTTCAGTTGGGTATTGAAATCCTAAGAATAATCCCTTCTTTGCTCTTTCATCTGCCTTTAAACCTAAAATGCTTTCACCATCAATCAAAATATCTCCTTGTGTAACTTTGTATTTTGGATGTCCAAGTAGTGTGTACGCTAGTGTACTTTTTCCTGAACCATTTGGTCCCATAATGGCATGTACTTCTCCAGGACCTGTTTTTAGATTAACACCTTTGAGAATTTCTTTATCTCCTATTGATACATGAAGATCTTTAATTTCTAATACTGCCATGTTGCACTATATTTTGTTTCAATATATAATGCCGACGAAATTTAGCTAATCCTAACGGAGATTTTTTATAATAAAATGAAAAGGGGGGGGATTAATTTTTGGTCAGAGATGGTCTCAAAGTAATTTTGAGTTTGTGACTTGTTAGAATCTCTTTACATCTATTTCTGATAGTAACTTCTGTGACTCCTGCAACACTTGAAATGTCTCTTTGAAGTACGTTTTGTCCAAGCAGGACTGATGCAACATACAGATATGCTGCTGCAATTCCATTTGGAGCCTTTCCATCTGAAATGCTACTATCTTTGGTTTTTTCTGCAATTTCCAAGGCTAGTCTTTCTACTCTAACCTCAGTTTGCGTCATATTTGCTATCTTTGAGATGTATTTGTCCATGGTTACAACTGGGGCTGTAAATTGTCCCATTTCCATTATCATGGTTCTATAGTATCTTGCTGCAAGTTTTGTTTTTGATTTGACATCTTTTGATGGACATATTCCTCGGCAAATTTCTTCTAATGATCTTATTACGTCACATTGTTTGCATGCCATGTAAATTGTAGCAGCTGTAATACTAACTACTGATTTTCCCTTTACATCTACATGCCCATCCAAGTTTCTGTATATCATAGAAGCAGTTTCCAATACATTCTTTGAAAGATTAAGACTATCACATGTTTTGCCCATTTTTGCTAAAACATTTGCAAGTCTTCTTTCTTTTGGTGAGGAAACTCGAATTCTTTGTTGCCATTTTCTGAGATTGTGCATTTGATTTGCAACTTCATGGTTGATTGTTTTTCCACTAAAATCCTTTGTACCAAGTGAGATCTCAGTTGTTATTCCCAAGTCATGTTGAGAATAAGTTGTTTGTCCGGTAGCTCTTGCTAGCTTCATTTTGTCTTCAAGATTTGAACTAATTGTCTCTGGACCAAAGTCTGCAATCTGGTCAGCGACTACAACGCCACAACCAGAACAGATTATTTCACCATTCTGCATGTCATCAACTAATGTTGATTTACATTCAGGACAGCTTTGGGTTTCTAGTATATTCATTTTTTTCTTCTCCTAAATTTTTTTGGTGTACTAACAGGAGGTTGTTCAATTGCGAAAACACTTTTGCCAATGTATTTTTTGATATTGTTTGTTAACGGAGTTGCAGATGCAAAGGGTCTTCTTACTGGACCAATTAATTCCATTACTTTTGCAACTCTAGTTCCTTTTTTGTCACAGAGTATTTGTCCTTCAACTAGTTTGTTGGATAGTTGAATGATTACCCTACCACTTCCGGCTAGGTGCATTATTTCTCCTACCTCCTGCAATTAAATTCTAAAACAATGGATGGCTTTCATAGACTTCTGTCAACTTTACTTTAGTTAGAGCTAGATTTGATTTTATTTTGACTGTTTGGACCTTTTCAAAATTAGTTTTTCAGAAATTTTGTTAAGAATTTTTGTTTTGGGAGATCCTTTTGGCAAAACTACATACCCTGACCTGACAAATGGTCTTTTAGGAAATCTTACTTTATCATTAGACTCTGTAATTTCAAATCCAGCAACTTTTGTTGCATCTGTCAATTCTTTCAATGAAGGATCAAAAATACATTTTTCCAATCCCTGTCTTCTCCCTTTTGATTTTTTTAAATTCCTGTTAAAATAATCCAACCAGATTACGATATGTTCGTAATCTTTCATTTTATTCCTTTAGTAAAACTGCGTTAACTATTCCAATTTGTCCTGGGTTAGAAACTATTCTGCACTTACCTTCTTGTATTTCTAGTATTGCACCTTTTGTAATAATGCCACGTCTTTTGTAATCGTTATTTGTAGAGTTATCTAAAACTTTAAGAATTTTTGTCTTCTTAACTTTAGCATCTCCTGTAGCTAGATTAACAAAATCAATTGTTTTCAAAGCTGTTTTTCTATTATTTCCACGTACTCGTCTTGTTATTGTTACTTGAGATCCATTGACAGGTTCATTTGGGTATCTATCAATTTCATACTTTCGTCTAGTTCTAAGTGGATGTCTTCTTCCTCCAGTAATTTTACTGGTTGCTAAATTCTCTACGCACTTTTTCACAAAAACATGTCTGAATTACTCTAATTTATACAAAACGCAAAAAATTAGGCCTATGTCAAAAAATCTACTGGTTTAGTTCTGTAACAATTTGAGGAGCCGGATTTGCTTGGCTCATACTTGCCGTTTTTCTCACTTTGGAGAAAAGTCTTTGTTTTAGATCTTCTACATCTCCTTGAATTCCAAAATACTTTTGGAACTTTTCTGTTGTAGAGTAAATTCTTAATCTTCCAACATTTTGATGGCTGATGTAATCTAATTGTCGCAGTTCTTTTAGATGTGCATAAACGCCTGTTCCTCTCACTTCAACTAATTGCTTTGATGAGATTGGTTGACTATACGCAATGTACGATAATGTCTTCAGTGCCGCATTTGGAAGAACAGGTTTTGAAGCATATCTTTTCACCGTAGAGCTGTATTCTGGCTTTAACTGAAATACATATGATCCATCTGGTAGCATAACTACTTCAATTGCTTTGAATGCTGACTTTGTATTTTTCATAATATTCTTGAGTAATTCTAGTGTCTTTGTCCTAGATTCTGTGCCTGAGGCTCTGATTAGATCTTCTATTCTGAGAGGCCTGCCTGCTGAATAAAGCGCTGCTTCAATTCTTGCTGCTGCTTCATCCATATTCACAATTTTAGCCAATTATCTATCTCTCCTCTGAAATCTAGTTAAAGAAATCTTTTCTCCATTATTGATCAGTTTGTTAATTCTTCTTTTATTACAGTAATTTTGATGTCCTCTTCAACTTGTTCAAGATCTACTTTTTGATCTCTAGCCAAAAACAGTATTGCGAAGAAACATCTGATTGAATCAATTTCATCTAGTTCTGTAATAATGTCATCAAGTAACCCAAATCCTTTTGATGAAATTTTTTTCATTACCAAGTCTTCATATTTTCCAATGATACTTTCAAGTGAAATGAAATATTCTTGGAAATCTGGCGCTTCAATTGGTTCAATCTCTAATCGTCTGTTTCTTCTTGATTGAGGATTGGCAATTGTACCAATGAGATTTTGAAGTAATCCTAGCAAATCATCTAATGAAACTGGATATGTGGATTCATGCCTGAATGGAATGTCGATTAATTGAATATTTACATCTGTTCTCTGATGCATTGATTTTTTCTCCATTGCAGCTCTTTGTAATGCAAAAATACTTTCAACTTTCATTCTATAAATTAATGATGATGATAATGCTGCCATACCTGCAACTTTGAGATCTTTTTTACCTGATTTTTCTAGAATTTTTATCAATAAATTCAAAATTTGAATCAAGTCAATATCCCAAACGTCTTTTTTGGCAACAGATGAGGGACTAAATAGAATATTCACTGGTTCTTGAGAAATACTATTGGGAGTTTGTGGGTCACTCATACAATTACTTCCGTCATATTCCATAATATCTAAAGGCTCTATTTTTTTCTCACATCCAGTCAACTCTTATATTGTTATGACAAAATATCACTCTATGAAATCTGCCAGAATCACAGGCCCTAATGAGCCTCTTGTAGTACTAGAATCTGAGACCCCAAAACCTCAAGGAAATCAGGTTCTAGTTAAAGTAAAATCTGTAGGTGTTTGTCATAGTGATTTACACTTGTGGGAAGGCGGCTATGATCTTGGAAATGGACAATTTATGAAAGTTACAGATAGAGGTGTAAAATATCCTGTAACTCCGGGGCACGAGATTGCTGGCACTGTTGAAGAAATTGGTGATGGTGTTTCTGGAATATCAAAAGGTGACGAAGTTCTAATTTTTCCTTGGATAGGTTGTGGAGACTGTCCTGCATGTAAAGTAGGAAATGAAAATCTATGCGATACTCCAAAATCAATGGGTGTTTTTCAAGATGGCGGATATTCTGATTATGCTTTAGTTCCTCATTCTAAATATTTGGCAAAACTTGATGGTGTTGATCCAGACTCAGCAACTTCACTTGCTTGTTCTGGACTTACTGCATACAATGCTGTCAAAAAAGCAAATGCAAATTCACCAGAATTTTTATTGATAATTGGGGCTGGTGGTTTAGGATTGATGGCAATTCAACTTGCAAAAGCAATAACTAAAGCCAAAATTATCTGCATTGATAATGATGACAATAAATTTGATACTGCAAAAAAGATGGGCGCAGATTATGTTGTAAATACTAATGTAACTGGGTCTTTAGCTTCTGGAACTGGAACTCCAACAGAAAAAATAATTTCTATTTGTAATGGCAAAGGAGCTGATAGTGTTATCGATTTTGTAAATGCTCCTCAAACTGTAAAAACAGCACTGGCAGTTTTACGAAAAAGAGGAAATCTAGTGCTTGTTGGACTTTTTGGGGGCTCTCTAGAATTATCCCTTGTAACAATTCCACTCAAATCAATTACTATTCAAGGTGCTTATACTGGTAACTATAATGACATGGTTGAATTGATCGAGTTAGCAAAAAAAGGTGTAATAAAACCAGTTATATCAAAAAGATATGCTCTTGATGAAGCAAACACTGCCTTAGAAGATCTCAAAGCACGAAAAATCATTGGTCGTGCTGTGATAAATCCATAGTTTGATTTTTCATTACAAAATCTTATAAAATAAAAACATTGGATATTGGATTCAACAATAAGTTGTGAGATTGCAGTTGCACATCTTAAAAATAAACATTCAACCATCACAACATGAAGATTTGTCTTGTGATTAATTTTTACTCTTACTATCTTTAGACATTATTCACAAAATAATTATAATTATTAAAGCAATTACTAATGCGGTTACAGTTCCTGCAATCAATTCTCCACTATCTATTTTTCTGGCTAGTCTACTCCTCTAAAATCCAACCTGATTCTAATTCTTCCTGATCTTCCTGCTCTCCTACTCCAGTTGCAAATCTCCAAATGAATGAAGCATCAGTATTCATTTTTTCTTTAATCTTTAGAAGAGACTCTATTTCAGAATTGATATTCTGATCTGCAGTTCCATGTTCTTTGCAAAACTTGCATTTTTCATCAAATGCAATTGGTTCAATCTCAATCAATGGATAAGTCCTACATGCTAGTGGCCTATCTTTGTAAATTCTGCATGGGAATCCTCCATGTGGAGATTTATTTCCACTTTCTGTATCTAAGAAAGGACATGTGTTTCCATTTTTTTCAATTCCCATCAGTTGATATGCCAAAATTTTTGTTGGAATGGAATCTCTATCTTCAGAAATTCCAATTCTTGGCAAAATTTTGATCTTTAATCGATTTAATTTTGCTAATTTTTCAACTCTTTCTTTTTCTTCAGGAAGAATTAGTACTCCTATTTTTCCAAATCTTTTGTTTGGATAATACTCTCTTTCAATACAACATTGAGAACATTCGTCTATACATCTAAATTCCATAGATTAATTTTTACTATAATAGATAAAATTCCTTGCGTATTGTAGTAAACTAGAATTCCTTATCGCCAAAAACACTATCAGTTATATGCTCAAAACGTGAATGATATTCATGGGTAAGCGCCAAGTAAAAAATGAAAGTGCTCTGAAAGAGATTCGTCTTCCTGAAGAAGGTGAACTTTTTGGACGAGTATTGAAAATGCTTGGAGGTGAAAATGTCATGATAAAATGTGCTGATAATATTACCAGACGTGGCCGAATTAGAGGAAAACTAAAGAGGAGAGTTTGGATTCGAGATAATGATATTGTGATTATTGCACCTTGGGACTTTAAAGAAAAGGAACGAGGGGACATTATTTGGAGATTTACACTTCCTCAAGTGACATGGTTAAAGGAACAAAATCATATCCCTAAAGATTTCTAACCCTTACTGTTTCTGACTTGATCTGTTTTTGATACCTTAGTTAATATAGTGACGAATTATTCCAAAATTAAATGGAACAAGGCACCGTAAAATGGTTTAACCGTACTAAGGGCTTTGGTTTTATCGAAAGAGAAGGTGGGGACGATCTGTTTGTTCACAAATCAGATGTTGACGGATTCATCAACGAAGGCGATAAAGTCGAGTTTGAAATAGGCGAAGGCCAAAAAGGCCCAGCAGCTCAAAAAGTCAAAAAAACAGAATAGGCACTGAATTTTTTAATTTAAGATCTCATCTTTGTTTTCTTAAATCCAGTCTATCTTTTTATTATTTTCAAAATTAATTTCAATTTATAGAAAACTTTGTGGTCCCAAGCGAAGGAATTGAACCTTCGACAACCCGGTTTCTGTATGCCTGATATGCTGTTATTCGGTCAGCCATCTAAAGCCAACAACTACAGCCGGAAGCTCTACCAGGCTGAGCTAGCTTGGGACAAGGAAAACGAAGATCTATACTATTAAAAAACTATCGTAGATGGTTTGAGATCGTATGATCGTTACAATGTACTATACGCATAAATACTCTGAAAAGTTTTTGGGCTTTAATGTCGAAGCTAGAATTATCTTATTCCGGTTATGTTTGTGCTCCATATTTACACACACACAAATCAATAGAGCTAAAAGAATCTTGGATTAATTCAAAAAATATCGAAAAATTATTTTTTGTTACAGGTACGTTTTCAAGTGAAAGTAAACCATATTTTTCTGATTCTACTAATCATTATCTTCTAGCTAAATTCAAAGATAGTACACATATATCAAAAGATTTTTCTAAACACAACCAAGAAAAAACTGCCTTTGTGTTTAACATCAAAGATGATCTCTTCCAAAGAGAAGTTCAAGGAGAAACTAATTTTGTCTCCGTATATTATATCGAATATGGAGAAAATGATGAAGACTTGCAAGAAATTGCAAATCTCTTACTAAAAAGAGCAAAAATTGAGAAAGCAGGACTTGGAAACATGAATACATATTGTTTAACTTCTCCCAAATTTACATTTCCATACTCTGAAAATATTCTAGTCATTGAAGTTACAAGTGAAAAAAGTCATCAAAGTGTAAAAAAATACTGTGAACAAACACGACGTGATGTAAACAGGAAAGGATTGATAATGACTAATTTGATTAGCCTCTCACTTCTTGAACAACTAAAGTAAAAGGTAAAATTTTTCGCTGTATTTTGCTTAATTTTTTCTTATTTTACTAAATGCTGCCCAAGAATTTTCTTTCTAGTGATTTCAAGTGTCTTGAAAATTACATCAAAAATATCATCTGTATTATTTCCTAAAATTCTGATGATTATTCCTGATTCATCTGGAAGAATGGATGTTCCAACAGAAATTATATCTGAATCTTTAATGTTTGCGTTTATAATATTCTCCAGTTCAATTACATCTTCCTTCCTAGTCAAGACGTAAACTGTTCCAACTGTTCTATATTTTCCTAATATGCCAAAATCCACTAATCTTTGTTTTTTTGGTTCAATCTTTGTATTTTCTAAAAATCTTATTTTTTTATCCTGATTTTTGCAGTGTGTTTTAAGGCAACATATGTCATATTCCAAAGATTCCCCCATAGCGACTCTACCTAGGGTTAAAATTTCTGAATAAATCAAAGTGGAATTACTGTGTACGTTGAGATTCACTTTTTGATAATATCTCGAGTTCTTGAATGGAATTATTTGATCAGGGGTCTTGAATCAGAAACCAATTCAAAAAAGAAACTGGTTCCTGTGAAAAATTGTCGTTCTATAGGAAAGAAAGACATGTTGTATAATGATCTTACTCCAAACATTGAGGTCAATCCTGAAACATATGAAGTAAAAGTTGATGGGAAACTTGCAACTGTAGATCCAGCAGATAAAGTCTCTATGTCCAGACTTTACAACTTGTTTTAAAACTTTTCAAATACTATGTTTAGTTAAATGAAAATAATTTACTATCTAATCCGATTGAAAATATAATATTGATACCTATAATGAAAGTTATACTAGCTATTACATATCTTAGATATTTAGTAACAGAACTTATTTTTGATAAGAAAATAAATGGTAAACCTATAACTCCACTAGCAACAGTCATGCCAATTATACTACCTATGCCAAATAAAATTAAAAAATACATCATCATATCAAAACCATTCATTGTAGCCGCAGTTAATGCTACAAGACTGCCACTACCAGCAATTCCATGAATACAACCTATCAGATATGCTTTGTGACCATGTTTGTGATCTTCATTATGTGTGTGAGAATGTGTATGAGAAATTCCGTTTGAATGTTTGTGAGGATGAACATGTTTTTGTTTAAAGATACTTTTGTTTGTAAATGTAAAAATTCCTAAAATAATAAGCATAAAACCAACAATAACTTCTGCACTAATAAAAAAATTATCAGGTATGTTTAATGATAAACCTGCAATCAATAAGCCAATTAGGATGATACTAGATGTGTGTCCCATTCCCCAAAGCGCTCCTCTAAAAGACGAAATTATTGTTAGATTCTTCAAGCCAAGTTTTTTTGAACTACCCGAATTATTGTTGTTCTTTAATAGTTGAGTAGAAACAGCACTAAGATGATCAGGCTCAAAAGCATGCACTAATCCAATCATCAAACCTGCGATTATTATTAAAATAGGATTATTGGCTTGCAACATGCCAGCTAACATCTCAATCAAAGTATGTTATACCTCTATGAAATAATTGTAAAATAATTAATCCCTCTTTGGGATTTCATAATCAGGATTGCCATAACCTAGTGTATTTCCTGTACCCTTGTAATTATGTGGTCTTACAGGATCACCTTCCTTCAAACCTCTCTTTGTTAATGATAATCCAGCTAGTAACTCAATGACTAGTCTTTGTCCCAACCCTGATGTGATACCTCCATTGTAGGAGTTGTTATCACTGACATCATATGCTGGGGCAATCTCTACCAAGTCCATTGCAAATCTGTCTGGATCAAAAGACTTTGATAATTGTCGAACCATTCTCATACCTTCTCTGGATGTAAGTCCGTTTGGTTCTGGCTCTCCAGTACCGGGGGCTACTGCGGGATCAAAAGAATCTATATCCCAACTAAGATACACTGCATCAGTTCCATCATTTGCCCTGTCAGCTATCTCTTTTGCAATTATGTCAATTCCTTGTTCTTCAACATCAAGCATTGTAAACCATTGAAAGTCTTGGTCTGCCATCCATTTGTATAAGTCACGTCCTGGCCAGTATCCTCTTGGACCAACTAGTGAATAATTTTTTCCCTTTAGGCAACCCATCTCCATAATTCGTCTAATGTGAGCTCCATGATCATACTTGAATCCAGTTAATCCCTGTGGGGCACAATCAGCGTGTGTATCAAAATGAATCATGCCAATGTTTTTCCATTTTTTCTGAAATGCTCTAACATTTGCATATGTAACAGAATGATCACCGCCAAGAATTACCGGAATACCATCAGCTTCCAATGCTTCTTTTACTTTGAGTGTCATGTTATTGTGTGATTTTATTAGATCACCTGGTACAACAATGGTGTCTCCATAATCTACTACACCAAAGGTTTCAAAAGGATCAATACCTGTTTCAATGTTAAATCTTTGAATTGGTGGAGATGGAATTGTGGATGCAGCTCTAATTGCTCTTGGTCCATATCTTGCCCCTGGACGGATAGTAGTTCCAAAGTCACATGGCTCACCGATAATTACCACATCTGGGTTTACCTTCTTTAATTCTTCAGGGGTTTTTACGAAAGGGAGATTTAGAAAAGTATTGTTAGATCCTACAAATGGGGCAATATCTGGTCCGTCAAAATCAACACCATAAAATTCTCTGCCACCGACCATAATTATATCTTAAAGAAATTATTAATTATTAAAGATTTTATGTATAGTACGTATTTTCTATTTTAATTATTAAATATCATCATTTTCTAAAAAAATCAATTATGTGTAATGTACGTTTTAACTATAAACATGACATTTGGGTGACAATACCAATATGATCTTACAAAATTCAAAAAATGCATGGTATTTTTTAAATCAAGGATTAACTGCAGTTTATTACAATCAATTTAAAAAAGCTGTTTTAAAATTTAACAAGGCTATTTCACTTGAACCTGAAAATATTGTAGCTCAACTTCACAAAGGTAGGACATTATACAAATTGGATGATTTTCAAAATGCTATAATTTGTTTTGATAAAATTTTATCTATAGATCCCAAAAGTCTTGATGCTTTATACAACAAAGGTCTTGCACTTGAAAAAATAGAAAAATTTGAAGAAGCAATATCTTCTTTCAAAAAATCTCTTGAAATTGATTCACAATATTCCGATTCATTAACATCCATGGGATTATGTGTTAGTAAATTAGGTCGTAATGATGAAGCTCTAAAAATAATTGATCAAGTTTTATTAGATAATGAAAAGAATTCTGCTGCACTTTACGGTAAAAGTTTGATTCTAGGAAGATTGGAAAAAAGCTCAGAGTCTATGCTATTCTTACAAAAAGCTATTGATGAGGATTCAAGACAATCTGATATTCTATATGAAAAAGGCCAAAAGCGCACAAAACAAGGTAAGCATGAGGAAGCAATCAAATTCTACACTAAGGCTTTAGAGACAGATAGTAAAAACACTAAAGCCCTAGTTGCCAAGGGATGGACGCTCGATTTTGCAGGATTTTCAAACAAAGATATTTTTGTATTTTATGATAAGGCTCTAAAAATTGACCCCAAATGTTTTGATGCTCAATTCAAAAAAGGATTAGTTTTGGATAGAACACGCCTATACAAAAAAGCTATTGAGTGCTTTGATAAAATTTTAGAATATGACCCAAATAATGTTAGGGCACTTTACAGTAAAGGTACATCCTTATCTCAATTGAAAAAGTTTGGCAAAGCAAGATTCTATTTTGAATGTGCATTAGAGATTGAACCAAGAAATGTTCTAGCTCTATGTAGTATGGTATGGTTTTTAGAACACTCAAAAAAATATGATGAGGCACTTGAATACTGTGAAAAAGCATTAAAAATAAATCCAGATTATGTATATGCAATAAGCTATAAGGGAAAATTACTTTTATTATTGAAAAAATATGAAGAATCTCTAAAATGGTACAACAAGGCAATTGAACTTGATCCTAAAAATCAAACTGCAATTTTTCACAGATTCAAAGTACAAGGAATGTTAGATGACATGAAAAAAGAATCATTTTTAAAAAGACTTTCAAAATTATGATACTTTTTGGAAAAATTAAATTAGAATATTTTTATATTCGTTCTTTGATAGTTTAGTTATGAATCCTGTTAGCACAACAGAAGACATTGATAGAGAGTCTCGTAGAATAATCAATGCATTATATGGTGACGTAAGTGACTTTAGAGTGAATGAAACATTCCAAGTTCCTGAAAAAGGACCTAGAGTATCTTGGGATGTTCAAGTTAATTTCATGCTAGATGGTTTGAAATATACTGTAGATCTTGAAATTCAAGAAAAAGATGGCCATGTTGTTAATGCACGATTAATTGATACCATGACTCCACTATAATTTTTTTGTTGTTTTAAAAATTTAGATTATAACTAATAAAATTTACAGTGTTAAGATTTCTTTTGCTGCTTTAATCTTTACAAGCAATTCATTAATGTAACTATCTGCAAATCGTTCAAAGCTAGAAATTCCTTGAAGCTTATTTTTCTGTTTTTTATATTCTACTTGAAGCCAATTAAAATCTGATTCCTTTAGACTAATAGCATGGTTTTGAGCATCATTTTTTGATTCAAGCATGTTAACGATAAAATAACTCACAAATTTTGTAAAGCATTTTACATTGTATCTTTCTTCATATTCTTTCGCAAGTTTTTCATGGTTTTCTACTAACCATTCTTTAACATCAGATCTAATCGTTATAGTATTATAGCGACCAGACAGATCCAATTTTATTTTATGAGATTCAACTGAGTAATAGCCTCTCTTAATTTCATTCATTATGATGATTAATGTGCTGGGTAGAAACATTCCAGGATAACTTTTATCAGTTGCTTCTTGTAATCTAGATGTAATTACAGGTTTCATACCAAAAGTAGAATATCCTTTTCCAGGCATACAAAACAGACCTATCTAATGTTAATATTATTTTATGAATTATGAAAGTTAAGATTGCTTTTTTTTCAATTCTTTTATTAATCGAATTAATACCCAAAATGTTCCCATTGCTATGATTCCTATGCCAAGACCACTGTAAAACGGATTGGATGAGCCAGATTGATTTAGACCGAGTCCTAAGATAATTAGAATAACTGCAACAGCATATTGTTTATCCACGTTATGCATAAGAAGATTAATTTAATAAGATTTTGAGTTTTTAATTTAAGTTAAATTTTAGAAATGAAAATGTAATTACAAATTTTTACGATCTAATGACGAGAAGTTCATACTTTCATTATTTTACAAAAAAACATGTCAATACAATTAAATTTTTGTCAAAACTACCAAATTCACCCAAATTATTTTATTAAATGTACTATACGTCTAAATTATTCCTCATAAAACGTACTATACTTGAAAAATTCAATACTAATATAGATTAGAAAAATAAATCAAGTTATGGTGGAGATGGATGGGTTTGGCATTGCCGTTGCTGTTTTCATAATCATTACGCTTGTAGTTGGTATATTTGCAAGTAAACTAGTCAAAAACAGCGGAAAGCGACTGATCGTTGCAGGAAAAAGTTTGCCTTTGTTTATGGTTGGAACTATGCTTGCAGCACAAGCAGTTGATGGAAATTCATCGTTAGGAAATGTCGCACTTGTATTTGAATTTGGATTTTGGGCCGGAGCCGTAATTCCTATTGGTTTAGGATTATGTCTGTTTATGGTAGCTGCATTCTATGCAAAACCCCTAAACAAAATGTCAATGATTACGTTACCAGATTTCTATTTTAGAAGATTTGGAAATGGAGCAGAAGGCCTTTCTGGTATTCTTATGATTATTAGTTTCCTAATTCTTGTTGCAGGTAATTTAGCTGCTAGTGGATTTATTTTAGAAGTTGTGTTTGGTATAGATTATTTCTATGGTATTGCAATTTCAGCTATAGTTGTAGTGATATACACAATTGCTGGCGGACTATTTGCATCAGCCTATACAAATCTGTTCCAAGTTTATCTTGCAATAGGTGCATTCTGGGCTGGATTCCTATTCTTTTACGGAGGTTTCGCAGATACGCCTTGGGATGTCATTTACAACAACGCCCCACCAGAGTTTATGGATCTTTCGGGATTATACGATGTGGCTAATGGAGCGCTGATCAATTGGGGAGCTATCCTTGCACTAGGATTGGGTGATATAGTTGCGCTTGACTTTATGGAGAGGGTATTTTCAGCCAAGAACCCGAAAACAGCACAAAGAGGTGCATTAATGGGAGGCGCACTAACAATGTTTACTGTAATTCCAACAAGCATGTTAGGAATTGTAGCATTCTTCTATCTCCCAATAGATATTGATCCAAACATGGCTTTGCCTTTGTTATCTACAGAAATCTTACCGTTTGCAATTGGTGCAGCAATACTGATGGGAGTAGTTGGGGCGTCAATGTCTACTGCCAGTGGAGGCCTATTAGCTATATCTAGTGTAATTTCTAGAAATATGATGCAGAGAATTATCAGAAGACGATGGCAACAAAAACCAAATTGGAGTGATAGCTCGCTACTCAAAGTTACTCGTATTGTAATTATTCCAATGATGGTAGTTGGAGTGGCAATTGGTTATTTCATACCCGCCCCTGGAATTTATCTTATCTTAGCATTTGACATAGTTTTTGCCGGAGCGTTTGCCCCTCTAACATTTGGCTTATTCTGGAAAAAGGCAAACATGCCAGCAGCTGTTGTAGCGCTTATTGCAGGTTCACTAATACGACTCGCTTTCTTCTTTATAATGCCAGAAGATATCACTGAATTCCCACAGGCAGGATTGGATACAATGATACCTCCTATCATTGCATTTGCTTTGTTCTATGTGGTCGCACAAGCAACCCAAGGCAAGTATCCAGGAAAAGCAAGACACGATGTACGAGACTATGTACCTCCAGAGGAAGATGTTATTGCAGGAGAAGATTTGTTACACTTCAAAGAAGATTCTACTGCAACAAGTGCAGGAGGACCTAACTCAAACACCCCTGGACCTGACACACCTGGACCCGATAACGATGCTGCAAGTAAACAAGTAACGTAGTAAAATTAAATAATCCTAAGTTACTATCCCACTGATTTCAAGTTCTTTATTTTTGATAAAATAAACTTGTTATCAAGTATGTTTTAATATCAAAAAGGAGGCTAAAAGTGATGAAATATCCTGGTTTACTTGGTCAAGATATCTCACGAGTTGGATTACAAGAGTCACAAATGTATAATCTAATTTCAGGCAAACTTGTTACAGAAATAGTTAAAACATCTCTTGGCCCACGTGGTATGGAAAAAGTGTATATCGATATTCTTGGAGAAGATACCATAACATCTCATGGTGGCGCATTTTTGAGAAAAGTTGATGTTGATCATCCGGCAGCTAAATCCGTTACAGAGGCTGTAA
>Ga0208748_1000854_pt1 | contig 14858 bp, 20 predicted proteins | sample Knorr_S7_td_Bott_FD_185599 | JGI IMG/M metagenome (GOLD analysis project Ga0208748, IMG submission 185599) | Marine microbial communities from Southern Atlantic Ocean transect - Knorr_S7_td_Bottom_ad_4513_LV_A (SPAdes) (version 2) | ecosystem: Environmental > Aquatic > Marine > Oceanic | place... | reverse complement strand
TCGCCCCGACCGCGGCATCAACAGCATTTCCACCGACTCCCAACAAATCGGCGCCAGCTTTTGTCGACAAGTAGTGTTCGGTAGCAACCGCACCACGCGTTCCTAATAGCTTAGGATAGTGGGTACAGTGTTCATTGTTTTGTTGACGAAAAGCCCTGTTCATGCGTATTCCTTGATGATGACATCAGAAAAGATTTGAATAGCTCAATAAGTCTAATATGGTCGATTGTAAATCGGCCATCGCTACAATCTTGTTTTTATACCACGAAATCAAAATGCGTCACTATTCACTTCATTATACTCAAGAAGTGAAGGCGAGCGCTTATCGACGAAACGCAACGATGGTTTTCGATTGATGATAATAGCTATGTTGCCAATCAATGGCTGTGAATCCACTTGAGAAGATTCTGTGAGTGCTTTGCTAGCTTGGATAAACCTGTTCAGCCTTGGCGGCAAAAACAAAGTCACTCTCGGTTAAGCCGTCAATCTTGTGCGTCCAAATAGTCACTTTGACCTTGCCCCAAGCAAGAAAAATATCGGGGTGATGATTTTGCTCTTCAGCTAATTCACCCACCGCATTTGTAAAATCAAGTGCCTTTCTAAAGTTGCTAAATTTGAATGTTTTCTCTAGATGGTGCTCATCGATCACTTTCCACTGCGAGCCAAGCTCGATGTGTAGATTGGTAAGCGCTTCGCCCACAAGTTTCGGCACCCAGCCGCTACAAGCAATGCATTCTTTTTCTGATAAATTACTCATTGCAATTCTCCGTTGTAAATACTGTTATTATTGGAAAGCTATTTTTAAGCAACTGCACTAAGTGACATATACAACGCTCCTGAAACCACATACAAAGGAATAATAATCATGAGTGCGTTTGATCCTTTCGCATAAGCCTTAAAGCACATTGCAAGATAGAGACCTTGAATGATAGGCATTGCCAGTCCGACATAAGATAAATCAGAGATGACAAGATAGAAAACCAAGAAATTAACAAAAACTCCCAGCCAAAATAAAGCATGTTGCCAAGTGGTATAGTGCTCTTTAATTCTTTGAATAGCGTTGGCGTTTGCGGACATTTTTTCTCCAAAATAATGATAAGTTCAAAACAGAAACAATCTCGTATAGTTGCTTCCTACTTGGCTCGTATTGTACTCAGCTTAAAATAAAAAAGCCTGCAATCACCAAAAAAATTAAAGCCGATACCAACTAACACCAAACCAACACCGCGCTCTAACCAGTGCGCAAGCGTTGAGTTGTTGCGCATAAATTGCGTCAATCTTTCGCCAACCGACACCAAACCAATTTCAATGATCAGTGCATTTGTTATTAACACAAGTCTTAAAACATTATTTGAATTTGATGACGGGTCTTCTCTCACCTTCAGTGTATTGGCAATTGTTACATAACCCAAGTAGATTAAATAGAACGCACCGACCCATTTAATAACACTAAACGCTGCGGGAGAAGTCGTAAGAATGGCCGATAAGCCCAAACCTGCCAAACTAGCATGCACCATTGCACCATTGCACCACTGCAAACGCCGACAGAGGACAGTAGGCCAGCCCTTCGGCCCTGGGCGATAGTTTTCGACATGATGTACATCGTATCCGGCCCAGGTGCAATGTTTAGAATGGTACAAGCGGTTATAAAAACCACCACTGTTCAGCAGACATAACTATTTAGCGATCTTAAAAACAATCACTTATTAAGTTCGTTGTATGTCATCAATGACGACGTGTCGCTATACGTGTGTCCTTTGTCCATTAGATTGATGTAGCGATCATAAACTTCTTGAGTAAAGTCCAGTTGAGACTTGTTGTCTTTTGCACGATCAAGGCAATAACCCAAATCCTTGACCATCCACTTGATGGCAAAACCAAAATCAAACTCTCTCTTATGCATCGTACTTGCTCGATTGTCCATTTGCCAAGATTGTGCTGCACCACCCGAGATAGCTGACAGCAAGCTATCCATATTCATGCCTTCTGACTCGGCAAACAATAAGCCCTCAGATAGGCCTTGTAACAGCCCAGCAATACAAATCTGATTGACCATTTTGGCCAGCTGACCGTAGCCCGACTCACCCATATAGCTGATGTTTTTTGAGTAAGACTCGATTAACGTTGTAGCACACTCCAATGCCCCTTTATTGCCACCCGCCATCACACTAAGCACGCCATTAACAGCGCCCGCTTCGCCACCACTAACTGGCGCATCGATAAAACAAATATTTTTCTCTTTTAGAGTTTCACTCAAATGTTTTGCCAATTTAAACGACGTAGTTGTATGATCAACAAATATTGCACCCTCTTTTAAATGAGGCTGCAGTCCGTTTTCAGAAAAGACAATCTCCATCATATCTTCATCTCTGCCAGCACAAGTGATAATAACATCGGCATCAGATACCGCCTCTTTAAGTGTAGTAGCCATCTCGCCCTCAAAATCAACCAGCCATTTTTCTGCTTTCTCACTGGTTCGGTTGTAAACCTTAACATTTGCCAATCCAGAATTAGCTAAATGTCCAGCCATGTGATAACCCATAGTACCCAGACCGATAAAAGTGACGTTTCTTTTTTTATTCATAATAAGCCCTTAATTGTATTTGTGCAGATTATACGACGATGTTTGTCAGCATCACACCCAGATACAATAAACTATTCAATAACAATCGCCTAAACCACCACTAAAAAATTGAGAAATTTTCAAAATGGAGTATAAAATTGGCTAAATTTGAATAGAAATGGCTGTTTTTTGATATAAATTTGCTATTTTTGATGTTTTTTAGTCATTTTTTACTATTTTTTAACTTTTTTTTACAATATTTATGAAAAAACCAGATTATTGGCAAGAATCACTCGATTATTTATGCCAAAAAGACCATAAGATGGCAGAAATCATCAATAAATATAACAACGATGTTTTCAGTACAGAAAAAAGTGCATTGGAATCTCTACTGGGCTCAATTGTCTCGCAGCAAATATCGGTCAAAGCTGCGGCCAGTATTTGGAAAAGAATTATTGATCTCGTTGGCAAAATAACAACATTAAACGTACTTGCTGTTGGCGCTGACAATCTTAGATCTTGTGGACTTTCCAATCAAAAAGCCCAATACTTTATCAATATTGCCGAGCACTTTCATACTCATACAATTAACAATGAAGCCTATTGGGATGATCGTGATTACGCTGAAATATACGAGGAGTTAATCCAAATAAAGGGCGTTGGGCCATGGACTATAGAAATGTTTGGGATGTTCTACTTAAAAGAAAAAGACATCTTTCCACTGAAAGATATCGGCATTATCAGAGCGATTAACCAACTCTACTCAAACAGCGAAAATACCTTGGAAATGAGTGAAATTATAGAAATCTCAAACCAATGGAAGCCCTACCGAACGATTGCCGCGCTATTCTTATGGTGCTCAATCGACAATTGATTGGCGTCTTGTTGACTATGCACCACCTGAAACGGTGGGATCACCTGAATAAATTAGCTTAAATTTTGTCTAGATAGAGGTGTAAGAGTCTCGAAAAAGTAGGCGCTTATATTTAATAAGTGACTGGTTTTGAGAGGCTCGACAACAATAATATCGACAAAATTTAGCTTATTTTAGGGCTGCAACGACCCTGTCACCCATCTCTTCTGTACCAATTGCCGTATCACCATCAGCAGCAATATCGCCAGTACGATAGCCTTGATCAAGTACGGTATTTACTGCCGCTTCAATCTTGTCAGCTAAATCCGTCTGGTTAAGGGAGTAACGCAACATCATTGCAACCGAAAGAATCGTTGCCAATGGATTAGCAATGTCTTTGCCAGCAATGTCTGGTGCAGAACCATGAATTGGCTCGTACATACCGAAGTTGTCCTTGTTAAGCGAGGCTGAAGGCAGCATGCCAATCGAGCCTGTTAGCATTGCGGCACAATCTGAAAGTACGTCGCCGAATAAATTACTTGTCACCATCACGTCAAATTGTTTTGGCGCTTTAACCAATTGCATTGCGGCATTATCAACATAGATATGAGAAAGCTCAACATCTGGATAGTCCTTGGACACTTCTTCCATCACTTCGCGCCACAACTCACACACTTCCAGCACGTTGGCTTTGTCAACCGAACAAACGCGCTTGTCTCTTTTTTGTGCAATTTGGAATGCGGAATGACCGATGCGAGCAATTTCTGATTCGAAATAGGTTGCAGAGTTAATGCCAAAACGTTGGCCATCTTTGACCTCGATGCCGCGAGGCTCGCCAAAGTAAATACCACCAACCAATTCACGTACAATCATCAAGTCCAAGCCCGAAACAATCTCTTCTTTAAGGGATGAGGCTGCTGCTAATTGTGGGTAAAGAATCGCAGGGCGAAGGTTGGAAAATAAATCCATCTCCGCTCTAAGGCCAAGTAAGCCTCGCTCTGGACGAAGCGGCCTGTCTAAAGCTTCCCACTGATGACCACCAACGGCACCAAGCAAAATAGAATCACACTCTTTGGCTACCTTTAGTGTCTCTTGCGGTAATGGCGAGCCGGTTTCGTCATAAGCACTGCCACCAATTAGGCCGTGAACAAGATTCATACCCAGATTGTTATTGGCATTCAGTGAATCGATCACTTTTAATGCTTGTGCAACGATTTCCTTACCAATACCGTCACCCGGCAAAACTAATATTTTTGACATGACTTAATCCTGAATTAATAACTGTGTGTGCATTTTACTTTTTACTAGGAGAGTTTTACGAGAAATATTTTTTGTTATAACAAGGCAAAGGTTGATCAATGAGTACGAGTTTACAATTAGTAAATGAGTGCTTATTGTGAAATCTTTAACAAAGTTATAGCGAAAAAGATGATCGTTATTAGATTTCAACCATTTCGAACTGCTCTTTACTAGCCCCACAATCAGGACAAACCCAATCCTCAGCAACGTCTTCCCAGCGTGTGCCCGGTGCAAGGCCTTCGTCAGGTGCGCCTTTGGTCTCATCGTAAACCCAGCCGCAAATAATGCATTCGTATGTTTTCATTATTAAAGCCCTTTGTATAATTCGTTTCCGGAGACAAAAAAGGGGAGTTTTAGCTCCCCTTTTTTATTAGCTTGACAACCCTTATAGGTTGTCAGCGTTTTCTGACAAGTAAGCCGCAACACCATCTGGCGATGCATCCATACCTGCGTCGCCTTTAGTCCAACCCGCTGGGCAAACTTCGCCGTTGCTTGTGTGGAATTCAAGCGCGTCAACCATACGTAACATCTCATCAACATTTCTACCTAGAGGAAGATCGTTAACCACTTGATGACGTACATTAAAGTTTTCATCAATTAGGAAAGATGCTCTAAGCGCGATGCCGTCAGGATGAACAACACCGTATGCTTCCATGATTGAATGATCCATATCAGCAACCAATGGGAAATCAATCACGCCGATACCGCCATCATTGACTGCTGTGTTACGCCACGCGTTGTGAGTGAATCTTGAGTCGATTGAAACGCCAACCAATTCAACGCCACGCTCAGCAAATGCTGCAACACGGTGATGGTGTGCCAAAATTTCTGATGGACAAACAAAAGTAAAGTCTAGTGGGTAGAAGAATAATACGATTTTTTTACCTTTAAGGCTAGACAGTTGAAAGTCTTCTACGATTGCGCCGTTTGCTAAAACAGCAGTTGCTGTAAAGTCTGGTGCTTGTTGTGTTACTAATACGCTCATGGTTTGCTCCTGAATTAATTTGAAAAACCCGATAATTATACAATTATTTGACTTAATATAAGCGCTAAAAAACCCTTACAAATTGAATGCTTTAGCCCCTTTAGCGCTCGACTTACTAATATTTAGGACAAACCTGTATAAAATGTCATAAACCTCTGTAACAAGTGTTTCCTTAATGCTCAAGATTTACAACACCCTAACCAATCAAAAAGAAACTTTTCAGCCGATTAATCCCGAGAATATTGGGATCTACGTTTGCGGTATGACGGTATACGATTATTGCCATATGGGCCATGCGCGCTTTCTGGTAGCGTTTGATGTAATTACCAGGCACTTACGCCGTAATTTCCCACAGGTTAAATACGTTAGAAATATCACCGATATTGATGACAAAATTATCAATCGCGCGATTGAAAACAACGAGGATATTTCTACCCTCACACAGCGTTTTATTGATGCAATGCACGAAGATGAGCGAGCACTCGGTGTACTTGAGCCCGATGTCGAGCCAAGAGCCACCGAGTCAATCGATCAAATGTTTTATATGATTAAAGCCCTTATCAACAAAGGCATTGCGTATCAAGGCAAAAACGGAGACGTTTATTACTCAGTAAGAGATTTTGAGAATTACGGCAAACTTTCTAGCAAAAACTTGGATGACTTAGTGGCTGGCGCTCGTGTTGATGTCGAGAGCAACAAAAACGATCCCTTGGATTTTGTTTTGTGGAAGATGGCCAAGCCAGACGAGCCAAAATGGCAATCGCCTTGGGGTGATGGCCGCCCAGGCTGGCATATTGAATGCTCGGCGATGGCAACACATCATTTGGGCAATCATTTTGATCTTCATGGCGGCGGAGTGGATTTAACATTTCCACATCATGAGAATGAAATTGCGCAATCAGAAGGTGCAAATGACTGTACTTTTGTCAACACTTGGATGCATGTCGGCTTCCTTAAAATTAATGATGAAAAAATGAGTAAATCGCTGAACAATTTTTTCACCATTCGTGGTGTGTTAGAAAAATATGACGGCGAATCGCTACGTTACTTTATTATGAGCAGTCACTACCGCTCACCGCTGAACTTCTGTGACGAAAATCTTTCCAATGCCAAAACAGCACTGACGCGCCTCTACACAGCTGTGCGCGGTTTAAACGCAAGTAATCCAGCTATGACCCAAGTGGCAATGCGCTTTGACTATGAGAATCGTTTTAACGCTGCACTGGACGATGACTTTAACACTCCAATTGCACTCAGTATTCTTTTCGAAGTTGCCAAACACATCAACAACGAACGCGAGAACGACCCTGGCCAAGCGGGTGCCCTTGCGCAACTTCTGCGAAAACTCGGTGGCTATATCGGCATCCTCGAATGCGATGCAGAGGTATTTTTTAAGCAAGGAGTTTCACTTTCCGATGCCGAAATTGACGGTAAAATTTGCCAAAGAGACGACGCAAGAGCGGCTAAAGACTTTGCCATGTCAGATCAAATTAGAGATGAATTAATGGCGCTTGATATTATTCTTGAAGATGGTTCTAATGGCACGACTTGGCGAAGAAAATAACGAACAATCCATTATCGATTGGCAGAAAATTGACACCATCCTGCTTGATCTAGATGGCACACTACTCGATCTTAATTTTGATTTGCACTTTTGGTTGGAGTATTTGCCATTGGTGTATTCCGAGAAGCACAATATCAGCCACCAAGAGGCCAAAAACATCATTAGGCCAATGCTTAATGCTGAGATGGGCAAGCTCAGTTGGTATTGTTTGGATTATTGGCAAGATAAATTCGACATGGACATTATCCAACTCAAGCAAAATATATCTCATTTAATTCAAGTGCTGCCTCACGTTGAAGAATTTCTCAAACAGGCCAAAATCAATAATAAAAAAGTTATTTTAGCCACCAACGCCCACCGAAAAACTATCAAGCTAAAAATGTCAATAGCTCCGCTGGAGGGGTATTTTGACGACATTATTTCCTCACACGATTATGGCTTTGCCAAGCAAGAGCAAGGGTTTTGGTCACAACTTGTAGCAGAACTCAATCTAAACAAAGAGCGTACAATCTTCTTTGACGACTCTTTAGATGTTCTAAAATCTGCTAGGCAATCTGAGATAAAGCACATTGTTGCCATTAGCAAGCCAAGCTCTCAGAAGAAATCAAAAACCTTGCCCGGCTTTGTCAATATTGTGGATTTTTCTGAAATTTTGCCAATCAAAATGGCTACTTTATAGGCAAAATAACTAAACCATACTATAAAATAATTGACAGAGGTTTATTGAGATCTCTGTATAAACCATTAAAATTCATCCCAAGCAAACAGTAGGCCAACTTAATATGAAAAATGCTTTTTATGCGCAATCAGGTGGCGTAACCGCAGTTATTAACGCAACTGCCTGTGGCGTAATTGAAACAGCCAGAAAACACTCAGACAAAATCGGCACTGTTTATGCCGGTGAAAATGGCATTATTGGTGCTCTCACCGAAAATTTAATTGACACTTCTCTTGAGTCCGATGCAGATATAGCAGCGCTGAAGCACACGCCATCGGGTTGTTTTGGTTCATGCCGTTACAAGATGAAATCTTTGGAAGCCAACAAAGCCGAATATGAACGTCTTATCGAAGTATTTAAGGCACACGATATTGGTTATTTTTTCTACAATGGTGGTGGCGACTCGGCAGATACTTGCCTAAAGGTGTCGCAATTATCTAAGAGTATGGGCTATCCAATTCAAGCAATTCATATACCAAAAACGGTTGATAACGATTTACCAGTAACGGACAACTGCCCTGGCTTCGGTTCGGTTGCTAAGTACATTGCTGTATCAACCATGGAAGCCAGCTTTGACGTGGCTTCCATGTGCGCCACTTCTACTAAAGTCTTCGTTCTTGAAGTGATGGGTAGGCACGCGGGCTGGATTGCAGCCGCTGGTGGCATGGTTAACAGCTCAATCCCTGTAGTGATTCTCTTCCCAGAAGTGGATTTTGACGAGAAAGCATTTATGGCAAAAGTCGACAGCAACGTTAAAGAGTTTGGCTACTGCACTATTGTTGTTTCTGAAGGCACAAAGTGGCCAGACGGTCGCTTCCTTGCCGAACAAGGTACACGTGACGACTTCGGTCACGCCCAACTCGGCGGCGCAGCACCGGTTGTTGCTAATTTAATTAAAGAGAAATTCGGTTACAAATACCACTGGGCAGTTGCTGATTATCTTCAGCGCTCAGCACGCCACTTAGCATCCAATTCTGATGTTGAGCACGCCTATGCGCTCGGTGCGGCGGCGGTTGAAATGGCACTGGAAGGTAAAAACTCTGTTATGCCCGCTATTATTCGCACATCAAACAACCCGTACACTTGGGAAATTGGCGTAGGTGAATTGAAAGACATTGCTAATGTCGAGAAAATGATGCCCGAAGACTACATCTCTGATGACGGATTTTCGATCACCGATAAATGTCGTGAGTATTTAGCACCCCTTATCGAAGGTGAGAATTACCCTCCGTATAAAAATGGCTTGCCAGATTACGTTGTATTAAAAAAATCAAAAGTCGCACAAAAACTGCCAACATTTGAAATTTAAGGTTTAACATAGAAATCACCATGAACATAATCCTATTAGGCCCCCCAGGCGCCGGAAAAGGCACTCAAGCTGCACACATTTGTGAGAAATTTAGTATTCCTAAAATCTCAACCGGCGATATGTTGCGCGCCGCAGTTAAGGCTGGGACGCCCCTAGGCATTGCTGCAAAACAAGTCATGGATCATGGTGGTTTGGTGTCAGATGATATTATCATCGGATTAGTTAAAGAACGCATCCAAGAGTCCGACTGTGAGAATGGCTATCTACTGGATGGCTTCCCTCGTACTATCGGCCAAGCAGATGCACTAAAAGCCGAGGGTGTCGCCATCGACCATGTTATCGAGATTCAAGTTCCCGATGAAGATATTGTTGCAAGAATGTCCGGCAGACGTCTGCATTCGGCTTCGGGAAGAACGTATCATGTTGTTTTCAACCCGCCAAGAGTCGAGGGTAAAGACGACCAAACAGGTGAGCCATTAATTCAACGGGCTGACGACCTCGAGGAAATTGTCCGCGATCGCTTGGGCGTTTATCACGAACAAACCCAACCTCTGGTTGACTACTACAGCGACGACGCACTTAAAATCTCAAGTGGATTAAAATTTTCCGTAGTGAGTGGTGTTGGCGCGTTATACGAAGTTAAGCAAAGAATTTCTGGGGCGCTTGATAGTTAATAATACAAGCTAGTTGCGAATATCAAAGCCTTGAAATGAACCGGAAGCTTCTCTGCTTTCGATAATGACCTGCTCTACTTTGGCAAATTTCGGGCCCGTGTGCAACCAGAGTATAAATTGCTCTATATTTTTCTCGTCGCCCTCGGCCTCAACACATACATCACCCTCTTCGGTATTTTTTACCCAACCTGTTATGCCTAGTTTGATTGCTTCAGTTTGTGCTGCAGATCGAAAGAATACGCCCTGAACTCTGCCAAGAATTCTCGCCTTGATCGCACAACTCATTGGCTACATTTTGATTATAAACTTGACTCGCTTTGTGCCATCTTCTGAGCCTTTGACGAGCACCTTATCATTATCAATATCATAATCCAGCGTTTCTCCGCTAAATGAGTCAAAACCTTGCATCAAGTAAGCATCCCCAACCAGATAAATCATTCCTTTTTTAACATCATAAGTGATTAGAATAGCCGATGCCTCAATAGCACGCGCTCGATTCGATTGAATTTGGCTATACTTCGCTGGATTTTCTGCAGTGCCCTTGGCTATCATACTGACAACCCCATCATCGTTAGTTTGTACTTGAATCACCTCTGCCAACAAAACAAGCGAGCCCTGTTTTACGACGGCGTTACCCGTGAACTCATTAAACCCAGTGCTCTCATTAACAACAACAGTTTGTGCCTCAATTTCAATCGCTTGATCGGCATCTTCTGGCAATGCAAGGACAAGCGTAGATAGGCAAACCAACATCAATACAATACTTTTATTCATAAACGCCTGTTACGCCTCCCGTCAATTCAATGATTTGTGTTTTTGCATCATAATATAAGCTTTTCGCCTTAATGTCAGTCGCTTTTGATTGATAATGCGTTCGGTGGTCTGACTTGTAAATCTCACCGCCGTTAGATTGATCAATAATAAGATCATGGCTAACAATTTTACTCCCTGAATTTTGCAAAATTTCCACTTTTCCCAATAGCTGCATATAGTTCTTATTCATGTCTAAATCCATGCCTTTGTAAGCATTGATGGTACTCCCCTCCGACACATAAACTGTAGGTTCGCTAGTGCGATAGTATTTTTGTCCATCAGACTGGTCAACATATAAATTCTTGGTTTTAATCACTGCACCAGAATCCTGTTCGATACGGATTTCACCCTTGAGCTCCATTGTATCATCATCAGCGCTCATCAGCATACCCTGTGCATGAATCTTAGAGCCCTCACCCAGATAAACAACATCCCTGTCACTCTTGATTTGCTTCATTTTTTCACGAACAATTAGCGACTCAGTGTAAATCTCGTGTGCTACACCACTCCTAGACTGAATGCTGACTTCACCATTAAAAAACACTTCGCCTGAGCGCAAAAAGTTGGCACGGTTCGAGGATAAAATAAAACCTTCGTTGCCAAGTTCATCGTATGTCGTCACTTTAATATTTAATAAAAGAATGGGTGAATTTTCAAAATTATAGTAGGTTTCAGCCTCAATATAATGTGACAATAATTGATCTTCGGTGTACTCTTCTAGGGAAAAGTTTTCAATTTTCTCAAGATACGGCGCTACCTTAATTTGTTCTTTGATGGACTCATTTTCGCTATTTGTATCTGCAACAACATCGACAGTCAAGAAGACGTCTTGATTCATCCACAGTGCGATAACAGCGATTATAATAAAAGTCGCAAACGATTGCATTTTCCGGGATTGAAAAAAAGCCATTATGTTAAATCGAGACCTTTGTATAAAACATTTTAAATCTGATAGTGGGATTTTTGTTATTTTTCAAGGCATAATTTTTAGAAAATCTACTTGTTGTCAAGTGATAAAATTTAACGCAGGAAAGTGGCAAAAATCTCCTATCCCAAAGGGCTGAAACCAAAAATGTTAAAAAGTGCAGAAAAATTTTCATCAATAGTCAATACTATTAATTTCGCATTTTTACACATTTTTTATTCATTTTTATCACTCAGCAAATTTTAAATGGCTTGTACAAAGGTCTCAACTCAAAAAATACAAGGGTTATACGCAATCACGCCGAATAAAAAAGTAGATATCGCACTGATTGAAGATGCGATAACCAAGCATAAAGTTACTATTCTCCAATACCGCCACAAAACTGAAAACGAGCAACTGAAATATCATGAAGCAGTGCAGTTACGCGAACTATGCTCCACACATAATACTTTATTTATAGTCAATGATGATATTAACCTCTGTCAAAAAGTTGGCGCTGACGGCGTTCATCTCGGTAAAAGCGATTCATCCGTTCACATAGCAAGAACACAATTAGGGGCAAACTCCATTATTGGTGTTTCTTGTTACAATCAGCTCGATTTAGCCATCAAAGCACAGAGTGAAGGCGCAAGCTATGTTGCTTTTGGTGCGTTGTTCGCATCGTCCACTAAACCCAATGCAAAGCATTGCCCCTTGTCAGTGATAGAGCAAGCGAAAAGTAAATTAAGTTTGCCTATTGTTGGTATTGGCGGTATCACCTTCGATAATCAACATTTGGCCCTCGATGCGGGTTGTGATGCTGTGGCGATGGTTAAAGGTATGTTTGAATATTGTTGACGTTTATATATTCATTTGTAAAATTGTGACTGCTTCGAAGAACCGATATTTGTTTATACTTCTTCCGATAAATCAACCCACGTGCCTTTTGTAAGAAGGTTTAAATCATCAGGCTTTAGTTGAAAAACAGCAAAAGGTGTACCTGCTGCAGCCCAAATTACTGCGTGTTTTTTAAGATCTAAATCCAACAAGGTTTCCAAGGGTTTATTATGCGCAACTGGCGGCACTCCTCCAATTGTATAACCGGTTCTTTGTTTGACATATTTTGCGTTCGCTCTGCCCAGCTTTAAACCTGTGGCTTGTTGTATTTTTTTCAAATCCACTCGATTCGAGCCAGAGGCAATGACGAGAATTGGTAAATCGGTTGTTTCTTCTCTAAACACTAAAGATTTGGCAATCTGAGATACTGAGCAGCCAATACTATCAGCCGCCTCTTGCGCTGTTCTCGTGTGACTGGAAAACTCTTTAATATGAATAGACAAGCCCCTAGAAAAAAGGAAATCTCGCACACGGCTTGTACTATCTATTAATTCTGATGCCATAAAACTATTCCTCTATCAGCTCAGTTAGGCTTATATAATCTAAACAAAAAGGATAACTCAGTATTTCTAATCTTATAGTTTAAAATAATCCATTTGAGCAAGATGGTGCTAATTTTAGTTAATTAAAGGTTGGTATGATATGTGTTTTTGGCATTATAGGGCACTAATGATGAATAAATACCCCGTCAACCTAAGTATTGACTATTCAGAAACATCCGACAAATCAACCGCATTCATTCGATTAATTCTAGTAATTCCAGTTTTGATAGTGCTTGGCATGCTTTCCTCAATTGGGGCATTGCTTTTCCCTGTGTTATTATTGATCCTATTTAAGCAAAAATACCCGAAATGGTGGTTTGATTGGAATGTAGCGTTGACAAACTTTTCGCTTCGCGTTATTGCCTATGGATTGTTGATGAGAGACGAATACCCCTCAAGTGATGAAGATCAGGCGGTGCATGTGGATATCCCTTATCCAGATGTTGAAAAAGACCTTGATAAATGGAAGCCTCTGTACAAGTGGTTTCTCGCTATACCGCATATAATTATTCTTTGTTTTTTAGAGATTGGCGTCGTGCTTTGCAGTGTTTTCGTTTGGTTCGCAATTCTTTTCACCGGACGATACCCAAAAGGGGTATTTGATTTTGTCGAAGGTGTCTTGCGCTGGTCTTTAAGAGTGACTGCTTACGCAATTTTGTTAACCACCGACGAATATCCGCCCTTTAGACTAGGCGAGCAATGAAGGGTCAATGCTTATGCGGGAAGGTGACGTTTGAAGTCGCGAGCGAAAGACTTGGAATTTACCATTGCCACTGTTCACAGTGCAGAAGATTAACCGGCTCTGCTTTCAATGCAGGCTGCTTTACTCAAGCTGACGATTTTAAATGGAGCTCTGGTGAAGCAGAAGTTACTTCGTACATTGAGAAATCAGGCTACCACAGTGCATTTTGCAAACATTGCGGCTCTTCCGTGCCCAATAAAAGTGGCGCATCTTATTATTGGATTCCCGCTGGCACACTTGACGACACGAGCAAGTTGGAAGTAAGAGCCCACCTGTTCATTGACTCAAAAGCCGAGTGGGATATTGTTTCAAGTAAAGGCACTCAATACAAAACAAAACCCACTTTAGAAGAATTGACCACACTACTTCATAAGGACAACTCATGACTCTAAACACCGAAGAAATTAAACGCCAAAAGCGCACCATGAGTATTGTGGTGATTTATCGAATAGTTGTAATTCTTTTGAGTGTGGCTCTGAATATTTTTGTTTTTGAAGTGCATCCTTTCGTTGTAACTTTACCATCTAATGAATTATTTCAAACGCTAATCATTGCCACAGTTTTACTGGTGCTTAACCATACTTGGCTTATGACAGCCACCGAGCTAACCCGTGTTCGATTTAAGATGTATTCAACACCAGAAGAGTGGTTGGCAAGTGGCACGAATAGAGGAGATGCAACCAAAAAAGGCATTAGCGAACTTGAGCGCCATCATGGTACATACCAAAATACCACAGAGAATGTCGTTTATTACGTTCTATTGGCATTGATTTTTGTCTTTTCTTCGCCACCTACCATTGTTGCAACGGTATGGCTCGTTGGCTTTGCAGTTGCACGATTGGGTTACACTTATAGCTATCTTTATGGCAAAGACAATGCCAGAGGATTATTTATGAGCTTAAGTCTTTTAGCTGTGTATGGCCTTGCCAGTTATCTTGTGATGAGCTTAATTATTTAAAAGATATTTATAAGACACTCATGAAAATAATCCGTAG
>Ga0208748_1000843_pt1 | contig 14980 bp, 14 predicted proteins | sample Knorr_S7_td_Bott_FD_185599 | JGI IMG/M metagenome (GOLD analysis project Ga0208748, IMG submission 185599) | Marine microbial communities from Southern Atlantic Ocean transect - Knorr_S7_td_Bottom_ad_4513_LV_A (SPAdes) (version 2) | ecosystem: Environmental > Aquatic > Marine > Oceanic | place... | reverse complement strand
TCCCGTGAAAGAAGAACTCTATGCCAAGAGCGGGAAATTGTTAAAAACATCCACTATGGATGGAATTAAAAAAATACAGGGACGCTGGTTCCCGTCACGCTTCATTTTTAAGGACGAACTGAAAAGAAATAGTAATGGAACGGAATGGATTATTGAAGAAATTGAATTTGATGTGGCAATCCCTGATTCAAGATTTTCAAAAGCTATGTTGAGGAAATAAATCAAACATAAAGGATAGGGAGATCACAAAGAGTAAAATCTTGGAACCCTTTGCGATCCTTGTGTTTAATATTTATTTCTCAAATAAAAGAACCGTTTCAATATGCGGCGTATGTGGAAACATATCTACCATGACTGCCGATTTGATTTCATACCCTTTCTCCGCCAACACTTTTGCATCTCTCGCTTGGGTTGTGGGATTACACGAAATATATACAATCTTTTTCGCCTTGAATTTGTGTAAATAGTTGGTCATATCGGGATGCATTCCTGCTCGTGGCGGATCCACAATAACCACATCCGGTTTTGGAATTTTCCTAGGCAATTGTCCCGTTTTAAAAAAGGTATCCAGATTGGCTTTTAAAAATTGGGCATTGGTGATTCCATTTCGTTCTGCATTTTTTTCTGCATCTTCCAAGGCGGATCGAATCACTTCAAATCCATACACTTCTTTCGCTTGTTTCGATAGATAAAGCCCAATGGTTCCCGTGCCACAATAAAGATCAAATACAATTTCTTCACCTGTTAATCCAGCGGCTTTTTTAGCTTCGTCGTAAAGGCGTTCACCCTGGATCGTATTGGTTTGGAAAAATGAGTTTGCAGAGATTTCAAAGGTTAAATCTCCCAATTTTTCTTGAATAAAGGGTTCCCCAAAAACCAATGTTTCAAATTCGCCAAAAGCCACATCCGCTTTTCGGGTGTTTACATTATTCACCATGGACGTAATCTCCGGAACTTGTTCCAACAGCGCATCGATAAGGGGAGATAATTTATTCAAATCATCATAAGCTGTAACAAGATTTACCATAATCTGATTTGTGTTCACGCCAAAACGAAGCATCAAAAATCGTAAAAATCCAATATGCGTTTTCGGATCGTAAGGTTTTAAATCGGGATGAGCCAAACAAACTTCTCTCGCCACTTTCATAATTTTATTGCCTATGGTTGGCTGAATATGACACTCTTTAATATCTAATATTTTATCATACCTTCCAGGAATATGAAGCCCCACCGCAAACGATTTATCCACGCCTTCCGGCTCTGTATCTAAGACCCAGCGATGGGGTGAAAATGTGAATTCCATTTTATTTCGATAATTAAAAATTGGATCAGCACCGATGGTATCATCAAGTTTAAAATCTAAAAAGCCACCCAATCTGCGAAACGCATCTTCTACTTGGTTTGACTTCTCTTTCAACTGTTCTTCATAAGATAAATTTTGAAATTTGCAACCGCCACAGGTTCCAAAATGTATGCATGGCGCTTCCACAGCATGGGGTGATTCTGTTAAAATTTGCTGTACTCTTGCCTCGGCGTATCCCTTTTTCTTTTTATAAATACGGGCAATTACTTTTTGTCCTGGAATTCCACCTTTTACAAAAATGACAAAATCATCTTTGCGGGCTAATCCCATACCACCATAAGCTAAAGATTCTATTTGGAGTTCTAACTCAACCCCACGTTTTATTTTATTTGGTTCATTCATTTTCTTGTCCAATTTTTTAAGCGCAGACCAATATCATAGGCTTTTTCATTTTCGCCAATTCCATACATATATTCAAGATCAATATTTTTTGCATGACCATTTTTCCGATTCAGACCATACCCATAAATGATTATATCCTGTTCGATTCTTTTCAATTTGTAAGGGCGGAATTTATTGAATGGATCTTTGTTTATTTGCTGAATATTTAATTGATCTAATCGATCAGGAAATTGGCCATTCTCCTTTTTAAATATCCGACATTTCAATCCTATTAATGCAATATCCCAAATAGATTGGTTTGTATAAAAACTTGTAATGTAATTTTGATAAATTTCTGACGATATTCTTGTAAGGATCAAGGAGACTCCTTTAGAACTCTGCTTTGCTAATCTTGTTATATATTTTTCTGGACCAAACAAAAAAGATGGGTAGAAAAAATAGGTAATCATGATTGGAATTAATTTTACTTTACTCATTTATGAAAATCTTTTAAAGCGGATATTTTCACAAAAATTTGAAAAATTACTTAAATAATTAAGGGTAAGTATCTCTTGATATTTTTTGTACTCTTTTTCTAAATCAACTAGTAAATAATCTAAATATTTTTCATTCAACACAGACGCTAACGAGTCCACTTCTGCATCCGATAAGCCATATTTCTTTTTTATTATTTCATGAATTTCTTTTTCTTGGTCAGTTTTATACATTTTTGTATGAGGAATCGTAATTTTTTCATGAATCAACATTTCATTCTCAGTTAGATGATTTAAATAACTAAGAAAGCCTTTTTGATTTTCTCTAGTATTCATTGAAAGTTTGAATACTCTTTTTAATGTTTCTTTAGAAAGAGATGGATTTAATTGTATTTCAAATAACAATCTTGACAATTGTTTTATGATAGTCACATTTATAAAAATAGATATAATATCAGAATCACTCATTAAATCTATATGCAAAATAAGTTGGTTAAATTGTTCAACAGATTTAAGCAATAATGGCTCATCTTTTTTCTGCAGAGAAAAAATTCCACGTATAAATAATAAATCCCCAATTTTATTTAGGTTCATGGGAATGTTGGGTAACCAAATTTCGTCATCTTCCCTTTCGGGAAATTCCATAATCCGTGCATGTGTACCAGAATCAATAAGGGCAAAGTTTAGTTTTTGTGATTCTATAAATTGTATTAAATCTGGATGATCTGAATCATAAACACCCTTTTCAAGCGAATCAACTATCCAATAAGTATTAACCGAATCAAGATTATCCAAAACTTGACTATAATAATCAGCGGCATTGTCTGTTTGAGATTGAGCCAAACAGACAAAACTCATCAAAATTAATAGAGCCTTTTTCATGGCTGGATTAATTCAAGTATTCTACGATAACCGGAGAATATTCAACCTTTGAATCATGGATAGAATAGGCTTGTTGAATTATATCAATAGCACGATTCCCATCATTTTCATTTTTCGCATGTACAAATGCCAAAGTTTGTCCCGTTTCAACTTTTTCACCCAGTCCTAAAACGTGAGTGAGCCCTACACTATGATCAATAGTGTCGCTGGCTTTTTTACGTCCACCTCCCAGTTCTACCACGGCAAGCCCCACAGACCGAGTATCGATTTGAGAAATAAAACCAGATCGAATTGCGGGAATCGGTTTTACCACAGATGCTGATTCAAAATGTGAATCGGTATTATCTAAAATATTTTTGGGTCCGCCTAATTCAGAAACCATTTTTTCAAATGTTTCTGCGGCACTTCCAGTATCTATAGCTTTGATTACTTTTTTCAATCCTTCATCTTTCGAATCACACAATCCCGCCACAATTAACATTTCGCTGGCTAAAGAAATAACTACTTTGTGCAATCGAGATTCTTGCCGCACGCCCGTTACGTAGTCAATCACTTCTTTTATTTCTAACGCATTCCCTATGGAATTGCCAAGGGGTTGATTCATATCTGTAATGATTGCAGATGTTTTCATGCCGAATTTCTTTGCCACTTGAATAATGCTGTTTCCCACATTTTTTGCGAATTCTAAATTTTCTGCAAAGGCACCATTCCCCATTTTAATATCCATGACCAATCCATCTAAGCCCGCAGCAATTTTTTTCGAAAGAATGGAAGCTGTAATGAGCGGGATTGATTCCACAGTAGCGGTCACATCTCTAACCCCATAAATCACTTTATCTGCAGGCGCTAAATTAGAAGTTTGGCCAATAATGGCGCACCCAACATTTTTTACAACTTTATGGAAAAGTGAATTCTCTGGTGATGTATTATATCCAGAAATGGATTCTAATTTGTCAAGGGTGCCACCGGTATGTCCCAGTCCACGACCAGAGATCATGGGATTATAAATACCACAAGATGCCACAATGGGCGCCAACATGAGACTCACCTTATCGCCCACACCACCGGTGGAATGCTTATCGATCACAGGACCATCTAAATCTTTCCAGTTTAATTTGTCTCCCGACTTAACCATTTGATCTGTGAAAGAATGTGTTTCTTCAATCGACATACCTTTAAATAAAACCGCCATACAAAACGCAGCAATATGACTTTCGGAAACGGCACCATTGGAGATTCCTTCAATGTAATATTGAATTTCCTTATCCGTTAAAGACAGTCCGTCTCTCTTTTTTCGTATGATTTCTTGGGGGAGCATTGTTAATCTGTAATTATTTAAAAAGTAAAACGTAATTAATTGGTTTTACATGATTTCGATTTAAATAATTATAGGGTTTCATAATTCGAAAGGAATTCGCCCAAAAGGGCTTGGAGATCATTTGCGGCCATGGCTGCATTATTCATTGTTTGGTCATGGCTCAATTCTTCATTACTCATGCCCGCGGCCATATTGGTGATAATTGAAATTGCCGCAACTTTTAATCCATAAAATCGAGCAAGAATCACTTCTGGAACTGTAGACATTCCAACTGCATCTGCACCTAATAATTTTGCGGCTCGAATTTCCGCGGGCGTTTCAAAACTGGGTCCGCTAAACCAAATATACACGCCTTCATGCAAAGTAATATTTTGTGTACTAGCGGCCGTTCTAAGTTTTTCACACAAAGATGGATGATAAGCATCAACCATATCAACAAAACGAGATATTTCCGATTCACCAAATAATGGGTTCACGCCCGTAAAATTTATATGATCGGTCAACATCATGATACTTCCAGGCTGTGCTTCCAGTTTCAAACTTCCCGCAGCATTGGTCAATAAAAGTGTTTCACACTCTAATTTTTTTAATGTTTCAACAGGTGTCCTCATCACATCTGGTTTGCCCGATTCATAATAATGAGCTCGCCCCTGTAACACAATTATTTCGGTGCCATTTAACTCTCCCAAGATAAATTGCCCAGCATGACCTTTAACACCGGCATCAGGGAATCCGGGAAGGTCTTCGTAAGATAATATTATTTTATTATGAACATTATCTACAAAAGATCCTAATCCCGATCCTAAAATAATTCCAACTTTTGGCTGGCGACCTTCTGATTTAGATTGAATGAATTCAACCGCTTTTTTACTTCGGTAAAAGTGTGTGGAAAGATTATTCATTCTTTTATTTCCAAAATAATTATGTAATTATGGAACAAGTAAATTCTCCCAATCCGGATTGTTTTCCATAGTTACGTTTTAAATAATTAGAAATTTTAAATAAAACCAAATTAACATTATTCAAAATATTTCCATCAAAGTAACAATTTATCTTCATTTCAAAATCGGCCATCAATCAAACTCCAATCGGATGCCAAGTCGTTTTTGTTTCTTGGCATTTTAATATATGGTAGGGACTTTGGTGCTGGTCCTTGGCCCAATCCTGCACCGGAAACTGAATGACATGCTTCACATTTAATGCGGCATTCATTTCAACCAATTTTTTATCATCTTCATTATCACCGCAATAAATAATTGCATTCACATCCATATGAGATGAAAAATGGTCTATCAATTCTGATCGGTAACCGGTTAAAATATTTATAACGCCACCGGGAACATCGGATGTATAAAGCACTTCTCCAAATGAGATTGAACAAAGAGGAAAGGATTCTGAAGCCATAATTACAATTGAATTTCCACCTGCAATAACCGGCGCAATGATAGAAACTAATCCCAAAAGCGAAGAATCATCTGGGGCTATAGCTGCAACGACACCTGTGGCTTCCGTGCTAGTAAAATTAAAATAAGGCAGTGAAACAGGATTCACTCGACTAAATATCTGCTGAAATTTATCAGCCCAGCCGGCATAATAAATAAGACGATCAATAGATTGATTTATCTCTTTTTCAGCCTGTTTTTTACTCAAGCCTTGTAGCGTTAATTCCGCCATAAATTGATCTCTTCGACCTTCCAGCATTTCACCAACGCGATATAAAATTTGAGCACGATTATACGCCGTACGAGAAGACCATCCACTAACAGCACCGCGCGCAGATACCATGGCATTTCTAAAATCTTTACGAGATCCACGGCAAATATTTACAACTGTACTATTCTTTTTATCCGCCCATTTTATATATCGTCCGGATTCAGTTCGCGGAAATTTTCCGCCAATATAAAGTTTGTATGTTTTTTGAATATTTATTCTTTCACTCATTTCATTTCCCAAATAATTATTTTTTCTTTGTGTCTCTCTGCATTTAAATATTTAAACCAAATTCACGTAACCCGAGAGTCCTTCAATCCCACCTTCACTGCCTACACCACTTTCTTTATATCCACCAAAAGGAGATGCGGGATCAAACTTGTTAAAGGTATTTGCCCAAATAACGCCAGCACGAATATCTTGACTTACTTTATAAATTTTGGAACCTTTATCTGTCCAAACGCCACCGGATAATCCATAGGGTGAATTATTGGCTTTGGCGATGACTTCATCAACAGTACGGAAAGTTTGAATCGCCAATACGGGACCAAATATTTCTTCTTGAACAATACGGTTGGATTGGCTTACATCGGTAAATATCGTTGGTGCAAACCAATATCCTTTTTTAGGGAGAGAACACGATGTTTGATAAAGGGTGCCTCCTTCATTTTTCCCGAGCTTAACATATTCTTTTATTTTGTCCAACTGCATTTTGGAATTGATGGCGCCAATATCTGTGTTTTTATCCAATGGATCACCCACAATTAATGTATCCATCCGTTTTTGAAGTTTGGCAATCACTTCTTCGGCAACGCCCTCTTGCACATACAAACGAGAGCCGGCACAACATACATGCCCTTGATTAAAAAAGATTGCATTAATAATCCCCTCTACAGCTTGATCGATGGCTGCATCTTCAAAAATAATATTGGCAGCTTTCCCGCCTAGTTCTAATGTGTATTTTTTCCCTGACCCGGCTACAGATTCCATGATGTATTTTCCAACATCTGTACTGCCGGTGAATGCAATTTTATTTATATCGCCATGGTTCACCAAATGTCGTCCAGTCTCCCCAGCGCCATTTATAATATTGACTACGCCCGGTGGTAAATCTGCTTCCTGAATAATTTCTGCCAATTTCATAGCCGTAAGCGGCGTGGTTTCCGCAGGTTTTAAAACAACAGTATTTCCCGTGGCCAAGGCCGGTGCCAATTTCCAAGCAGCCATGAGAAGTGGGAAATTCCATGGAATAATTTGGCCTACAACGCCTAATGGTTTTGCAGTCCTTCCAGGAAAAGCATACTCTAATTTGTCCGCCCATCCAGCATGATAAAAGAAATGTGCTGCGGCTAATGGTACATCTACATCTCGGGATTCACGAATGGGTTTTCCCCCATCTAATGTTTCAATAACTGAAAATTCTCGTGCACGCTCCTGAAGTAATCGGGCAATTCGAAAAATATATTTCCCCCGTTCCTTCGCAGGCATTTTTGACCAAGTTTTGTCATAGGCTTTTCTTGCCGAAGCCACTGCTTTTTCAACATCCGCTTTGCCAGCTTGAGCTACTTCTGCTATTTTTTTCTCATTTGATGGATTGATAGTGTCAAAATATTTCCCATCAGAGCTCGGGACAAATTCACCATTAATAAATAAATCATATTTATCTTTTAATTGAATATGATCGGTGCTTTCTGGTGCAGGACTATACTCCCAAGTTTTTACTTTTTTCATAATTGTTTCTAACCTCTTTAAATCTTCAGCTTCGTACTTAAGTACTTCCGAAATTATTAAAACTAATCAATTGAAAAATAATCTTTCGATTGATATTGACCTGTGGTTTGTTTCATAATCTGCATCAAAATATCATTGGCGAGAGAACTTGCCCCAAACCTAAATAAGTCTGGAGATAGCCATTCACTGCCTAAAGTCTCTTTAATCATTACCAAATATTGAATGGCTTGTTTTGCGGTTCCGATGCCTCCCGCAGGTTTCATCCCAATTTTCTTTCCAGTCTTTGTTTGAAAATCTCTTATAGCTTCTAGCATGGTCAAAACCACAGGTGGTGTGGCTGCTGGAGAAATTTTTCCTGTTGATGTTTTAATAAAGTCAGCACCCGCTTCCATGGCAATATCACTGGCAAGTCGGACATTATCTAATGTGACCAATTCACCCGTTTCTAAAATCACTTTCAAATGTGCTTTCCCACAGGCTTCCTTCACTTGAGAAATTTCATCCGAAACATATCCATAATTTCCACTGAGAAATTTCCCACGGGAAATGACCATATCCACTTCATCAGCGCCAGCATCAACTACAGATTTTACTTCCTCCAGTTTTGCTTTAATATCAGCCATTCCACTGGGGAAAGCTGTTGCGACGGATGCCACATTGATGCCAGTTCCATCCAATGACTTTTTGGCAATTGGAACCATATTGGGATAAACACAAATTGCTGCAACATTGGGTAAACCCGGATATTTATCATGAAGGTGAGATGCTTTATAGCATAATTGTTTCACTTTCCCCTCAGAATCTTTTCCTTCCAAAGTGGTAAGATCAATCATGCTTAATGCGAGATGCAATGCTTGCATTTTTGATTCTTTTTTAATACTTCGAGAAAAAAGTCGTGCAACTCTCTCTTGAGCATTCACTTGATCAATGAGATGGGTGTATTGTTGAATTTCTAAAGCCATTACAATTTTTGGGCAAGGCTTAATTTATATACAATATTTCAATATTGAATGAATCTTCTTACAAACATGATTTAATTTGTCGAACGAGGTTTTCAGCGTCAAATTTGTTTGGCGCTTCGGCATAAATCCGCATTATAGGCTCGGTATTGGATTTCCGAAGATGTACCCAACGATCATCCCAAGTAAACTTTACACCATCTATTGTATTTTTTTCAGCATCAGCAAAAAGTGACTCCACTTTTTTAAGTAATTCATCTGGATTAATTCCTTCCAAATTTACTTTATCTTTCACAATCTCAAATTGGGGAAATGATTTGTGAATCACACTTAAGGGTTCATCCGTTTGAGACATACGATTTAAAACCATGGTCGCTGCAACAAGCGAATCCCGACCCAAATGGCATTCCCGAAGAATGACGCCGCCATTCCCTTCACCACCCAAATCAGAACCAATCTCATTCATTTTATTAACCACATTTATCTCTCCCACTGCGGACCGAGTTACTGAACTATTTTTGGATTCAGCCAGTTTTTCTAATGCCATTGATGTGGACAGATTTACCACAAATTTCTCCATCTTTCCAGTATCATTCAAATATCCATCTGCTACCAAAACTAATGTGTATTCTTCTCCTAAGGGCTCCCCCTTTTCATTTACAATCGCCAAGCGGTCGGCATCCGGATCCACGGCAAAGCCAGCATCAGCATTGTTGCTGGTAACAGCATGAGATAAATCTTTTAAATTTTCAGGAAGCGGTTCTGTACCACGAGTGAAATTCCCATCGGGTTCACAATTCAGTTCTATCACTTCACAGCCCAATGATTCTAAAATAGCTGGAAGCGCATGGGCACCACCCCCATTTACAGCATCAATAACAACTTTAAAATGACGACGTTGAATTCGGTTGAGATCAATGCATTTTAAACTTACACAGGCGATGACATGTTTTTGGATTGCATTCTGTTCGGGCCAAATGATTCCCGGTTCATCAGCGTCTTTTAAATCAAGGTTAGCATCTACCATATCAAAAAGTTTTTCACACTCATTCGGATGAAAAAAAGTGCTATCTTCCCGAACAAACTTGAGACCATTCCATTCAATGGGGTTATGGCTGGCCGTAACAATAAAACCACCCACAGCTTCTGTATTATGAACCATAAATTGGACCGTAGGCGTTGGAACAATTCCACATAAGATTACCGTTCTGCCCAGACGTGTAAGTTCACTCATCATAGCATGAAGTATATCTTCTCCGGACGGGCGACTATCCTGGCCTGCCATAATAACACCATTCGGTAAAAACTGATGCAACGCTTTTGCGTAAGCAATAGATGATTCGGGAGTGAGATGTGTTTCGGTTAAACCGCGAACACCTGATATACTTCTGATTAACATAATTTGGATTAGGATTAAAAAATAAGTACTAGAAACTCGGAATAGGTTTGAAATGTTCCAAAAAGAAAAGCCCCGGCAAAACAACCGAGGCTTTATTTAATTTCCCGATTGGGAGTCTATTTACGACGTCTTCGACGACGTTGACGACTGGCCCGCGGATCGTTCCGCAAAGCCTCTATCCGAGCATTCCTTTTGATACGACGAGTTGTCTTTTTACGAGCTTCCCGTTTCGCATCGCTAGGCTTTTCATAAAAGGATCTCGTACGAACTTCCCGCAGAATGCCAGCGCGTTCCCACATCTTTTTAAATCGACGTAGGGCACGTTCAAATGATTCCTTTTCTTTGACTTGGACTTCAACCACTTAAATCACCTCCAGAGTGTAGTTTGTGGTTTTTCAATTAATTTATTTTTGCTTTAAAAAAGCCGGCGATTTTACCGGTTTGTGCTCACACTTCCAAGACTTAAACCATTGAAGCAAATTCTTCAGTGGTAAGCGTTTCCGGTCGTCGGGTAAAATCAATCCTTTCTTTAACTTCATTTGAGAAATCCCAGCTCTTAAGAGTATTCCTTAACATTTTCCTTCTTTGAGAAAAAGCATCGGCAACAAGTTTATTGAATCGAACATATTTTTCATCAGGAATAATGGGTGTTTCTTTTTTTGTGAACCGAATGATAGCAGAATCCACTTTGGGTTTGGGGATGAAAACATCTGGCGGAATTGTGAAACAATATTCCATATTTAAGTAGGCACTAACAACAACTGTGAATCTGCCATAGGCTTTAGTTCCAACTTTTGCAGATAATCGTTCTGCCACCTCTCTTTGCATCATAATGAATGCGTCATCCCAAAAATCCAATTGCTCAATGAGCCAGAAAATAATGGGCGATGTAATATTATAAGGAATATTCCCAATCACACGAACCGGGTTTTTGATTGGCAGATATTCAATTTCCTGAAGCAATATATCGCCATGGATAACTTTCAATCCTTTCAATGATGTTTGATTTTGCAAATACTCAATGAGCATGGGATCGATCTCGATAGCAACCATTTCTTTTACAAAGGGAAAAATCCGTTCGGTTAGGGCGCCTTCTCCGGGACCAATCTCAATGATAGAATCTGATTTTTGTGGATCAACGGTGCGAACAATTTTGTCCAGAAGATTTCCGTCAGCGAGGAAGTTTTGTCCCCACTTTTTTCGGAACGGGTGGTCAGTCTTTTTCATTTTTATGATTACAATATTTCAGGCACTGTATTCTTATATGATTCTAGATTATTTATAACTTTTTCAATGGATGTTGTGGACTGTTCAAATCGTTCATTCAGACGAAAAACTCCATTCCTGAATAATCTTAAATACGAAATAAAATCATCTTCCTTTCCTTTTAACAATTCCACAATTTCTTCAGAGCTTTTGTCCAAGTCTAATAAATTATTCGGCGCAAGAAAATTCAGTTTACAATAAGTGGCATATTCACCTGACTTTTGGAACAATACTTTTACCCGAAGAAGTTTTGCCCTATATATATCATCAATTTGATTAATTATACTTGTAGGTAACATTTTCCATAAATCCGAATTTGAGAGTCCGGTATATGCAGGAGAGTTTATTTCATGAAACCATGAATCATCTCCCATTAATTTCAACATGTATTTAATCTCTGTTGAATCAATTCGACTTTCATTGTGCCAAGTGTGTATAATCTTATCTGACTTTTGAATCATCTTCATTCCGGCATCAAGGTCAGAAATAAGCTCGTTTCTTTTTAGATCTAAATCGTTAATAATTGCCTCAAATAATTGAATTTCTAACTGCTTTTCTTTGCGACTTTCATTCCAATTATTGATTTGAAGTGCGATTAATATTCCGATAACCAAGAGTCCAATTTCTACTAGTCCATAAATCATATAATTATTCACTTCCATAATTCTACCTTTCGCTTTTTCCGATTATCTTTTTTATAAAAGAAAAATGAACCCTGCGTTTTCCTTTTATAAGAGGAAATTGAATACGGTATCAAAAATAACGGGTTCATTTTTCTCTCCTTTTTTTATCTTCACCCTTCCCCGCCTGCCCGACGGGCAGGGACAGGCTCAGGGCTTGAATTAGGAAGCCTAAAAAGTTCTGTTGCATTTTCTGTGGTTTTTTCTGCGACCAGCTCTAAAGAGATATTATGAATTTCTGCTAATTTTTCTGCAACGAATCGTGTTCGCCCCGGTTCGTTGGGTTTTCCACGGTGGGGAACCGGACTCAGATATGGAGAATCGGTTTCTACTAAAATTCTGTCCAATGGCAATTCCTTTGCTACCTCCGGTAAGTGACTATTCTTAAAAGTAAGGTTCCCTGAAAATGAAATGTAATATCCCAATTCCATAAATGATTTTGCCGTTTCTATATTACTGGAGAAACAATGAGCCACGCCCCGAACTTCCGGAAATTCTTTTAATATTTCAATCACATCTTCATCCGCATCCCGGTTATGAAAAATGACAGGTTTATTCAATTCCTGCGCGATTCCCATTTGGGTTCGAAATACATCTTTTTGGATCTCACGATCGGAAATATTCCTGAAGTAATCCAAACCCATTTCTCCCACTGCAACCATGGAATCAAAAGTCATAAGATCATAGATTTGATCCACAAAGTCTTCCGGTGCATCTTTCGCATCGTGGGGATGCACTCCGGCGGAGGCAAAAATGTTATCGTGAGTTTCTCCCATCAAAAGACATTCCCTGGCATCTTCCATATTGGTGGCCACGCAAATGAACCGGTTTACACCCAAATCACGGGCACGATCCAGAACACGGGGTAGATCATTTTTGAGATCATCGTAAAAAAGGTGGCAATGAGTATCAGTTAGCATTTATTTATTTCTTCTTGTAAAATGATGGGCAAACCTAATCAGAATAATTCGCTGCAAAAGGCACAAAAACCGCAAAAGACTTGTCAAAAGACCATCCCATTGAATATCTTAATTATTTTTTAAAATTAGTTTTTAACATAATTAAAACCATGAAATTTCAAAATATGATTATGCTACTAATTCTCCTTTCTATAGGATTCTCCCAATCCCTGCAGGATGGCGATACGCTGGTGGTCCATCCCATCACCTGGCAAACACCAAGTCCGGAAGGCTGGGGTGCCCAATATAAACAGATCATCCAGTTTCCTGATGCGAATGAACCCTGGGCGAAGATCATTATGATGCAAACATTGAAATGTGATTCCGCCACTAACGGCGATAAATATCCCTGCGGAGAATGGGACTACATCTGGAATACGTTCGTGGATGTTCCCCGGGGAGATTCAACAGAAACTTTCTCCATTGGCAGTTTTGTTACACCTTATGGAAAACGACTAATCATGGGTGGTGATGATGGTTGGGAATGGACCTATGATATGACGGATTATGCACCGCTTCTGAAAGGTGAAAGATTTGTTACTGTAGGGAATAACCAGGAATTGCTGGATCTGAAATTTCTTTTTATTAAAGGAACGCCGGCGCGGGATATTCTGAAAGTTGAAAATATCTATCCGTATGGTCATCATAAGTACGGAGGATTATCTGATAACGAGATTCTAAAGGAAACAAAACTTCAACTTTTACCTGAAGCCAAGGGCTTCAAAATGAAAGCGGTGATCTCCGGACACGGTCACTTTGGTCCGCGGAATTGCTGCGAATGGGACAGTAAAACCCATACTTATTATATCAATGGTTATGAACTCTTCCGGTGGAACGTGTGGAAAGATTGCGGGAATAATCCCATTTATCCCCAAGGTGGGACATGGCCCTTTGACCGAGCCGGCTGGTGCCCGGGAACGAAAGTGGATGAATACGAATTTGAGCTCACGCCCTTTGTGAAAGCCGGGGATTCTATTACCATTGATTATGGGATCGAGCCCTATTCTGGCAATGGAGAAAAAGATGGTGAATTCAGGATGGCACACCAATTATTCTCTTACGATTCCCCCAATTTCAAGAATGATGCGGAAATTGTAGACATTATCGCTCCCAGTTCCAAAGGGAAGTATAGCCGAATAAATCCAACATTGGGGAATCCCAGAATTCTCATTAAAAATACGGGTGAATTTGATCTCCATTCACTGAAGATCCATTATGGATTAAAAAATAGGAAAAAATCTGTTTTTAAATGGAATGGGAATTTACCATTCCTGGAAAATGAAAAAGTGTATCTCCCCATCCCCAATTGGCATGGACTTTCAAAAAATCCTGTTTTTGAAGTCAATTTAAAAAACCCCAATGGTGTTAAAGATGAAAATCCATTTAATAACCGAATGACATCTCATATTCCACTTCCGATTGTTTTTCCACGAGAATTTACACTTCAGATCCAAACGAATACGGTTGATCGTGCCCGTGAAAATTCATTTACCCTTTCAGATTTGGATGGAAGTGCCCTTTATTCCGGAGATAATTTTTTCGATTCTACAGAATATAATATTCCAATAAATCTCAAAAATGGTGATTACCAATTTTTATTCAAAGATGATATGGAAGATGGTATTTCCAGGCATTGGTGGTACCGGAACAGCGCCCCGGAAAAAATCGGAATAAATGGCGAAGTCCGATTTCTTTCTTTAAATGGCGATACGCTGGCTCAATTCAATCCGGACTTTGGACAGGAATTATTGCTTAATTTTCATGTGGGACGTTTGCCCTAATACCAAAATGAGTTTTTATATTTCATCACTCATGGTTGCCATTCCAATCTTTATGATTTTGATCGGGATTGAAATGTTTGCGGCCAAAAGAATGGGAATCAAGGTAAGCAATCCGGC
>Ga0208748_1000841_pt1 | contig 15071 bp, 10 predicted proteins | sample Knorr_S7_td_Bott_FD_185599 | JGI IMG/M metagenome (GOLD analysis project Ga0208748, IMG submission 185599) | Marine microbial communities from Southern Atlantic Ocean transect - Knorr_S7_td_Bottom_ad_4513_LV_A (SPAdes) (version 2) | ecosystem: Environmental > Aquatic > Marine > Oceanic | place... | reverse complement strand
AGCATCCAAATTATTGCTGGCTTTTTGGCTCTTAATCACGACTAATTCCAATTGCTCTTTGTTTGCAATATTCTGCTCTTTTCTTATCGTTCTGATTCCTGCAACCACCTCAGTTGTGTTTTTAAAATCAGCTAATAACTGCTCGTTTACAGCTGATGCTGTTGGCCAATCAGCAACAATTATGTCTTCTTTTCTATCAACAATTAAATGCCAAATTTCTTCTGTGAGGAAAGGCATGAACGGATGCAATAGTTTTAGTATCTTTTCTAGTTGCTCAATAGTTTTTGCATAAGTAAGGCTATCCATTGGGCTACCATAGTTAGGTTTTACCATTTCCAAATACCAGGAACAGAAATCATCCCAAACCAATTTGTAAGAACTCATTAATGCTTCTGAAATTCTGTATTTTGAGTAAGAGACATCAATTTCATTTATCCTTTTATTTATCTTGCTTTCAAACCAATCAATGGCTTGCTTAGCAGATTCTGCTTGCTCACATTCATCTACTTCCCATCCTTTTATCAAACGAAAAGCATTCCATATTTTGTTGGAGAAATTCCTTCCTTGCTCGCAAAGCCCTACCTCAAAAGGTAAATCGTTTCCAGCAGGGGAGCATAAAAGCATCCCAACTCTCACCCCATCCGCCCCATATTTTTCCATCAATTCAATAGGGTCAGGGGAATTTCCTAATGATTTACTCATTTTGCGCCCTTGCTTGTCTCTTACAATACCTGTGAGATAAACATTTTTAAAAGGTAATTCTTTTCGGTATTCATATCCTGACATAATCATACGCGCTACCCAAAAGAATAAAATTTCAGGAGCTGTCACCAAATCATTAGTTGGATAGTAATAATTTATCTCTTCATTATCCGGATTTCTTATTCCATCAAAAACCGATATTGGCCACAGCCAAGAAGAAAACCAAGTGTCTAGTACATCCTCATCTTGGCGTAAATCAGACATAGTTACGGATGGTTTTTCTTTTTGTGCTAATGTAAGGGCTTCTTCTTTGCTTTCAGCCACTACATATTTGTTGCCTTCATAAAAGTATGCTGGAATTTGTTGTCCCCACCAAAGTTGTCGCGATACGCACCAATCCTTGATGTTTTCCATCCAGTGGCGGTAGGTATTTTTGAATTTTGCTGGGTGAAACAGAATATCATCATTCATTACATGCTCTAGTGCTGGCTTTGAAAATTCTTCCATTTTACAAAACCATTGCATAGAAAGTTTTGGTTCAATTACAGCATCTGTTCTTTCTGAAAAACCAACTTTATTTTGGTATTCTTCCGTTTTTACTAAGTAGCCTTTCGCTTTTAAATCAACCGCTATTTCTTCTCTTACAACAAACCTATCTTTTCCAACATATAGTTTTGCAGCTTCACTTAAAGTACCATCATCATTTAGGATGTCTATTGTTTCCAAGCCGTGCTTATCGCCTAATTGATAATCATTTATGTCGTGAGCTGGAGTTATCTTTAGCGCTCCAGTTCCAAATTCCATATCCACATATTTATCAAATATAATAGGGATTACCCTTTCCACTAAAGGAATAATTGCTTTTTTATCTTTTAGGTGTACATAGCGCTCATCATTCGGATTTACACAAATGGCAGAATCTCCTAAAATAGTTTCTGGTCTTGTAGTAGCGATAATAATTTTTTCATCACTTCCTTCAATATTGTAGGCAATATGGTAGAGGTTTGAATTTACTTCTTTATGTATTACTTCTTCATCCGAAAGTGCTGTTTGTGCTGTTGGATCCCAATTTACCATACGCACTCCTCTGTAGATAAGTCCTTTTTGGTGCAAGTCCACAAAAACCTTAATTACGGATTCACTCATGTCGTCATCCATGGTAAACTTTGTGCGCTCCCAATCGCATGATGCACCTAATTTTTTCAATTGTTCTAAGATGATTCCTCCGTGTTTCTCTTTCCAATCAAAAGCATGAGCTAAGAATTCATCTCTTGTTAGGTCACTTTTCAGGATTCCTTCTTTGGCTAATTTCTGTACTACCTTTGCTTCAGTGGCAATAGAAGCGTGATCCGTACCAGGCACCCAACAGGCATTGAATCCCATCATACGCGCACGCCTTACCATTACATCTTGTAGGGTATTGTTTAGCATGTGCCCCATGTGTAAAACCCCTGTTACATTCGGTGGTGGAATTACAATGGTATAGGCCTCACGCTCATCAGGAGTGGAATGGAAATAACCTTTCTCCACCCAATGTGAGTACCATTTCTTTTCTGCATCTGTAGGATTATACTTTTTTGTTAATTCCATTGTTTTGCAAATCTATAAAAATCTGCAATTCAAAACTTATTTATCAATCTCATTTGCAGAAGAAAAATAAATTAGTAAATTTGCCGTTCGTTATGATTGGAGAAGTTATTAAAAATAAAAATTTAAAAAGAAATGAAGAAGATAATATTATTACTAAGTGCCTTTCTAATTGGATTTGTGGTTTTAGCTCAACGAATTCCCCAGCCAAAAAAAGCAGATCCAGTAGTTGAAATAGAGGAAGTAAAACAAGAACAAACTGAGAAAGAAACTTCAAACTCTATAATCGATTTTGAATCAAAAGTTTATGATTATGGAGTTATAGAACATAATGGTAATGGAGCAGGAGAATTTGTATTTACCAATAACGGAACAGAACCACTTATTATAAAGAATGCGAAAGGAAGTTGTGGTTGTACAGTTCCAACTTGGCCAAGAGAACCAATCATGCCGGGTGAAACTTCAAAAATTGGTGTAAAATACGCAACTAATAGAGTAGGAAAATTTACTAAAACAATTACCCTAACAACCAATGCTAGTAAAAAACCAGCTATTTTAACAATTAAAGGGGAAGTGTTGCCACCACCAAAAGATGCGGCAGCACCTGAAAAAAATACAGAAGGATCCCCTTTGGAAAACAAATAAACAAATCCGAAAAATATTACGACATTAGCACCCTCAATAGAGGGTGTTTTTTTGTTTAAAATAAAACTGTATGCCAAAAATATCGAATAAAGGAAATGCAATGCCTGAGTCGCCAATCAGAAAGTTGGTGCCATTTGCCGAACAAGCTAAAAAACAAGGAAAGAAAGTGTACCATTTAAATATTGGGCAACCTGATATTAAATCGCCTGTTGTAGCATTGGAAGCAATTCATAATTTTTCGAATAAAGTAGTAGAATATTCTCATTCTGCTGGATTTGAAAGCTACCGAAAAGGATTAGCAAACTACTATCAAAATATTGGGATTGATGTGGATTATACTGATTTGATGGTGACCACTGGTGGCTCGGAAGCCTTACTTTTTGCACTTAATTCTTGTTTGGATGTAGGTGATGAAATTATTATTCCAGAGCCATTTTATGCCAACTACAATGGTTTTTCAATTTCAGCAGGAGTAGTAGTAAAACCAATTACCACATCCATTAATGATGGATTTGCACTTCCTAATATTGAGGAGTTTGAAAAACTAATCACACCCAAAACAAGTGCAATTCTAATTTGTAATCCTGGAAACCCTACTGGATATTTATATTCCAAAGAAGAATTAGAAACACTTAGAGATATAGTTATAAAACACGACCTTTTCCTTTTTGCAGATGAGGTGTATCGTGAGTTTGTTTATGATGGATTGGAGCATCATTCCGTATTAAAAATGGAAGGATTAGAACAAAATGCAATTGTGATTGATTCTACTTCCAAAAGATACTCTATGTGTGGAATCAGAGTAGGATGTATTGTTTCCAAAAACAAAGAAGTAATAGCTACTGCTTTGAAATTTGCACAAGCGCGTTTATCGCCACCCACATTTGGTCAAATTGCTGGAGAAGCAGCTCTTAAAACAGAGGACTCTTATTTTCAGCAAGTAAGTGCAGAATATGTAAGCAGAAGAGACCTTTTGATTGAAGGACTCAATAAAATTGAAGGAGTAATTTGTCCAAAACCAAAAGGGGCTTTTTATGCAATAGCTCAACTTCCTGTTGATGATGCTGATAAATTTGCACAATGGTTGTTAGAGGATTTTGATTTAAGTGGAGAAACTATTATGGTGGCACCTGCTGCAGGCTTTTATTCAACACCAAATACTGGGACTAATCAGGTTCGTATTGCTTATGTTCTTAATAAAGAATCCTTGCAGAAATCAATTGATATTTTGGAAGCAGGACTTAAAGTTTATCCTGGGAGAAATATTTAGTATAATATTAAATTCAAAGCCATTTTTTCAATTCCAAAAATTTTCCTTTATTATAAATAGCCAAAGCTTTTCCTTTTAGCTTTTCCCCAATAAATGGGGTGTTTACCGATTTGGATTTTATATCTATTTTTTGAAATTCCCATTCTATATCCGGGTCAAACAGGGTGAGGTTGGCTGTATTTCCTTCTTCTATTTTTGCGCTTTCCAATTGTAATAGTTTCCTTGGGTTAATGGCAATCTTCTCTATTATTTCCGCCAAGCTTAAATGCGCACTTAGGTGCTTTCCAATAAGTCCAAAAGCAGTTTCTAAGCCAATAATACCAAATGCTGCATTGTCAAATTCTGTCTTCTTGTTTTCCTCATCTTCTGGAGAGTGGTCGGTGCAAATCACATCTATTGTTCCATCTTTCAGCCCTTTTATTAGGGCAGTGCAATCTGTGTTGCTTCTAAGTGGCGGAAGTACTTTGTAGCGGGTATCAAAGTGACTAATTTCCTCATCTGTAAGTATCAAATTGTGTAGGGCAACATCTGCCGAAATATTGATGCCTTGTTTTTTTGCTTTCTTAATCTTGCTTACACTATTTTTGGTGGAGATATACGATAGGTGCAGCTTGCTATCAGTGTATTCGCAAAGGGAAATATCTCTATCAATCATAATTTCTTCCGCCATGGCAGGGATTCCTTTCAGTCCCAGTGCGGTGCTTATTTTTCCCTCATGTATTTGTCCACCATTTGCAATGCTGCTATCGTTCGGGTAGTTCATTATCAGTCCATCAAAATCCTTAGCATAAAGTAGCGCCACTTTCAACACATCATTATGCTGCACCGAATTTTTATCATCCGTAAAGGCAGGTGCGCCCGCATTTTTCATATCATACATTTCTACCATATCTTTTCCTTGCATGCCTTTGGTGAGGCTTCCTGCTGCATGCACACTAACAATATTATCCTTTCCCTTGCTGTGGATGTATTCTACTTGTGCATTGTTATCGGTTACCGGATTATTTTGTGGCATTAAAAGTACGCCCGTAAAACCACCTTTGGCAGCTGCTTTGCAACCAGAATGAATATCTTCCTTATACTCAAAACCAGGATCTCTAAAATTGGCGTGTAAATCCATCCATCCTAGTGATACATGCAAGTTTTTAGCAGCATAAATTTTGGCTCTTCCATCTTTTATTTTGGCTGACACTTTTTTGATAATTCCATTTTCAATAAGGATATCTCTAATCTTATTGTGGTGCTTTCCTTTGGGGTCAATCACCTTTGCCGATTTAATAAGGATATTCATGATTTTAAAAATTTAATAAGCATTATTTCCGTTAGTAAAAACAGCAATGCTAAAATAATGCAGAGTTTCCAATAGCTTTTTCCCAATTGTATTTGCTGCACTATATTTCTGATATTCTGATTTGTACTACTATTTATTTTAATATTTTTGATGTTGTTTCTCTGCAAAATTTCTTCCACCTCTTTGCTAGAATAAATATTGGGTTGAGATTCTTTATTTCCATAGTTAAAAGAAATGGCTGAAAGGGTTTTTCCATTTCCTGTAAGTAGATAATTTCCAGATTTTTTTATTTGCCCTTGCAAATATAATTTCCGCTTTCCGCCCACAAATTTTTCGCTTGGAATAATATCATAATTTTCCGATTTTAAATGATAGATATTTTCCATATTCTTAGATGTGGGAGCATCAAAATATTTACTTTTTCCAATACTATAATAAAGTCGACTTGTTTTATAACTCATCAGAGCCATATTGTAAAGAAGAGGTACAAAAAGGGCATGCTTCCCCAAATTGCTACTTGCACTGTTTAGTGGGGAGGCAAAGAGGTAAATATCCCCTCCAACAAAAGTAAAATGGCTGATAAAATCATCCCCCATTTCAAGAGAAAGAATGCTTTGGCGGTTGCTACTATTTTTAGCAGATATTTTATAATGATTCGATACTATTGGTAAGTTAATTTTTTCCTCTTCTTTTTCAAAAACACCTTCAAATACTTTATGTCGAAAAGCGATAGTATTTACTTTTTGTTTTATAGTATCCTTTACCATGTACTGATCTGTATTTAGCAGTTTGCAAAGGGATTTGTAATCCTCAAAATTGATATTATTAGATGGAAAAATTGCAATGCTTCCACCATTTTCTACAAAACTACCAATACTTTGTTGCAAACCAGAAGAAATATCACTCAGCCCATCTAAAACCAACAACTGCTGACTTTTAATTTCTTCATAATTTATTTGCCCAATACTGACTGCTTTGTAATTTATTGTTTCATCCTTTTCAAAAAGAGATTTTAGAGAAAAACTTTGACTTTTCTTATACACACTCATTACCTTTATTTTATCTAATATTTCAAAGGAGAAATAAAAATTATCGTCAAAGGAAATAGGGTAGTCCTGTAAGGAAATCTTGCATTGCTTAAATCCAGAGGAAATGGGTGTGAATTTGAAAGTAATTTCCACGCTTTCATTGGGTAAAATACTGAAATTACTAATTGCTTTTTGCTGATTATTTACATGCAAAAAGGCGGGGATATTAGAAAGTTCTACTTCCGATTTATTTTGCACTCTTGCCAGAATTTCAATGGCTTTTCCTTTCTGAATAATAGGACTGCTCATCCAACAACTATCTATATATAAATTGCTTTCTGCTATTTTGATAAGCGGAATAATTAGAATATTTAAATTGCTATCATTTTGGTTAATATTTTCAATACCAAAAGTGCTTTTTTGCAAATCGGAAAGTACATACATTTGGGCATTTTCTTTTTGCTTGTTTAAGCTTTCTTGTCTGCTAATTATTTCCGCAAGGGTTTTGTAATTAGGGGTAGTTTCTACTTGCTGAATTACACTAGTTATCTCTGCTTTGCTAAAAGCCCTAGACTGCTTAGCAGAAAAGGCGTTGGTAATAAGATAAAAGTTGCTTTCAGCATCATACTCATTGGCAATTTCTTCTGCTTTATTTTTTGCAATATCCAATAGCATTCCATTTTCTGAAACAGATTCCATGCTAAAAGAATTGTCAATGTAAAAGAAAATATTTTTTACCAAATCTGTTTGCTGTTCTTTTACTGGGATGTAGGGCTTTGCAAATGCCAAAACTAAAAACGCAATGGCTAAAATTCTACTGAGCAAAATAAGAAGATTTTTAAGCCGAGAACGAGAGCGTTTCGCTTGTTTTATTTCTTTTAGGAAACGAATGCTGGAAAAACGAACTGTTTTGTATTTCCTTAGATTAAAAAGATGAATAATAATAGGAATTGCTATGGTAAAAAGCGCAAAAAGCAGTTGTGGGTTTTGATATCTCATCAAAGTGCAAAAATACACTTTTGTCTAAAGCTGAGCTCTTTTTTAGGAAATTAATTTTCCGTCTACCATTTCTAGTTTTCGGTTTGCCATATTGGCTAGCTCGTTATTGTGGGTAACTATTACAATGGTTTGCCCTGTTTCCTGATTTAATTTTAGTAATAACTGGTGCAAATCCTTTGCATTTTTAGAATCTAAATTTCCAGATGGCTCATCTGCCAATATAATAGCAGGGGAATTTATAAGAGCACGAGCTACTGCAACCCTTTGCTGCTCTCCACCGGAGAGTTCATTGGGCTTGTGGCTTAATCTCTCTTGCATTCCTAACATGGTTAGTATTTCTGTAGCTTTCTGCTCTGCTTCTTTTTTGTTTTTTCCTGCAATAAAAGCGGGTAAACAAACATTTTCCAAAGCCGAAAATTCAACCAACAAATTATGAAATTGAAAAACAAAACCAATCTCTTTGTTTCTAAACTTAGAAAGGGCCCAGTCATCTAATTTATTGATTTGCTTTGAGTTTATTACCAAATCGCCAACAGATAGTTTGTCAAGTGTTCCTAAAAGCTGGAGTAAAGTAGTTTTACCACTTCCTGAAGCACCAACAATACTTACAAATTCTCCTTTCTGAATGTGTAAATCAATTCCTTTCAATACTTTAAGGTTGCCGTAGGAAAAATGTATGTTATTTGCTTTTATCATTTTCTGAGGTAAAGATAATCTAAATAATAAATAACTTTTAAGGATAAACTATTTTGTTGTGCTAGGTTAAACGATTCTTCTATATTATCAACCCAATGATTTATTAAGATATTCTCTTGATTATCAATAGCATTCTTCCAGACAAGACTCATTTGACTTCCAGGGGCAAACCACCAGTTAAAGGCTATATCAGATGTCCAAGTAGTATAATTTATATTATGCTCTCCAACATACTCGCTATTAGATAAATAACCATCATCACCTAACGCTTTGAATTCTAAATTTTTAACTTGGTCCATATGATATCTTAGCTTGACAGATAAATCCATTTTATTATTTAAAATATAATTTGCGCTTAACACATTAGTAATCATATTCGTATTTCTTTTAGCAAATATATAATCAACTTGTGGTGGATATATAAATAACCCTGAGGTGTCATTTGTAACAAATCCAATATCATTGTATGTATTTCTAATAGAAAGCACATATTTCAGAGATATATTATCATTTATTCTCCATCTAGGTGAGATTCTCCAATTATATTCATATCCTTCATATAATGGATTCGATCTACCACCACCACCAATATCAATAGCTAATTTTTTTCTGTAATCAGTAGATATCCAGCCCCCTATACGAATTGATTTGGATCTTTTAAGTGGGTGTGTTAGATCTCCTGTTCTAGCTTCATAAAAATCATTCTTCTCATAAGGATTAAAACTAGCACGCATAAAAATAGTAGTATAATTTTTTAATGTCATAAATGCTGATGTTTCCAAATTTAAGTTAACAAATTTTTGATCAGTAAATAAAGTTTGGTGATTTATAGAAGTACTTATATTTGATCTGACAAATCTTTTATTTTCGTTAAATTGATGGTAACTAAGAGATAGGCCATTTGTTATCTCATTATTTGAATATAAAAAACCTAAATCATTAGGATTGTATTTGTCATCTTCAAAACCACTCCATAAATCAAATTGATATTTTCCACTAGTTTTTCCTACTGCCAACATACCAGCTAATCCTCTTGTTAAGTTGCTTAGCTCAAATTCCTGACTCATTTTTAGTTTTCCAACATATGTAAACTTATTTTCTTTATCATTGATTCTTGTAAAGATACCTGTTACATTAGCATCTTTGCCTTTACCATTCTGGACCATATGGGTATTCATTAAACTTACTGATGAACTATTACCAAAAGCCTGATCAAATATCATAACATTATAATTTGTTAATGGATTATTATCTATTTTATTAGTTACAGCATTAAGTACAGCTATTCCTAATCCGTTTTTAGTTCTTCCGGTAACTTTTGAAGCATTTAATAAATCATCTTGAAGTCTCCTGCTATAAAACATACCTCCACCTTTATTAAAAAGCTCTGTTCCTTCATTAAAAAATTGCCTTTTCTCTTCATACCTTATCTCAAAAGGAGAGAGGTTTAATATCATAGCATCAGCTGCAACTTGGCCAAAATCAGGAATAAGTGTCATATCAAGAGTAAAACTCTCATTTATTCCGTATTTCAGATCTATTCCATAATTGTAAAGAAAGGTAGTTTTTTCATCATACATATCTGAATATATTGATGCATAAGGCATAAACGAAAGGCGAATAGGAGAATCAACATCTTTAATACCATCAAGTAGCCCCGCTTGCAATGCAAAATTATTATACTCAACATTAATAGGGTTCCAACTATAATCTTCCCGATATCTTCTTATATGTCTTCCCATATTTATTGACCACCGCTTATTATCATCTGGGAATCTTAATTGAGAAAAAGGAATAGCTATTTCTACTACCCATCCTTTGTTATTTATTTTTACAGCTGATTTCCAAACAGCATCCCAAGAATTATCATAACTAGTTGAACTGATTTTCGAATCTGCTTGAATTCCAGCAGCAGTTACACTAAATTCATATTCAACTTGTCCATCATTAAAAGGATTTATCCAAATTCCAAAATAATCAGCATTCTTCATTTTTTCATCTCTAGTTGATAGTTCTTTTAAAATACTATCAGGAGAATTGTCGTACATCATTACACCAAAATAAATGTTCTTACTATCATAACATATCTTTACTTCAGTTCTTTGATGTTGTCTTTCTGGCATTCCGTTATTAGGCCGTATTTGAGAAAAGTTGTTAGCAATATTTAGGTTAGTCCAAACCCTATCATTTAGTTCACCATCTACTTCAGGAGGGTTCTGTACTTTTTCTATATTGTATATTTTCTTTTCAGAAAATTGCCCAAAGCTAAGAAGGGGTAAAAGTATAAAAAGAGGGAAAAGGTTTCTAATTCTCATCAGACTTAAAATTTGAAGCGCAAATATATAATTTAATGTCAATAGAAGTTTGTAATTCAAATCAATCCTATATTTTTGCTGAACTAAAAAAAAGCTAATGAATTTACACGAATATCAAGGAAAAGAGTTGTTAAACAGCTTTGGGGTAAGAATACAAAGAGGAATTGTTGCAAGTACTCCTGTGGAAGCAGTAGCAGCTGCTGAAAAATTAACAGCTGATACTGGTACTAGCTGGTGGGTAATAAAAGCACAAATTCATGCTGGTGGAAGAGGAAAAGGTGGAGGTGTGAAACTGGCTAAATCGTTAGAAGAAGTAAAAAACATTGCTAATGAAATTTTAGGGATGCATTTAATCACTCCTCAAACATCAGCAAAAGGAAAATTGGTAAATCAAGTACTTATTGCAGAAGATGTTTATTATCCAGGAAAAAGTGAAACTTCTGAATTTTACATGTCCGTTTTACTCAATAGAGGTACGGGAAGAAATATGATAATGTATTCTACAGAAGGCGGAATGGATATTGAAGCAGTTGCTGAAGATACTCCACATTTAATCTTTCATGAAGAGATAGATCCTAAAGTTGGTTTAACAGGATTCCAATGTAGAAAAGTGGCTTTCAATTTAGGGCTTAGCGGAACTGCTTTTAAAGAAATGACAAAATTTGTTTTTGCACTTTATACCGCTTATGACAAAACAGATTCTTCCCTTTTCGAGATTAATCCAGTACTCAAAACTTCTGATGATAAAATATTGGCGGTAGATTCGAAAGTGTCTATTGATGACAATTCCCTTTTCCGACATAAAGATTTAGCAGAATTAAGAGATAAAAGAGAGGAAGATCCAACAGAAGTAGAAGCGAGAGAATACGGATTGAACTTTGTAAAATTAGATGGTAATGTGGGCTGTATGGTAAATGGTGCTGGGCTTGCTATGGCAACTATGGACATCATCAAAATGGCAGGAGGTAATCCGGCAAACTTCTTGGATGTGGGCGGAACGGCAGATGCTAAAAGGGTAGAGCAAGCATTCCGCATTATTTTAAGGGATAAAAATGTAAAAGCACTTTTGGTAAATATTTTTGGAGGTATTGTTCGTTGCGATAGAGTAGCACAAGGTATTGTGGATGCCTACAATAATATTGGTGACATTAATATTCCTTTGATCGTTCGCTTGGAAGGAACCAATGCAAAAGAAGCCAAAAAACTAATTGATGAAAGCGGACTAAAAGTAGAATCAGTAATTCTATTGCAAGAAGCTGCTGATAAGGTTGCAGAAGTACTTGCTTAGATATTAGATAATGAAATCCCTGCCATTTGGTGGAGATTTTTTATTGCTCTTCAGCAAACTTTTTGAAATTATCTGACCATTTTTGCCCTAGTTTTAATTTTAGAGGAAACTATATTTTTTGTTCAACATTTTAGGGGGAACTTTTAATAATTTTTTGGAAAGCCTTCTCGCAAGAGATGTGCTGAATATTCTCTTCCCTTTTAAACCAGCTTATTTGTCTTTTAGCAAATCGTCTTGTGTTTTGTTTTATTTTATTTATGGCTTCTTCCAAACTAATTTCTCCATCAAAATAGGAAAATAATTCTTTGTAGCCGACCGTTTGCAAAGCATTTTTATTTTTGTAGGGGATTAAATTTTCCACCTCTTTTAGTAATTCTTCTTCCATCATCAAATCGACTCTCCTGTTTATTCTTTCGTATAATTTTTCTCTTTCCATTTCTAATGAAAAATGAGAGATTTTGAAATCCCTTTTTGCAGATGTTTTATTTCTGAAAGAGGAAAACGGTTTTCTACTTTCTCTTATTACAGCCAATGCCCTTATCAATCTTTGGGGATTATTTATATCAACAATATCAAAATAAACAGGGTCCCGTTTTTTAAGTTCATCTTGCAAAAATGTAATTCCTTTATTTTTATATTCTGCAATAAGTTCCTTTTTAATTTTCTCATCCACTTCCGGAAATGTATCCAATCCATTACAAACAGCATCTATGTACAATCCTGAACCGCCAGCCATAATTAGCGTATCGGTTTTCTTAAATAAAGTATACAAAACTGCTATTGCATCTTTTTCAAAAAGCCCAACATTATAATCATCCTTTACCGATAAATGCTGAATAAAATGATGTTTGATTTTTATTAATTCTTCCTGGGATGGAGGTGTAGCACCTATTTTTAGTTCTTTATAAAATTGCCTGGAATCAGCTGAAATAATTTCAGAATTAAAGTGCTGAGCAAGTTGGATGCTTAATGCAGTTTTTCCAATTGCAGTAGCCCCAGAAATGACGATTAAGCGTTTATTCTTATCAGCAACACTCATCTGAAAAATTATTTTTTTGCTTTTGGAGTAAGCTTGATTTCTACTCCTTTTTTTATCATAAAATCCATGGCCTCTTTTTTATTATTTTTTATCTCTCCATCTAGAATAGCTTCTTTTATAGCGTTTTTAATGATTCCAATTTCTCTGCCAGAGTTTATACCAAAAAAATCCATTATTTCTTCTCCATTAATGGGTGGTTGCCAATTTCGGATATGATCTTTTTCTTCCACTTCTTTTAACTTCCTTCTTACCAATTGAAAATTATCAAGATACTTTTTTACTTTATTAGGATTTTTGGATGTAATATCGGCATCACAAAGCATCATTAAATCATCAATATCATCTCCTGCATCAAAAAGTAGTCGTCTCACTGCTGAATCGGTAACAATATCTTTGGCCAAAACAATTGGGCGTAAATGAAGCAAAACCAATTTTTTCACATACTTCATTTTTTCGTTTAGTGGCAATTTCAAATTTTTGAAAATTTTTGGCACTATTTTTGAACCAAAAAACTCATGCCCATGAAAAGTCCAGCCCTGATTTTTATAGTATTTTTTTGTGGATGGCTTTGCAATATCGTGTAGTAAAGCAGCCCATCTGAGCCACAAATCTTCTGTATTTACGGATATATTATCTAAAACCTCTAAGGTGTGGTAAAAATTATCTTTGTGGGCATGACCGTTTTTTATATCTACTCCTTGCAGATTGCAAACCTCAGGGAAAAACTGATGTAAAAGCCCTGTTTCAAACAAAAGATTAATGCCAATAGAAGGCTTTTCACAGAGCATTATTTTGTTAAACTCATCCGTAATTCTTTCAGTTGAAACAATATTCAGTCGCTTAGCATTTTGTTTTATGGCCTGAAAAGATTTTTTTTCAATATTGTAATCTAATTGTGTTGCAAAACGAATCGCTCGCATCATCCTTAGTGGATCGTCAGAATAAGTAATATCTGGGTCAAGTGGCGTTCTGATAATCTTATTTTCTAAATCTTTTTGACCACTAAAGGGGTCAATTAGTTTTCCGAAATCTGAATCATTTAACTCAATTGCTAAAGCATTAATAGTGAAATCCCTTCTGTTTTGGTCATCTTGTAATGTGCCATCTTCCACTATTGGCTTTCTTGAATTTGCTCGGTAAGACTCCTTTCTTGCCCCAACAAATTCATAAGTTTCTCCTCCATAATTAACCATAGCAGTGCCAAAATTTTTAAAAACTTTATAATTGGCTTTTTTTCCTAGCTTATTGGCTACTTTTTTTGCAAGTGTTATCCCACTTCCAACACATACAAAATCAATATCAGTTTGTTGTTGTTTACGATTAATAAGTAAATCCCTTACCCAACCACCAACCACAAATGTCGGATAGTTTAACTCATCTGAAATTTTAGAAATAATGCTAAAAATGGGATTTTTTAGGGATTTTTTTAAATTCATTCTATCGTAACTTTTTAATGCTACCATTCATATTTATTAGTATAATTTGGGATGGTTTGTTCATGATTTCATCTTGCCGCAAATTTACTACATAATCAACATTAGTTTTTATTTCATCCGTAATTTCTGAGAATTGTTTTGGAAATACACTTCCACTAATATTTGCAGATGTAGATACTATTGGTTTTCCAAATTGCTGAATCAGTTCATTGCAAAATTTATCATTTACTATTCTGATTGCAGCTGAACTATCTTTCGCTAATAGATTAGAACTTATTCCTATTATATTAGGAAAAATAATGGTAGTTGGTTTTGTAGTAATGTCAAAATTAGGAATTGAATTTGTAATATTTTGTAGCTGTGTTTTATCACTAACTAATGAAATAAGTGCTTTGCTCTCAGTCCTTTTTTTGATTTTGTAAATCTTTTCAATTGCTTTAGAGTTTGTTGCGTCACAGCCAATTCCCCAAATCGTATCAGTAGGGTAGAGGATGATTCCCCCATTTATTAATACTTGTAAAGCGCTATTAATTTCCTTTTGCATTACGATATTCCTTTAAGTATTGGTAACGCATTTTAACTCCTTTTGCTTGATATGATGCAATAGTAAAACCAACTAGTCCATCTAATATTCCTAGTTGTAAAATATAGTGTTTAATAAACCTGAAAGCCGGTTTTATAAGAGTATGAAATAGAGTGATTCTGCCTATTTTTTTGTCATAATCCTTTGCTTGCCACCTAGCATATCGTTCTAATTTTTTCAGATAGGCTTCTT